>Ga0209831_1001362_pt1 | contig 22670 bp, 21 predicted proteins | sample Maine_Asex4_meta_FD_187451 | JGI IMG/M metagenome (GOLD analysis project Ga0209831, IMG submission 187451) | Marine algal microbial communities from Maine, USA - Maine_Asex4_metaG (SPAdes) (version 2) | ecosystem: Host-associated > Algae > Red algae > Unclassified | place: Maine, USA | collected... | reverse complement strand
GACCCGGATCACTTAAGTTCATAACGCTCAAGCCTCAGTCCGACACCATCCCCCTCTCCAGCAAGCTATGATCACTAACCTGTCCTCTGTGTGGCTTGCACCGCAAACGCACTAAGAGGGAGAACGCAAATAATGTAACCCGGGTTCGGGTTTCGCGGATGTATCTCGGCAAAAAAATGCCAAGTCATTGTTTTTACTGAGGTTGGCGTTTTGAGTTTCGCGGATTTTGTTTTAAATTCGGGGCGTCACATATTTTTTCCAGGGATGCGTACTGTTGGGGCTTAGGAGACGTTAGGCGAAGCTTAAAAATCGATCCACCCAACACACCTACAGGGAATCGATTTTAGTCGGATAAGGCCACGGCAGTGGCAAGCGGACCTCAGCGAGTACGAAATCTCAAACATTACCAGCGGCTGTTTTTGGGCGAGTTTAGGACACACAGTCTTAAGGAAAGGAAAGCAGATAGGGGAAATACGGGCCAACTTGATTGCACTCTATAAATGTGCTATCTTGGAATTTCTCGATATGGTATTCTGGTAAAGCGAAACAAAGTGAAAATTAATTTCTTAAATAAAATTTATACGATAACGATCGCGTTGACTTTAGGGTTAACTGGCAGCGCGTTCGCTCAAGATAACCCCCTATTGCAGCCTGCTGAAGCCAATCCCTTGTTACAACAAAACACAAGCGCCGAGTCAGAATTTGAAGCTCAAGCCAGAGCCATTGATCTCGCGGCAACAAAAGATTCCAGTGATCCGGTTTGCCAAAACATTCGGGTAAATTACGATCAAGAGCTTGCGAAAATTGTAGGAAAGTCAGAATCTGGCGACGTTGCTTCTTTCTCGCAAATCAGTCAGCACACTTATTCTGGTCAAGGCGTATTAACACGTGCTAATCGAATGCATCGCAATCTTGGCGGAAGTTACAGTAGTGGATTGGGCAAAGCGTCGAGAAAGCTCAGCCAAGGGTCTCAAGCTGTGAATGATGCGGCGGCTATAGGCAGTATGCTGGGCATAGGTGGAAAAAAATGGTCTCAGAAAAAAGCCGCAAAGAAAGCAGCCAAGTTGGATAAGCAAGCTATGGATGCTGTAAGGCAAACAAGCTGCCCCATGTCGACTTTTAACTAGTTTTTTATAGCCGTTATCTTAAAGTTTCGAAGGCACCTTCGGGTGGCTTTTCGCTTTGTGAAATCAGGTCGCACTGTCCTAAGAGGCGCTTTACTAGCTTATTTTTCAGGTTCTAATTCTAGATCCCGTAGAAAACACGCTAAAATGTCGTCTCATCCGAAGCTCTTGGATTGGCGCGAAGTAAAGCCTTTTCATAATCCGATTTTGAGACCGCTGAACTCAAATTAATCATGAAGTTCATGGGAATGAAATGCAAAGTTTCCTTAGAACTAATGTTGTCACGACTCATTTTCTGATCACCAGACCATATCTGCAAAATCGGAGTGCCGAGCTCTGGCTTACCGTATTTTTTATGGACACGCTGTTGGAATTTAGATTGGCTTAGCGTTTTGTCTTTGAGTCCATAGACGATTTTATTTACAAAGTCGCCGCTGGGGTAGGGTTCGAATTCGACGGTGACAGACTCGCGTTCATTCTTTGAATAGTACATCCTCTCTATGCTATCTCCGTCACCGCGGGACAGATACTCGCCTTGTTCTTTTTTGACTTTTTGGGCGAAGGAGAGGTTTCTCAATATTTCTGAACTCCCGGCGGGCTTGTAAGGCGTGTAACCAATCTCCGCCATTTTAGTTTTAACTTCAGCTGGCGTTAGACCTAAGGTAAGATTTGCGAGTTCAAAGTCTTGAGCTAAGGCAGACGGCGTTATCAAAGAGAACGCCAAAATAATAGCTGCGGATTTAAGATTGTTGCGCATAGTTGTTCTCCGGTACAAATCGAATATTATATGAAAGCACTTAAAAAGCAAGGAAACGTGCTACGTTCCGCAAGTCTTGAAAGACGTCTATGCGCTATACGTTGAGTGGTTGCACGTATAAGGCGTCAAAAGAATACAGCCTAGCGGCTTATTTGAGGCGAATACTGCCGTATCCGCAAAAATTATCAGCGGCCTGTCCTTGGGCGTTTTAAGCCGGTCACGGGACGTCCGTTATGAGGATCATCGTGACTTCAGGTTGGAGGGCTGCGGACGTTAGCCTGAGTTGGGATGATAAGGTTCTTATTGTGGGGATTGAGCGCTTCAAAAACTTATCAGTGCCAAATGCAGACTGATGAAGTATCAAATTGCATGGAACTGAATCAACTTACACAAATTACGCTCATATTGTGCTCAGCTTTGATTGGCGGGGTTCTATTGCGCCGGCTTAAACAGCCTCCGTTAATAGCTTACATGCTTGTAGGGGTTGTTTTAGGTCCCTCGGGGGCGAAGTTGATAGAGACATCCGCTAATATTTCTATCTTGGCAGAGATTGGAATAACTCTCTTATTGTTCATCGTGGGGCTCGAGCTGAGTCTCCAGGCTTTTAAGCGCGTCTATAAGAAAACAATTTTGATTGTTTTTATACAGATTGTGGCGTGTGTAGCCTTAACATTTATCATCGGTCAGTTATTCGATTGGTCTCTGGCTAGGGTTCTTATTTTCGGTTTCGCTATCTCGATTTCCAGCACGGCAGTTGCTATAGGCGTGCTGGAAGACATAGGAGAACTGCGTTCCGAAATTGGCAGTTTTGCAGTTGGTATATCTGTCGCACAAGACCTCACCGTACCGTTTATGATCATCATTCTTATGTCCTTAAGCGGAGAGAGTGGATTTGGTGTCCTAGACGGCGTTAAGCTGGCAGCTGCAGCCATCATTCTTGTCGGCCTAATGGCTTATCTGATGAAACACGAGCGCCTTAACATACCCGTTTTGCATAACCTTCCTGAAAACTCGAACTTGCTGGGCCTAATGGCGCTTTCACTATGTTTTGTGGCTGCAAGCTTATCAGGAGCTATGGGCATGTCTGCCGCATTTGGAGCCTTTATGGCGGGTCTTGTCATCGGAGCCTCGAAAGATCGGCAGCGCGTCCTTAGCACGGTTCTGCCTATACAGGACCTCTTGATGATGGTCTTCTTTTTATCCGTGGGCCTGCTTGTCGATTTAAATTTTATTCTGGAACACGCTCTTCAAATTACCCTTTTATCTGGAGCTGCGATTTTTGTAAAAACGATTGTGAATGTTTTAGCCTTGAGGGTGGTCGGGCAGTCTTGGAATAGTGCCGCCATAGCAGGGTTTAGTATTGCCCAAATCGGGGAATTTTCATTTGTTCTCGCAGCCATAGGCTTAGAGCGCATGATTATAACTGGCGACGGTTACAAATATCTTGTTGCGACTATTGCGCTGACTCTACTCGTCAGTCCATTGTGGTTAGGTCTTGCACGAAAACTTGAAACTATTCGAAGCAGGACAATTCGCGCTAAGTCTGTTTAGTGCACAGTCCAATATCTGTAATTTATGCTTGAAAGTTCTTTCAAGCCTTATTGAGAATTTAGTATGTATTTGATGAACAAATTAAGTATCGACATTGGCGGTGTTGATCTCCCTTGGCTATCCAATCAGAGTATCGCAAATACTGTGATTTTAATTTTGATCACGCTCATTGGTCGTTTTCTGCTTATCCGAATGATAAAGGGAACGGGGGAAACGTTATCCGATGCGCGGCGCAGATGGATATCTATCATTCAAAACACAACAATTTTGTTTGCAGCTTTGGGTTTGATATTTATTTGGTCACCACAACTCTCAACATTTGCATTGTCTTTAACCGCCTTCGTAATTGCGCTCGTCGTTGCTACAAAAGAATACATTTTATGCTTAGTCGGTGCGATTTACCGCGCCACGTCAAACCCGTTCTCTCTTGGTGACTGGATTGAAATTCAAGGCTTGCGCGGAGAGGTTTTAACAGAGGGTATTCTGACAACAAAACTTCAAGAGCTTGGAAGCGGAAGCTCACGTTTTCAGTTTACGGGCCGCATACTAACCTTGCCCAATTCTTTATTACTCACGCAGACTGTGTTTAATGAAGAATTCCGCAAATACGCATTGCATCACAAGTTCAAAGTCACAGTAGAGTCTGGAATCGATGCGGCACAAATTGCAGAAACAGTCCTTCCTTTGCTTCAAAGTCGAGATGAGAAAAGCGATAAGCTCGCCGAGAAAAACTGGCAGAAATCACGCAAATCCTCTCAGATGACCTTACCATCTCGGGATCCAAATATTGCAATAGAGACAAACGATGCCGGCAAAATATGTTTTATCATGACAGTTTTCTGCACGCCTCAGGACGCTGCTGAAATCGAAGCTTTAGTAACCAATAAAATATTAAGCGCAGTCACAAAAGTGCCTGAATAGTCAGGCGCCTAAAATCCGCTTTGGAGTGTGAGTTCAACGGGTCGCCGCAACACATTTGCCAAACCGTTCGGCCGGTGTTTAGTAGTTTAGGGTCTTTCGAGGAGTTGATATCGTTACTTTTTAATTATAAGGTTCAATACAGATATTACTCTTATAATTGGAGTAGAATGTGAAATATTCAAAATGTCTGATAGTATGAATGTAAGATCAGGATATTACGGATATCACCTAGGCGTGGAATGCCGATTTGTTCATATGTCAGCAGGATGGACGACTGGAAAGTCGGGTGGGTGGAAAGTTTATGTAGAAAACGACTCTGGTGTTGAGGAAGTCTATAAGTACAAAATTAAAGATGCAAAAGGTGAAATTACGTCAGCTTATTATGTAAGAACTTACTGTAACTACCTTAAAGGAAGGTGCTACATAGATTGCATATCAGATGATTACGTTAGATTATTTCCAGATCTACAAACATCAAATACCTTAGGCATGTATTCATACCATGGTAAGGATATTGAATTCGAAATGACATATAGGGAGTTTTTAGAAGGTGTCTCAGAAATATGGGAAGAACGTGAGAAGGTATCTGGTTTGCCGTTCCAGGTTGAAAGGATAAAGCATCTAATGATTATGAACCATTTTTTGGAAAAACCCTGAAGTCATCGACCTGCTTTGTTTGAGCAAATAAACCGCCTAATAATGTCTGCATTTGTAGGAAAAACGGAAATTACAGAGCGTCTTATTATGGGCGGTTTAAACCTCTGATCTAATGTCCGCTTCTCTAATTGGTTTGTTTAGTCAAGTTCCTAATTTCCTTTAATTGATGGTTCTGTCTGTTCCCGGGTCACGCTTCTCTTCGCAGTCGGCTGATCTGTGATAGGCGCTGCATGCATGTTTCGGATCGGTGGTGGAGCGCCTCGCTTTGAGTCGTGCTCATAATATGGCACAGCGGACATTATCGGCGTCATCCACAAACACCTCGTCCGAGTCAGGACGAACCGTTGGTTTTATGATGTGAGGTTAGCGTCTCATTTAGCGACCTCCACATCAGACCAACGATAGGGTGTGCCGTCGACCCACATACGGTGCAGGATGACGGCTAACTTTCTGGCGACAGCAACAGTACCGCGCTTACGGCCACGTCGTTTGACGAGACGTAGGCCCCAAGCCTTGAGAGGTGACATCTGTTTAGTTCGTGTCAGTAGTGAGTTAGCAGCCGTGTATAGTGCCGCGCGCATCTCGGTGTCTCCGGCGCGTGATATGCGGCCAGGATTATCCATCTCGCCAGATTGAAAGCGTCTTGGCGTTAGGCCGAAGTGAGCGGCTACTGTCCGAGACGAGTTAAATCTCGCGGGGTCATCAACGGCGGCTTTAAAATGAAGGGCTGTCATCGCGCCGACGCCGGGTGTCGTCATAAGAAGATTGCACACAGGATCTTGTGCCGCGACGCGTTTTACCCGTTTGTCCATCTCTCGGTAGTGAAGGTATAAAGCCCCACGAGCTTCCAACATTGGCAGTAGCGCGAAAGCCAAGCCTTCATCAGCCTCAATGATAGGCCGAACTGTATCGTCAAAGCGGTGATGTGCCAGCGTTGAAGGTAGACGTATGCCAAAGGTCTTGAACAAGCCACGTATCTCATTCTCCAGATCAACACACTTACGCAGAACGGCTTTACGGCTGGAGAGCATAGCCCTGATATAATGGCTCTCGCGGCTCTTCATATGCACCGGCTGATACCAGCCCGTGCGAACGACCTGAGCAATGCCGCGAGCATCGTTCTTATCCGTCTTGTTACGCATAGCCGATAGCGCTGCACTGACTTGGCGCGCTTCCATGCAGACGACATCATAACCGAGCGCCTGCAAGCCGTGGAACAGCATCTGACTCATGACACCAGCCTCAAAGCCTAGCTTCGTGATAAGCTCTCCAAACTTGCCAAGACACACGTCAATCGCTTCGACTTCACAATCAAGCGCTCGCTCTAAAACGATATCACCGTCAGCATCCACAATGCACAACGCCACAGAGCGCAGCGAAACATCCAGTCCTACAAAATAGCTCATTCTTATCTCCTATAGCTACAGATCAACATCTGTAGACTATCAGGAACTCGACCGCGTAATCAGTCCGTCCAATTACGCATGCTAAGAGGATCAACGTAGCCTTATGTTATCGTTGGCGGAGGCTCACTCTTTCTCTAAACCCACCAACCTTAAACCACAGCCCCAAACACGCGCCGTAATATATCACTCGTCCGTTTGGCCGGGTTTTCGCGGATGAGGCGTTCTTCTTCAGCGACATATCTAAAGACGCCGGAGAGGGCGTAGTTCACGCCGTGGCTGATGAGATCGTTTTTGGCGTCGGCGCCGAGCTCTGGGGCGAAGGGGACGTTTTTCACTTGGCTTGCGACTTGATCGAAGAGTTGCAGGGCTCCTGTATTGCCCAGCGCATTTTCCATAATAGGCGTGAACCCGGCTACCAATTGCGGGGTCGTTCTGGATTGAAGGTAGTCTGTGGCCGCATTGTCTGCGCCTTTCACAATGCCTATGGCGTCCTGGATGGTGAGGCCTGATATCACATTGAGGAACGCATTTTTCGCAATGGGGGCCGCTTTTTCCGCGCCGCGGTTAAGCTGTGTTTCAAGGTCGTTCAAGAGCCCGGCCGCCCCGACTGCGCCGAGGACGGATTGCACGTCTTGTAAATAATTCGGCAGGGGAATCTTGATAAGGTTATTTAGCAAGAAGCCGTCTTGTTTCCCGACGGTACTGACGGCATGGTCCACGCCGTTGCTGAGCGCTGCGCGAATGCCTTTCGCGGCATCCGCTTGCGAGAGGATGCCAGAGCCCAAGATAGCGCCAAGGTCGCCCGTATTCAGCGTTTCGCAGGCGGTAAGCCCAGTAGCTCCTGCGACGAGTAAAAATAAACGGCGGTCAAAAGTCTGTGTCATGCTGTGCTCCATCTGTTGAGGGCAGCATAAGCGGGAATGGCCGCTGCGCCAAATAGTTTGGGCAGATAAGCGGCCTGTCTAAACCGCGCGTAATGTGATAGATGGCACACCACGTCTCGTGACGTTCTGAATATTAATATCGCAACCTATCGGAGACAGACCTTATGACATTAAAACCCTTCTCGGGCGTTCGCGTTGTTGAAATGTCTAACATGGTTACGGCCTCGCTATCGGCGATGATGCTGGGCGGGCAGGGGGCCGAGGTTGTTAAAATTGAACCGCTTGGGATCGGCGATAAGCTGCGGTGGTTTGGGAGTCAGAAAAAAGGCATTTCCGGCGTTTTCAATAATTGTAACCGCGGTAAAAAAAGCCTTGCGATTAATTTGAAATCAAAAAAAGGTCTCGCGGCTGTTCGTAAAATTATCGACGGGGCTGATGTGCTTTTGCATAATTACCGGCCAGGCGTGATGAAAAAATTGGGGTTGGACAGCGCGTCATTGCGCAAACACCACCCGGATTTAATTGTATGCTCCTTGACAGGTTTTGGCCGCGAGGGTCCGCTAAAAGATGCCCCCGCTTTTGATCATGTTGTGCAGGCCTTGTCGGGCATTACGGGCGCGCAGGGCGTGGATGGGAATTTCGAATTTATCCGCATGCTCGTCTGCGATAAAATTACGGCTTATACCGCGGCGCAAGCCGTGAGTGCTGCGCTTTATCACGTTGCTAAAACGGGTGAGGGTCAACACATGGATATCTCTATGCTGCAGGCTAGCTTGGCCTTTATGTGGCCGGACGGGATGATGCATAAAACATTACTCGCAGGCGACGCTGTGCATCTTGCGCCAATGAAGGCGTATTATAGACTTGTTGAGACCCTAGATGGCTTCATCGCAATCGCGCCATTTGGCGATGCTCATTGGACGGAGTTGTTTCGCATTATTGAGCGCCCGGATATGGCCGCCAATCCAAAATATGCAAGCCTGCAAAGCCGGGGAGTATGCATCGCGGAGTTGATGGAGGATATGGCGGAGCCGGATCCCTTTATGACCAACGCCGAATTTCTCGCAAAACTTCGGGCCGCAGATATCCCCTGCGCGCCGTGCTTATCAGATGAAGATTTATTGTTGGATACGCAAGTCGCCGCCAGCGGAGCCATTGAAACCCAAGACCATCCTCATCTTGGCGCCGTACAAATGGCGAGCGCGCCGGTGCGTTTTGGCGGAGAAACACCGATGCCGCTAGGCCCGTCGCCATTGCTAGGGGAGAATAGCGCTGAGATATTAAAAAGTGCGGGGTTTAGCGCGCAAGATATATCTGACCTGGAGGCCGCGCAAATTATCTAGGATACTCGTCAAAAAAAACCTCATCTACGCAAAGCGAGAATGAGGGTGAGTTGGGGGAAACGGGTAAAGGGGTTAGTTAGATGAGAAATACTTGTTTGCGTCTTCGCAGCGTTTTTTAAACGCAGATTCTTTCAAAAGCTCACGGCGTTTTGTGTTGATTTGATTTATTTCAGCGCTTGAGTAATCCACAAAATTTAAAGTGTTATGGTTTGCCTTTAATGTTTTGGGCTGCGTGTTTTTATCTGTCGCATAGAGCGCGACAGCCGCTTTGTAATCTCGCGCGCTGAGTTGATGTTTATATATAGATGTGACGCACAGACAGTGAGACTTGCTTTCACCGGCTTCAATGCAGCTATTGGTGAGGCGTGTGTCTTCGGGAAATGTTTGGTGGGTCGTGCGGCTTTCGTCGTCAGCCATCTGCATAGCAGCCGTGGAAGCTTCTGCCGTATAAATGCCAAACCAAAAATTAAGCGCCAAGGCAATGCATATCACCAAAAACACAGTATAAGCTCTAAGTCTATCGACCATAATAATCTCCCACAAATAATCCGCGCCCAGTTGGGATCAGCTACTATATACGTGAGAGCAGGGTTAAAAGATTGTCTGTTTGGGACTCATTCCCTTGTCATTTTTAATCAAAAATTTGAAAAATCGGGACTTCGTTTTTCTAAAAATGCATTTGCAGCTTCTTTAAACTCCGGCATATCGAGCCGGGCTGTAAAGTATTCTCCCTCAATTTGCATGCGTTTTTGCAAGGATTCTGGAGCGCGGCGCATAAGGGCTTTGGCTGTTAAAACGGCTTGCGGAGGGAGGCTTACCAGTTTCTGGATTTTCTTATCAGCTTCAGCCTTTAATGTGTCCGCTGGGAAAACGCGTGTGACAAAACCCATACGCAGCGCATCATCGGCGCTAACACGGTCTGATAACATGAGAAGTTCAGCCGCCTGTGGATATCCCATCATGCGCGGGATCAGAAAACTGGAGCCGCATTCCGGGGTAACGCTTAGCGCTGTGAAAGGCGTTCCAAATACAGACCGCTCACTGGCGTAAACAAGGTCGCAGTGAAATAACATCGTAGTCCCCAGGCCAATTGCATAGCCGTCGACCACAGCGATCAATGGTTTCTTAGCGTCGTGAAGCGCCTGAATAACGCGTTCGACGGGCGGCGGCGTTCCGGGCGTGCAGAACAAATGCGGGGGACGGTCAAGAAAATCTATCATGTCATTACCTGCACTAAAGCAGCCATCAGACCCGCGAAACACAATCGCGCGAACGGACGTATTTGCTTCGGCCGCAATCATGGCGTCTGCGATGGCATCGTACATTTCATGTGTGAGGGCGTTGCGCCGCTCTGGGCGGTTAAAGGTGATTGTGAATATAGGGCCGTCAGAAGCCGTAAGGATGTGATGAGTCATAAATACATCTTAAGGTATTATTCAAGATTATCAACAGCCTTGGATAGAAATTTAAAAACGGCTTCAATTTCTGATGTTGTGAGCCCCTTGACGAGTTTTTCATTGAACGTGCGAAAGTCATCCATAACAAATTCACGCCGCGCCCACCCCAAGGGCGTGAGCGAAACCGTTTTTGTGCGGCCGTCAGAAAACCCTGCGGCGCGGATAACTAACCCGGCTGTTTCCATTCGGGTCACGAGGCCTGTGACAGCGGCATTATTTCGCCCAATGCCACGGGCCAGATCCGAGAGACGGCAATTATCATTATACCCCAGATAAATAAGGACAGCGGCTTGAGCCGTCTTGAGGCCCGCGTTCTGGCTCATATGTTCTTCAGCGGCTTTGGAGAGCTGGGTGTGCGTACGGTCGAGGAGGAAAAAAAGACGAGACGGTCTACGGGGCGGGCAATGGCCATAATGTGTTCTCCTTATGGAGACCCTTATGCATATGAACTAATTTGTCTAGGCCGCGATTGTAGCTGCGGATAGTTTTGGCGGGCTGGCTTTACGTGAGGGCAGGAAACATACCTCCCCGTCAGGTAGCTCTACCACACTTGCGCCGCTATTGATGACTTTCAGCACAGCATCGTTGAAGATATGTCTATCCAAACAGCGCAATAAGCGTAGCTGAAGACTCTGACATTCAAACCTAGCTAGCGTAGCGGCTTGCAGGTGGTTCAAGAAATTACGTTGATAACAAAGCGCGATTTGCGGATGCAGTTTCGCGGTAATCGCCGGGAAGGCTCTGTCCCGTTGAGTGTTTAAGTTCTTACGCATAGTGACCTCTTCTAAAAGGGCCTCCCCACTACATGATTAGTGATTCCAACATTACAGAATGAATGCGGGCGCGTGACATGTTATTAATCGTGGTTAATCAGGTGTTAATAAAAAAGCCCCCTCACAGTATGAGGGGGCTCTCTTTTGAAGTTTGGGTCCAGGCCATACAAGGTGATGGCTTTTTCCGGATTTCGGTACCCAGTTCCGGTTTTCGAAAGTGCTAGTTAGCTAGCTTTGGGCGGACCCCTCAAAACAGATAAACAAATCAGACCTCCTTTCGATAACGCGGCCGGATTATCCGACGGCTCAATGATAGTGAAAATGTGCGACATTTTTTACGCAGAATCAATCATTAAGTTTTGCGAAATTCAGTCAGCCGTTAAGGGGAGATTAACCACGTTTAGATCAGACTTATGGGCCGCCAAATTAAGCGGGTTTGAACTCTAACGCGACGCCATTATTGCAGTAGCGCAGACCGGTGGGCTGCGGGCCGTCTTTGAAGACGTGACCTTGGTGCCCCCCGCAACGAATGCAGTGATATTCTGTGCGTTTCATAAACAGCTTACGGTCGTCTTTCATACCGAGTGAACCTTCAATAAAATCAAAGAAACTCGGCCAGCCTGTCCCGGACTCGTATTTTGTATCGGATTTGAAAAGCGGGAGCTCACAGCCAGCGCAGACAAATGTACCTTCACGTTTTTCATCATTAAAGGGGCTGGATCCGGGGCGCTCGGTTCCTTCTTTGCGTAGGACATCAAATTGCATGGGTGTCAGGCGATCTTTCCATTCGGCGTCGGTTAGGTTGGCCCATTGCTCGTTTGTTAGTGGTGAATCGGTCATAGCGGTATCCTTCATAGCTGTTTTTGTTGCAGCATTCGCGTTCGATTTAACATTGGTGCAGGCCGCAATTGCGAGGCTCGCTGTGCCTAATCCTAAAGTGCGTCGTGATAACATAATCGGCTCCTATTTGTAATTTCTATAGGCGTAATCGGTACAAAGCTACAATGACGTTCAATCACGAAGGCGAGAGCTTCAAGCTGAGTTCACCAGAATGAAATTCACCATAGGCATGTTAAAAATCAAAAATGCGGCTACAATCCAATTGCTTTTGAATATGTCTAAACTGTTTTCAAAGTTGGGTGGTCTGAATTTCCCTATAAACACAATCAGAAAATATATACTCGGGGCCCACAAACCTATGCCTACAAAATAGTAGACTAGCGGGTCTGGAAAGTTTGTTGCTAGAGTTTTAACGGAAGCAATGATGCCCATGATAGCAAAAGCGGCATAACAAAGACCTGCGCCTAACCTAATTTTATTTCCAAAGCGCCTCGCCGTACTCTTAACGCCTATCATTGCATCATCTTCAATATCCTGACACGCGTAGATCGTATCATAGCCAATCGTCCAAAATATGAGACCCGCGTATAGAATAAATAACGGCACGCTAACTTCCCCCGTCTTCGCCGCATATGCCACCAACACCGCCCAATTAAACGTAAATCCGAGCCAGACCTGCGGCCACCATGTGATGCGTTTCATGAACGGGTAGGCGGCGACGAGGGGGATCGAACCTAGAGCAATATATTGCGCAAGACGCGGCATGAGGAGCAGGACGATGAGGCCAATCCCGCACTGCGCAAGTAGCCATATCCACGCTTGTTTCGTGGAGACGGTTCCTGCGGGTAGGGGGCGCAGAGCGGTACGTTCTACCTGAGCATCCAAATCTTGATCGACAATGTCATTATATGTACATCCCGCGCCGCGCATGGCGATAGCGCCAATCAGAATTAGCGCGGCCCATTTTAAATCAGATTGTGCAAACCCATGTGACAGAGTGGCTAAGGCCAGCCCTATCCATCCCGGCAGCGCGAGGAGCCAATAGCCGATAGGACGATCTAGGCGTGAGAGTTGTAGGTAGGGGCGTAAGTTTGCCGGACTACGATTGACCCAATGGCCTGTGTTAGAGTCTTTGATAGGGGTCACGTTCTTCGACCTCTCCCTGGGGAGAGGGCGGCCCGACGGCTATTTTTTGCTTGCAAACAATAGCTTGAGGAATAGCCGGGTGAGGGGATCAACACGAACGTAGTGAGTGCGCTTGTAGCAACACCTACGCCGCACCTTGGCCTAACGGCTGCGGCAGCTCCCCTCATGCGCCGCTGCGTGGCACCTTCTCCCAAGGGAGAAGGGAGGTTGCATATTTTTATGTTTTGCGTTTCCATTTCTACGTGATTAGCGCGTCCGCTTCCGCTATGACAACCCACATGAGAGCAAATTACACTTTGACGCGGCTTTATATGGCCGAAAGTTTTTCCGAAAATGCGGAAATGAGCCTGCTTGAAAAGGATGTGCATTATTTAGTCAATGTACTTCGAAAAAAGGAAGGTGATACTCTTCGCGTCTTTAATGGGCGGGACGGAGAATGGCTGGCCGAGATTTTTTCACTTAGTAAGCGCTACGGAGATTTGCGAATAATTAAACAACTCCGCGAACCCCAACCCGCGCCTGACATCTGGCTCTGCTTTGCCCCAGTGCGTAAGCACCGCAACACATTCATCATTGAAAAAGCCACAGAGCTTGGCGTCGCAAAACTCCAACCTGTGATCACGCAGCGCACGCAATTCCCGCGCCTCAAGATTGATAAAATGCGGGCTCAAATCATTGAGGCGGCCGAACAGACGGAGCGGCTCGATCTGCCCATAGCGGAAGTCCCGATTAGCCTCACCGAAATGCTGAGCGGATGGGACAGTAAAGGCCGAACGCTGATATTTGCGGATGAGGGCGGGGACGCGAAACCTGCGCTCGAAGCTTTGCAAACGCTTTCTGCCCCTGCCGCAATCCTAATCGGCCCAGAAGGCGGGTTTGATGATAAAGAACGTGAAATGTTGCGAAGCAAACCCTACGTGACGCCTGTGTCCCTCGGCCCGCGGATTTTGCGCGCCGATACGGCGGCTCTGTCTTTGCTCACGCTTTGGCAAGCGGCGCAAGGTGACTGGCAATCTTGAATAGGGCTCATGCAAAGAGATAATTTGCGGCGGGGATGATTCCTGTTACAAGCCGTAATGGGAAAAATAGAAAAAATTCAGCCTGGGGACTACGTAGACGTACTGATAGTGGGCGCTGGCTTATCCGGTATTGGCGCAGCGTATCACCTCAAAGACAAATGCCCCGGCAAGTCCTTTGGGATTATTGAGCAGCGCGCCGAGCTTGGCGGAACCTGGGACCTCTTTAAATATCCCGGCATCCGCTCCGATAGCGACATGCATACGCTTGGGTTTAAATTTAAGCCGTGGCTTGATAAAAAATCCATCGCTGACGGCCCTCGTATTTGGGACTACCTCAATGAAACCGCGCGGGAAAACCATATCCGCGAACACATTCGGTTTAATCACAAAATGGTTGCGGCTCATTGGTCAACGGAAACCGCGACGTGGTCTGTAGAAGTCACAGCGGATGGCGTGTCCAAATGGATGTCCTGCAATTTCCTTTTCATGTGCTCCGGTTATTATTCCTACGACCAAGGCCATGAAGTTGATTTCCCGGGCCAAGCGGATTTTAAAGGCGACATCTATCATCCGCAAAAGTGGACTGAGGGTATCGATTACAAAGACAAGACCATTGTTATCATTGGCTCCGGCGCAACGGCGGTAACTTTGGTTCCGGCCATGGCAAAGCAAGCGAAACATATTACCATGCTGCAACGCTCTCCCACCTATATGGTGGTCGCTCCAGACAGTGACTGGATTGCCAATACGCTTCGTAAAATTATGCCTAACCAGTGGGCCTATAATATTGTCCGCAAGAAGAATATTATCAGACAACATTTGCTCTATACGAAATCCCAGAGCCATCCTGAAAAGGTGAAGAAATATTTACTGGGCGTTGCGCAGAAGCGGCTTGGCAAAGATTACAAACTCGACCCGAATTTTACGCCGAGCTACGGCCCGTGGGATCAGCGCATGTGCCTCATTCCGAACGGCGATTTATTTGACAGTGTGAAAGATGGTGACGCGAGCATTGTCACGGATCACATTGAACGTTTCACAGAAACCGGCATTGCGCTCAAATCAGGCAAAGAAATTCCTGCAGATATGATCGTCACGGCGACGGGGATAAAGCTGGAAGTTCTGGGCGGGGCGGAATTTTTCGTGGACGGAGAAACAATCGATTTTGCAGATAAATATTCTTACGAAGCGATGATGATGTCAGATGTTCCGAACATGGCAACAGTCTTTGGGTATGTGAATGCCTCATGGACATTGCGGTCTGATATTATCGCGGAGTATGTCTGCCGCCTCATCAATCATATGGATACCTCCGGAAATCGCCAGTGCACACCTATTGCTCCCGAAGGCATGGCGCGGCGACCTTGGATTGATTTCGAGGCGGGTTATATTCAGCGCGTCATACATCTTTTCCCCTCGCAAGGTGACCAGGAGCCGTGGCTCAACACGCAAAATTACATGCGGGATAAAAAGGTTCTTGAGAGCAAAGACGTGGACGATGGTCACATGATTTTCTCGAACCCAGCAAACCAGATACAAGAAGCGGCTGAATGATAGCTAAATATAACGGTAAAGTTTGTGTTGTTACAGGCGCAGCCTCCGGCATTGGCCGGGCTGTGGCGATTAAGCTCAGCGCGGCGGGCGCTTTACTCGCGCTATCAGATGTAAACGAAGAGGGCTTAGCTGAAACGGTTAAATTAGCGGGCGGCGTTCAGAGCAACCGCGTCTTGGTTGACCGGGTGGACATGGCTGACCGTGATCAAATCGAAGCCTATGCGGGACATGTCCAACAGTCTTTAGGTGATGCGGATTACGTCTTTAACATAGCTGGGTTCACGCGAATTGGTAGTTTTGAGAACACGCCGATGGACAGTTTTGAAAGCGTTATGGACGTCAATTTCTACGGCGTGGTGCGCATGTGCAAGGCCTTTCTCCCGCAAGTTCAAAAAACGAAGGGAGCGCTGTGTAACATCTCAAGTCTTTTTGGGCTCATCGGCTATGCGGGGCAGACCCATTATTGCGCGTCTAAATTCGCGGTGCGCGGATTTTCTGAAACTCTGGCTCAAGAGCTTGAAGGCACGGGCGTCAGTGTATCCTGTGTCCATCCCGGCGGTGTGCAAACCAACGTGGCGCGTAATGCGATTGCTGATAAATTGCCGGACACAGGTGTCACCCGCGAAGAGATGGATGCGCAGTTTGACGAGCTCGCGATAACAACACCCGAAAAAGCCGCGCAGATTATTTTGAACGGAACCGCCAAAGGCAAACGACGTATCGTAGTTGGGACAGACGCCAAGATAGCCTCATTTATTCAGCGCTTATTCCCGGTAGCCTATCCTAAAATCCTCGCTAAATATACGGGTGATAAAATGGCGTTGAAGAAATAGCTAAGTTCAAAAGTCTAGCCGTCTTCGTCTTCAACTTCGTCGTCAGATTCCGCTTTTTTATCCCATTTGTGCATTTTCTGAATATAACAGCGATCCGGGCCCATGCCTGTTCGGTTATCTAAAGAAAAAGCACTGTCAGAGACTAGCAAGTAATCACCGCGCGTCACGCATGAGGATCTGGAGTCGACTGCGATGGACTGAGCGAATTTCAAATCCCGGCACCCGCTGGAGACTTCGACAATATGATCTTTGTTAACACCTTTTGTGAGCACAACTGTCCGGTCCGTATTTTCCGAAAATCCGTCTATACTGCGGTTGAAACAAATCTTGCTGACTTCTTCGCCGAGCCGTGGGTCACCTTTAAATGCAGCTATGCCTTTTGGCTTTCCGTCATCGGCAGAGGTGGCGCAAGCCGCGAGGCCTCCAGTTGTTAAGACGGCTCCGATTGAAACTGTGATAAAAATTTTAGATGTCATAGCGAATGATCCTTAGGGTTAGGGGTTTGCTCTCAAGTAATTACGGGTGAATGTACGACAAAGTTCCCTTTCTTTCATCTTTCAAACGCAGAATAGACGAGGTCAGGTATCCGCAGACTAACCGCGGGCGCATTTACAAATCCATCCCGAATAATTATCACAAGCGCGTGAAGTCGCTTGCGGGGATAATAAGAGCGGCTTAAAGCACCTTATGACTCAAAAAATTGATAGCGGGGCGGCATCGCCCATTATTGAAAATAAAGCTCAAATGATTGCGAGGCTCGAAAGCGGCAATAAGCCCAAGAGCGAATGGCGCATTGGCACCGAGCACGAGAAAATTGGATTTTGTCTAAAAGATAAAAAACCTCTGCCTTATCATGGGGACTGTTCCATTAAGGCCATGCTGGACGGTATGCAGCGCTTTGACTGGGAGCCCGTCTATGAGGCCGAGAATGTAATTGCCCTCAAACGCGGCGGGGCGTCTGTCTCGCTTGAACCAGGGGGGCAATTTGAGCTTTCCGGCGCGCCGCTTGAGGCCGTGCATCAAACATGCGGCGAGGTGAACCGCCACATGCGCGAAGTCAAAGAAGTGGCCGATGAAATGGGGGCGGGCTTCCTGTCACTAGGTTTTCGTCCCGATACGAAACTCGAAGATGTGCCCATTATGCCCAAAGGCCGTTACAAAATAATGCGCGACTATATGCAAAAAGTTGGCACACATGGCCGTGAAATGATGTTCCGGACTTGTACGGTGCAAACGAACTTAGACTTTTCGTCCGAAGCCGATATGGTCAAAAAAATGCGGGTGAGCCTTGCGCTACAGCCTATCGGAACAGCGCTTTTTGCCAATTCTCCTTTTACAGACGGAAAACTCAACGGCTATAAATCTTACCGCTCCCGCATTTGGCTAGACACGGATGCTGACCGCACCGGCATGCTGCCTTTCGCTTTTGAAGAAGGCTTCGGGTTTGAGCAATATGTAGATTACGCATTAGATGTTCCGATGTACTTTGTGTATCGAAACGGTGTTTATCTGGATGCGTCCGGCAAATCCTTTCGGGATTTTCTGGAGGGTAAACTGGACATCCTGCCAGGCGAGAAACCAACCCTTAGCGATTTTGACGATCATCTCTCGGTTATTTTTCCGGAAGTCAGACTCAAAACATTTCTTGAGATGCGCGGGTCTGATACAGGGCCATGGGGAGAGCTCTGTGCATTTCCAGCGTTCTGGGTTGGATTGCTTTATGACCAGCCAGCATTGGATACAGCTTGGGATCTTGTCAAAGATTGGACTGAGGAAGAGCGCGACCAGCTTCGCCGCGATGTGCCGAAGATGGGTCTGCAGACACCGTTCAGAGACAAGACCATCCGCGAAATCGCCTTGGCCGCTCTCGCCATATCCCGTGAAGGCCTTAACGCCCGTAAACGTCTGAACTCTCACGGCGAAAATGAAAGCGTGTTCCTGCAAGAACTGGATATGTTTGCACAGTCAGGTAAGTCCAATGCTGATCGCCTGATAAATCTCTACAAAGGCGTATGGGACGGCGATATTATGCGGGCCTATCAGGACTGCGTGTATTAAAACGTCCCGCTGACACTTGCGCGGATGAACATGTCGGAGCCTCTTTCGCTGGCCTCAGTGAAACCAAGAACGCCTTGGTCTCGCCGGGTATTTGTAAACTGACCATTGGCGAGATCATCAGGGTCGACGAAGAATTCGCGGCGAAAATTGTCTCTTGTGTCAAATAAATTTAACAACTCTCCTCGCACCTTTAGGCCAAAGACGTCTTTGTGTTCTATATAGGCGCGGCCAAGAGGGCTGCTATTATCAAATTGATTGACCGTTGTAAGTTGGAAGCTTCGCGCTCGGCGAAACCTATCAGCGGCAATACCGTAAGCCCAATCAGTATTTTGAATATCGTGCCGGAACTCAGCCGACCAATAGAAAACCTTATCTCCGTTCAAGCGGCGCTGGATACCTGTAAGCGGGTCGTCGAGCTCTGACCATCTATAATCTAATTTGAAATCCAGTTGGGTTCCTTTAAGTCCCCATTTATCACCTTTAAGTGTTGTGTTGATATCAAAACCATAACGGCGGGCTTTATCAAGATTACCTACCGCGTCCCCGTCATCACCTATGGGAATACGGTCAACAATGTCTGAAATTTCATTGTCGTAAAACTCGATCTTAAAAGTATTGCCATCGCCGAAATCTTTGTCGAATTCTAATGTGAAATTCCAAGTTTGTGAGGGTACAAGATCAGGATTGCCTTCGCGGCCCAAATCATTTTCCAAATCAACAGAAGAGATGAAATCGAAGAAGCTAAGCTGCCCAACTTCACGTTCAACTTTAGCACGGATTGATAGGCTATCATCTGGCTTATAAGTCGTCGTGACAAACCCTTTGGGGCGGATAAATTCGCGAGGGTCGTTTTCGTCTGCGGCAGCCGTAAAGTCACTCGTCTGAGCAATTTCAGAATATTCGCCGCCAACGGACACTTGCAGGTCAAGCTTAGGCGAAAGTTTGCGGCTATGGGTAAGCGTGACTTCGGCGCGTTTCTCCTCGACGCGGTTTTGGTCGATGAATACGGATGCGTCATTGGACAAAAACTCTTGATCAATATTAAGAATATTTAGCGCGCCTTCAACGCCGAGTTGCCAGTCTTGGCCGTCTTTAGGGGACCAGGAATACTCGGTGCGGGCGATGGATTCAGATTCAAAGGCATCTTGTATGAAAACACTGGAGTCGATCAGGTCGCCAAACTCATAAATTTCAAATACGTTTTTTGAGGGGGAGTCTTCGAATCGGTAATATCCAATTGTTTTGAGCTTACCTTGGAGAAACGGAAATTCGTAATCGCCGCCAATAGACCCATTACGTTCATCCTCGCCGTTAATACTCTGGGTAAAACTTGAGTTGCCAAGTTCAGTCAGAGCTGTCCGGTTTGAGCCGCCCCGACCATCAAAGTTCTGATGATTATATTCAAGATTAAGGTTGGCTATTCTATCACCTGTGGGTGACCATTTCAGATCGACTGAAGGGCTGAAACTTTGAAAGTCACCCCGCCGGGTTTCATAACGTGTTTCGAAAACTTCACCGTCTGGCGTGAATAAATTTTCCTGGCCGCGATTGCCTTGGTGGCTCGTAATGTTTTGAACATTTACGGACCAGCCTAAATTACCTGTCTCCCCCGAGACTGTGGCTTCACCGTTTAAGATGCGCGCTTGCAGGCGGGCGCGCCATTCCGGATTCCATTCCCATGTTCCCGTGATGCCTGTGTTCTTTGTGGTAACATTCGCGACTTGTCCGGAGAGGCCGGGGATATCCAAAGACGTTCCGTCTACGATTTCAATCTTCACAACATTGGGGGCTGATATCCGCCCAAGCTGGTCATCAGGGTTACTTTTCCCAGTCAGGCGTTGGCCGTTAATCAGGATATTTGCGCCGCCTTGTCCAAGACCGCGTTTGTTATCGCCTTGATTAATTTGAAAACCAGGAACCTGCCGCACCATGTCCAGCGCCGTGCGCGGCGCGTATCGTTCGAAGTAAGCGGGCAAAAAAGTTTGCCCTTCGCCTTGGGTGTTGTCAATAACCGCAGCGGATTGAGGTGTAACGCTTTCAAGCGTTGTGTCTTGTGCTAATGCGTTTGCACTCATCAATGGACTGAGTCCAAGTGTTGCTACGCCGAGGCGGCGCCAAATTGAATGTTTCATAGTTTGAATCTTAGTGGATAAATTTGAAAATATTATGTCTTATATGATTAAAATACGGAAATAACTTTTTCGGGATTTACAAGCTTACCATTGTAGCGGACTGACCATTTTCAGACTCTAACGAAATAGAGATGGAGTCAGGTTGGAACTTTAGAACCGTCTTCTCGTTTTTATAAATATTGTAACCAAAAATAATTTACAATATTTATCTTCTCCAATCTTAGGTACGGGTTTGCCATTGGCCGTCCAAGTCTTGTTCTTATATTTGACAGTTACGGGCGTGTTGATTGAAGAGACTAATTTATCCGCAAGCAGGTGCTGATAGAGCGTCGTCCGAAGCTCTTCGTAATTGTGCGTATATTTTTGAGTGCGTTTTAAAGCCTCTTCACGTTAATCCTTGGCACGCTCCAAAGCATTTGCACGTGCGTCTTCCATTCGCTCTCTGGCATTTTCGCGTTGCTCCTCAGCGCGCACTAACATGTTTTCACGCTTTTCAGAGGCGCGTTCAATCATGCGGGCGCGTTTGTCTGCAGCCCGTTCAGCCGCGCTTTCAAGATCTGAGCGCAGATGATTATCGGCCTGCTCCATATCTTCGCCTTCGCGGTCAATCTTGTCGTTCAGCTCGGATGAAAAACGCTTCGCAAACGCTTTCCCGAATGTGTCTCCAATATTCTGACCGAAGTCTTGTTCCCAAGTTTCCATGCTCTTTTCAAAATAATCCATGTCAATTTCGAATTGGTCCATTTTCTTTTCGAATTTATCCATAGTTCTTTCAAAAGTATTGGAGCCTGTATTTATATTACCGGAAATAATAATAGGTGGCGCGGGCGGCACAGGCGGGACGGGCATAGCCGGAACAGCGCGCAGTATATCCGGGCGCTGGCCAACATCGTGCCAAGCCCCGTCCAAAAGCACCCAGCGGCGACCATCTTCGGTGATCTTGATAGTTAGAGGCCGGCCATCATGTTTGATAACATCGAAGGAGTAATTTTCGGACTTGTGTTTGGCATGTTTGTAATCGGCTTGCGGTTCCGGCGCCGGGTGGGCCTCGGACATGGGCGCAATGCTGAAATATATAGCGGTGCTGAGGAGAAGCGCGATAGCGGGAACGGCGGCTTGGCCCCGTTCACGGCGCTCAGGCCCGGCTTTTACAAGACGCTGGAGGCGAGCCATTAGCGGTGACGACTTTCCACTTGCGGCCATGGCAAAGCTATTTGCGGAATTTTGCAGGCGAAGCGTGGCCAGAGCTCTTGCGAGGGCTTTGGGGTTTTTAGTTTCATTCACCGAGAAATCATCACAGGCATATTCTCGGTCTTCATTAATGCGGCGGCAAATATAGTGGATGCCGGGGTGATAGAAGAACACGGCCTTGATGGCAGTCTGCAAAATATTGAGCAGATAATCATGGCGGCATATATGGGCAATTTCATGGAGCAAAACGGCTTCGATTTGATCTTTTGGGAGCTGCGTAAAGAAACTTGCGGGGACCAGAACTATGGGTTTGAAAAAGCCGAGCGTAAGCGGGCCGGAGACGCGGTCAGAGATAAATATCTCGGCCATGCGGGGGAGCCCGGCATTGAGGACAAGTGTTCTAAAGCGGTTCTCCCAATGCTGCGGGGCCGGGCTCAGCCCGGATATGCGCAAGGTTTGTGTCATGTGAAACAAAATTGCGCATCGCAGCGAGACGATAGCGAAGCCCAAAACCCAAACGGCCCCGATGAGCGGCGAAGATCTTTGGAGAATCTCTGCGTAACTCACGCTGAAGGCTGCGTCTGTCGGTGGGGTAAGGGTGAGTTTGCCGAGTTGAATGACTTCAGTAAACGATGTGGTTACTGACGCTACGCCGGCGCCAGAGAGGCCTGAGAGTGCATAAACCCCGAAGGTCACGGCAAAGGCTACGAAACAGGTGATAAGGCAGAGAAATTGAAAACTGTAACGTAAACTTGGGCCTGGAGATTTAAACGAGACCCGCAAGAAATAAACGACGCCTGCCACGAGGAACCCTTGCCAGATACTGTGTAGAAGGGCCCAGCCTAAGCTGCCTAAAATTAAATCTAGTGACATGTTATCTCTCCCCGAGTGACCATTGAGGTCAGACCTATTTGCTTTCTAGGTCTTCAATGAATTTTTTAATTTGGGCGATTTCATCGTCCGACGGTTTGCCCTTGCTCATCGCGTGCATCACGAGATTGCTAACGGAGTTTTCAAAAGCTGT
>Ga0209831_1001355_pt1 | contig 22719 bp, 19 predicted proteins | sample Maine_Asex4_meta_FD_187451 | JGI IMG/M metagenome (GOLD analysis project Ga0209831, IMG submission 187451) | Marine algal microbial communities from Maine, USA - Maine_Asex4_metaG (SPAdes) (version 2) | ecosystem: Host-associated > Algae > Red algae > Unclassified | place: Maine, USA | collected... | reverse complement strand
AGGCACGCTCCTCCGAGGTCGTCCGCGCTCTCATCCGCGCCACCAACCGGGCTCGTGCCGAGGGTCGGCGCTGCGGAACCACGTTCATGGCCGCCGCACCGCGGGTGCGCTGGAGCGGCGAGCTCAACCGCACCGCCGTGCGGCATTCGCGCGACATGGCGCGCAACAACTTCTTCGATCACACCGGTTCGGACGGGCTGCAGGTCTGGGACCGGGCGAAGGCTGCCGGTTACGCGTACCGCAACATCGGCGAGAACATCGCCGCGGGCTACGCGGACGTGGGCCGCGTGCAGGCCGGCTGGCTGAAAAGTCCCGGTCACTGCAGGAACATCATGAATCCGGCCTACACCCAGATGGCGGGGCGTTGCGTGCAGCGGGCGGGCTCGGACTACGGCAGCTACTGGACGGTCGTGTTCGGACGCCCGCAGTAGAGGCGATCGGGAAGGGGGCGGCGAGGGCGATCGGAAAAAACCTCCGGATCAGGACGCGCCCGTCCACATCGCCTGCAACTCCCGCGCCTCGACCACGTGGCAGTAGATCATGTTGATGATCGCCAGTTCCGCCTCGTGCAGCTCGTCGGTCGCCGCCGCGCACGCATCCTCGACCACCACCACCCCGAAGCTTTCGTCCGCGAGACTGCGCACCGTCGACGACACGCACTGATCGGTGAAGATGCCGGCCACCACCACATCGGTGATGCCCATGTTGCGCAGCACCAGGCGCAGGTTGGTACCGGTCAGTGCCGAGTCGGTGGTCTTGAGCACGGTGATCTCGTCCCGGCGCGGTTGCAGCGCCTCGACGATGAAGCTGTCCTCCCGATCCTTCGGCAGCAGCAGGTAGTTGAACCCGGGCTTCTTCTGGCTGAGCGAGCGATCGCGTCCGTCCGGCTTCAGGCAGGCGATTCGCGCGAAGATCACCTCCACACCGCGCGAGCGGGCGTCCTCGATCAGTGCGGCGGTGGTCGGGATCACCGTGCCGTTCATGCGCTCCAGGAACGGTTGCCAGCGCGCGCGCTCCGCCTCGTCCTCCCGGGCTTCCAGATAGGTGTTCTGGATGTCGATGACCAGCAGCGCGGTGGTCCCCGGGTCGAGGCGGATGTCCTCGGGCTCCTCGGCGGTCGCGTAGTAGAACGAACGGTGTCGGGTCTTCCAGCTCATCGGGTGTCGATTCTCATGGGGTGGACGGCGGGCCGGATTCAGCATGACACCAGGTGTCCGCCGCCCAGATCGGTCAACGCGGCGGCCGGTACCTGCACGCCCGACGCCGTGCGTATCACACCGCCCCCGTCGTCAGCGACCGCGTGCGCCGCCGCATGGGCGGCGGCCCGTTCGATCAGACGCTCCTCGCGCCCGCGCGGGTCCGGGATCGGCACCGCGTGCAGCAGGCGTCGGGTGTACACGTGCGCCGGTGCACCGAACACCTGGGCGCGGGTACCGCTCTCCACGATGCGCCCGCGCCGCAGCACGATCACCCGGTCGCTGATGCGCTCCACCACCGCCATGTCGTGCGAGATGAACAGGAATGCCACGCCGTCGCGCTCGCGGATCTCCTCGAGCAGGTCGAGCACGCGCGCCTGTACCGACACGTCCAGCGCCGAGACGCTCTCGTCGGCGACGATCAGCTTCGGACCCAGCGACAGGGCGCGCGCGATGCAGATGCGCTGACGCTGGCCGCCGGAGAACTCGTGCGGGTGACGCGCGCCCGTGTCCGCGGACAGGCCGACGCGCTCGAGCAGCTCGGCGACGCGCTCGCGCAGCTCGGCACCTTTCGCGACACCGTGCACGAGCAGCGGCTCGGCGATCTGCTCGCCGACCGTCATGCGCGGGTCCAGGGAGGCGTAGGGATCCTGGAAGATCATCTGCACATCACGGCGCAGGCGCTTGAGCGTCGCCGGCGAGGCCCCGTGCGCCTCGGTAGCGTCGATACGCACGCTGCCCTCGAACGGCACCAGCGACAGCAGCGCCCGTCCGACGGTGCTCTTGCCGCTGCCCGACTCGCCCACCAGCGCGACGGTCTCGCCACGAGCGATCTCGAACGAGATCTCGTCCACCGCGTGCACGTGCCGGGTGACGCGGTTCAACGCACCACCGCGCACCGGGAAGCGTACCGACAACGCCTCGCACCTCGCCACCGGACACGGCCCGGGAGAGGCGACATCGCGCACCCGGATCGCTGCACCGAGTCGTGGCACCGCCGCCAGCAACTCCTGCGTGTAGGCGTGCGCGGGAGCCGAGAACAGCTCCCGCACCGGCGCGTGCTCCAGCATCCTGCCATGGCGCAGCACCAGCACCCGGTCGGCGGTCTCGGCGACCACGCCCATGTCGTGCGTGATGAGCAGCACCGCCGTGCCACGCTTGCGCTGCTGCTCGGCGATGAGCGCGAGGATCTCGGCCTGCACGGTGACGTCGAGTGCGGTGGTCGGTTCGTCGGCGATCAGCACGGCCGGGTCGCAGGCCAGCGCCATGGCGATCATCACCCGCTGGCGCATCCCGCCAGACAGCTCGTGCGGGTACTGCTTCAACCGTTCGGCCGGAGCGGTCAGCCGCACATCCTCCAGCAGGGCGACGGTGCGCTCGGTCAGATCACGACGCCGTACCGCACCGTGCGCCGTCAGGACCTCGCCCAGCTGGGCACCGATCGTCATGATCGGGTTCAGCGACGTCATCGGCTCCTGGAAGATCATCGAGATGCCGGCTGCGCGGATGCCGCGCAGACGCCGCTCCGGCAACGTGGCCAAGTCGGTGCCCTGCAGCACGATCTCGCCCGATACGCGTCGCGCCATCGGTGCGGGCAGCAGACCCATCAGGGCGAGGGCCGTCATCGACTTGCCCGACCCGGACTCGCCGGCCAGGCACAGCGTCCGGCCCGCGCTCAGCGTGAAGTCGAGCGAATCGAGCACGCGGCGCCCGCCGGTGGCGGTGGCGACCTCGACCGAGAGGTCGCGCACCGCGAGTACGGGAGCGCTGCGGTGCGGGGCGGTCGGCGACATTCAGGAAGGCACGGTCCGCAGGTCCGCTCCCGGCTTCTCCTTCACGAGAACACCGTGCGGGGGAAGTAGAACGACACCACCCAGTTCGGCTGGTCGACGATCTCCGAGATCCGCAGGTCACCGCACACCGAACACAGCAGGTAGGCATCCGTGGCGGACAGCCCGTGCTGCCTGCCGAGCAGATCGATCATTCCCGACACCGCCGCACGCGCACCGTCCATCAGGTCCGTACCGATCCCGGTGGTGGCCTCGTAGCCGTCGGTGTCCAGGTGCCGGGTGACCGGTCCCGGCGTGGTGAAGCGCGGCATGGCCAGGCGATCGTCCTTGATCAGTCCGACCTTCACCACCACCGACATCGGGCTCTCGATCGCGGTGCCGCACACCTCGCCGTCGCCCTGTGCGGCGTGCGTGTCCCCGATCGACAGCAGTGCACCGGCCACCTCCACCGGCAGGTACAACGTGCTGCCGGCGGCCAGGTCGCGGATGTCGAGGTTGCCGCCGACCCGGCGTGGTGGTACCACCGAGTGCAGCCCGTCCTCGGCCAGCGCCAGGCCGATGGTGCCGGCGAAGGGCTTGAGCGGCACGCGGGCGATGTCGGAGAACAGGGCGGGGGCCAGGGTGTCGGGCTCGTAGTCCCACAGCTTCAGCGCCGGTGTCCCGAACTGGTCGGCCAGCAGCCCGAACCCGGGAATGTTAGCCGTCCAGCCGAACCCGGAGGGGGCGAACGAGATCAGTGTCACCGTGACGGTGTCACCCGGCTCCGCACCCTCCACGAGGATGGGGCCGGTCACCGGGTTCACCTTGCCGAAATCCAGCGTGGCCACGTCCGCCACCGTGCTCGACCGGGTCAGCTGACCCGCCGAGCTGTCCAGGCACTCGATCTCGATCGTGCCGCCGGGCTCGACCGTGATCGCCGGTTCGATCGACCGGTCCCACCCGAAGTGGTGGTGCCGACCGTGGATCGTGTAGGCGGGCGCGTCGCACACGGCTACTTCGCCGCCGCCGTGGAGTAGACGTAGTCGTAGTTGACCGGCACGTGCACCGGATCGACGAAGATCGCGTCCGGGCCGCCGACCGCCTTCGAGCGCATGGTGAAGCGCTGCTCGTTGAACACCGGCACCCACGGCGCATCCTCCATGATCGCCAGGTAGATGCCGCGCCACTTCTCCTCGCGCGTCGCCGTGTCGGCGGGATCCGTCATGGCGTCCGCCTCGACCGCCAGCGCATCCAGTTCCTCGTTGCAGTACCAGGACCAGTTCCAGCCGCCCTGGGTCGCACCGTCGCAACCGAGGATCGGTCCGTAGAAGTTGGACGGATCCGGAAAGTCGGCGATCCACGCCATGCCGCCGGACCAGATCATCGGTGCCTGGTCCGGCTCGCCACCGGCGGCGATCACGTTGGCCTGGGCAAGGGACTTGATCTGCGCATCGATCCCTATCGCCTTCAGATCCGCCTGGATGGCCTGTGCGATACGCGGGTTGGGGTCGGTGTTGTAGACGTAGAGCTCGGTCTCGAAGCCGTCCTCGAGACCCGCCTCGGCGAGCAGCGACTTCGCCGTATCGATGTCGTAGGCGTAGCCCTCGTAGTCCGGCGCATGACCCGGCATGCTCGGCGGCAGCGGCTGGTTGGCGACAACGGCCCGGCCGTTGATCACGCGCACGATGCGCTCCTTGTTGATCGCGTGATTGACCGCCTGACGCACCCGCACATCGTCGAAGGGTTCCATGTTCACGTTCATGGTGATGTAGCCGGTCTGCAGCTGACCGCCCTCGATGATGTAGTCGCTGAACTTGGGATCCTGCGACACCTCGACGAACTTGGCGGGCGGGATGCCGTCGCCCGGAATGTCCACCTCGCCCTGTTGCAGGCGCAACAGCGCCACGACCGGTTCCTGACCGACCTCGAAGGTGATCCGGTCCAGGTTGGGCAGCCCTTCCTTCCAGTAGTCCTCGTTGCGCGCGAACACCAGCCGCTGGCCGAGCGTCCACTCCTCGAGCGCGAACGCACCGGTACCGACGGGGTTGCGGCCGAAGTCGTCACCGAACTCCTCGACCGCCTCCTTCGGCACCACCGAGGAGAAGTTGATCGCCATGACGTGCAGGAAGGTGGCATCCGGGCGCGACAGGCGTATCTCCACGGTGCGCTCATCGATGACGCTCACCCCCGACAGCGAGTCGGCATCCCCCGCGGCCACGGCGTCGTAGCCCTCGATCGAGCCGAAGAAGCCCGCACCGGGGCTCTGCGTGATCGGGTTCGTGACCCGGTCAAGCGAGTACCTGACGTCCTCGGCCGTCAGGGAGCGACCGTTGTGGAACATGACCCCGTCGCGCAACGTGAAGGTGAAGGTCCTGCCGTCGTCCGAGATGGTGTAGTCCTCGGCCAGATCGGTGACGAGTTCCGTGGTGCCGGGCTCGTAGTCCATCAGCCCGTCGAACAGGCTCTTGATCATCGACCAGTTCTGCCAGTCGTAGCCGATGGCGGGATCGAGCGTGGAGACGTCGTCCTTGTAGGTGACGATCATCTCGCCGCCGTTCGGTTGCTCGTCCTGGGCGGACAGGGTGAGCGGGGCGCAGAGGGTGGTGGCGAGCAGGATCGCGAGAGGTGTGCGTGTCATCTTCTTTGCGTCGTCTCTTGGAGGTGAGGAACAGGGGAAGAGGGCTTGCCGCGGATGGTTCAACGAAGCTTTATGCGCGGGTCGATCAGCGGTGCGATCAGGTCGGCCAGCAGGTTGCCGATCACGATCGCGCAGGCGGACACCAGGGTCACGCCCATGATGATCGGGATGTCGACGCGCTGGATCGCCTGCCAGGCCAGCTGGCCGATGCCGGGCCAGCCGAACACGCTCTCCACCACCACGATGCCGCTCATGAACAGGCCGATGTCGATGCCGATCATGGCGATGATCGGCAGCAGGGCATTGGGCACCACGTGGCGCATCAGCACGCGCAGCCGGGACAGTCCCTTGGCGTTGGCGGTGCGCACGAAGTCCTGCCCCAGCACGTCGATCATGCTCGAACGCATCATGCGCGAGTACCAGCCGGCACCGAGGATGCCCAGCGTCAGCGCCGGCAGCACCAGGTGCTGCCACGTGCCGTAGCCGCCGATCGGAAACCACTGCAGCTGCACCGCGAACACGTACAGCAGCAGGATGCCGACCACGAACTGCGGTGCGGACACGGTGGTGAACGAGACGATCATCAACGCGCTGTCGGTGCGCGAGTTGCGGCGCAGCGCGGCGATCACGCCCATCGTCAGGCCCAGCACCAGCTCGCAGGCGATGGCGCCGGCCATCAACAGGAGCGTGGCCGGCAGCCGGGCGGCGACCAGCTCGGAGACCTGGCTGCGCTGCAGGTACGACCGCCCGAGGTCCCCCTGCAGGAGTCCCCCCAGGTAGCGTGCGTACTGCTGCCACAGCGGCAGGTCCAGGCCCAGTTGCTCGCGGATGTTCTGCACCGTCTGCGCGGTGGCGCTGCGCCCGGCGATCTGGCGGGCAGGGTCGGCGGGCAGCAGGTAGAGCAGCAGGAAGGCGATGAACGAGACGCCGAGCAGGATCAGCACCGAGTCGAGGAGGCGGCGCGCGACGTGGCCGCCCATCAGTGCCGCCCCTTCAGCGTCGGGTCGAGCACGTCGCGCAGCGCATCGCCGACCAGGTTGAACGCGAGTGCGAGCAGCACGATCAGCGCGCCGGGAATGAACACCAGCCAGGGCGCGGAAGAGAAATAGGTCTGGTTCTCGAAGATGATGTTGCCCCAGCTGGGCGTGGGCGGCTGCACGCCCACGCCCAGGTAGCCGAGGGTGGCCTCCAGCAGCACGGTGGTGGAGATGCCCAGGGTTCCGAACACGATGATCGAGGACAGCAGGTGCGGCAGCACGTGACGGCCCAGCACGCGCAGCCGTCCCGAGCCGATGGCGATCTGCGCGCTGATGAACTCGCGCTCCTTGAGCGACCGTGTCTCGGTGTAGATCACCCGTGCCATCTGCACCCAGTTCACCATCGCGATGACCAGCGCCACGATCCACACGCTGGGCTGGAAGATCGAGGCGAGCACGATGGCCAGCAGCAGGGCGGGAAAGGCCATCATCAGGTCGGTGAAGCGCATCAGCCCGGCGCCCAGCCAGCCGCCGGCATACCCCGCCACGATGCCCACGGTGGCACCGATGAGCACCGCGATGCCGTTGGCGACGATGCCGATGAACAAGGAGGTGCGGGCGCCGTACAGCAGGCGCGACAACAGGTCACGACCGAGCAGGTCGGTACCGAACGGGTAGGTGGCGCTCGGCGGCACCGGCGCGCCCTCGATGGTCAGGCCGTCGAAGGACTGCTCGTTCGGGTCCCACGGTGCGAACAGGGGCGCACCGACGGCGGCGATCACGATCAGCACGATGATCAGCAGCCCGAACAGGCTGGAGGGCCTGCGCAGCAACCGGCCGAACACGCCGTGCCGGCGCGGCACGGGCCGGCCGCCACCGGCCACGGGCGCCGCACCGTCCGTGACGGGCAGATGTCCGACCGGGCTGTTCATCGGATGGCGGCGGTCATGCAGGCATCGGCGGTGGCACGCACGTGAGGTCGCGGACCGCATTCGATCCGGGTTCGCCGTCAGTCTACCGTGACAATTGTTTGCCGTGCCCTTGCCTCGACGTCACGAGAGGGTGCGGAGCAGGATCGAGTGAAACGCCGGTTCGGGGCGTGCGGCTCGCGAAAGGCCGATGGTGAACATGGCCGCTGGCGGTACCCGGCGCCCGGGAGGGCTATGCTCGGCAGCGAGTGCGATCATCGTCGTGCCCGAACCGGAGAACCCCCATGCTGGCACCACGATTCCATCACCGGGCACCGCGCGTGCTGCTCGGCTCGGCACTGCTCGTCGGCACCCTGGCACTCGGCGCCTGCGGCAGCGACGACGATGACGGCGATCCCGTGGCGGGGGCCGGGGACGGGACCTCGATGCCGGCACCGGGTACCGGCCCGGACGATCCGGTCGACATGTCGCCGATCGCCTACGACATCGAACTGACCACCGAACAGGAGATCCCGGCACCCACCGGCGCCGACGGCGCGAGCGGGCAGGCGGCACTGGTGTTCGATCCGACCACTCGCGGTCTGACGGGCACCATCACCACCAGCGGTCTCAGCGGCCCGCCCACCATGGCGCACGTCCACCAGCAGCCGGCCGGCGAACTGACCGGCCCACCGATCATCACGTTCCTGGAGGACGGCAGCGGTACCGGCTTCGTGCTCCCCGACGACAGGCTCCTGAGCGAGGAGGAGGCCGAGGCGCTGCAGACCGGTCTGCTGTATCTCAACGTGCACACCGCGCTGAACGAGGCGGGCGAGATCCGCGGCCAGCTCGTGCTGCCGGGGCCGCACGAGAACGGGGACACGGACGGAGATGCGGACGTGGAGTCGGACACGGACAACTGAGCGAGCCCACCCGATCGATCGAACCCGGCTTCGACCACCGATACCGCTCCTGCCCCGCCCGGGCGGTGTGCTCGCTGCCGATGTTCGACGTTGTCCGTACCGGGCGGTGCCGGGCGGGCCGGTGCTACGCTGACGGGCTTCCCGTCCGTGAACCGCCGTGCCGCGCATGAAGTCGATCACCGGTTGGGCATGCGCCCTGGTGCTGGTCGCGGCGGGCGTGACGTTCGCGGTGCTCGGCCGTCAGCCGACGGTGCTGGCGATCGAGCCACCACCCGCGCCCGCCGCCACCGTCGCACCGGCACCGGATCTGGTCTCCAGCGTGAACGTGCGCCTGAGCATCGCCCAGGACGCCATCCGCGAGGCCATCGACACGTTCGTGCCGCGCTCGTTCGACGGCCGCGAGAACGATCCGATCGGCGCCGTGAGCGACGATGTGCTGAGCTGGTCGCTGGCGATCGGTGCCGCCGAGCTGGGATCGCGCGACGGGGCGCTGTCGTTCCGCATCCCGATCACCCGCGGCACGGTGCGACTGGTCGGCCGGATCGGGGCCCGGCGCAGGAACACCGGTGCCCTGGGCTGGCTGGAGAGGATCGCCGGCGTGGATCTCGACCAGACGGTCACCTTCGACGGCGCGGTGTCGGGCACCCTGCGCCCGCGCCTGAACGCCGACTGGACACTCGATCCGGACCTGCGGGCCGAGGTGTCGTTGTCGACCGCGCAGGCCGAGCTGTTCGGCGGGCTCCTGAAGATCAGCCTGCGCGACGTCATCCGCGACCGGATCGATGACGAGGTGCGTCGGCAGGGCCAGCGCCTGCGGCAGCGCCTGGCCGAGGACGGACGCATCGTCAGTGCGGTGCAGCAGGTGTGGGACGCGATGCACGCGGTGGTGCCCCTGTCGCAGGAGCCGCCCGTCTGGCTGAGCTGGCAGCCGCTGTCGCTGGCCGCCAGCGTCCCGGTCGCCGGGGAGGGGCGGGTGACGATGACGCTCGGTACCCGCGTCAGCGTGGCGGTGGAGGTGGCACCCGATCGTCCCGAGATCGCGAGAAATGCGCTGCCCGCGCCGGACACGCCGGCCGAGGACGGGGCGATCGCCCTGCGCATCCCCGTCACGCTGCGGCTCGATGCGTTCGCAGGCGTCGTGCCGCAGCGCCTGGGTCTGCCGGAGCGCATCGAGCACGAGGGCGTCACGATCGTGCTCGACGCGGTCTCCATCCTCGGGGTCTCGGACGAGCTCACGGTGGCCGCCGAGGTGACGGTGGTGCACGACTGGCTGCCGGACATGAAGGCCACGCTCTACGTGACCGGCACGCCGGTGCTGGAACGCGAGACCAACCGTTTGCGCCTGTCCGGTGCCCGCTACGAGGTGAGCACCCGCAACGCCCTGCTGGGCGTGGCCGACGCCCTGCTGGAGCCGGTCATCCTGGAGCAGATCGAGCGGCGCAGCGTGTTCGAGATCCTCGAGAGCGAGGCCGAACTGCTGGCCCGGGCCGATCGCGAGTTCGACCTCATCAGCGCCTCGCTGCCCGATTGGGTCGAGGCCGACCTGAGCATCGACAGCGGGCGGCTGCGTTCGGTGCGCGCCCGCGACGGCTGGCTGGTGGCCGTGCTGGAGGCTACCGGTCGGGCGAGCGTCCGGGTCGACGGGCTGGCGGAGCTGCTGGGGGATACGCCATGATTTCCCGCATGCACACCGTATGATCTCCCGCATGCACACCGTCTCGCCCACGCTCGGCATCAACGAACGCATCCAGGCGCTGCGCGCCGCGGGCCGCTCGATCCATCACTTCGGCTTCGGCGAAGCCCCGTTTCCGGCCCTGCCGCGGCTGGCCGATGCGCTGCGCGATCACGCCGCGGCCAAGGCCTACCTGCCGGTGGCGGGCCTGCCGGCCCTGCGCGAGGCGGTGCTCGCGCACCAGGCCCGCCTGACCGGCTGCGATCCGGATCGCTTCGACGTGCTGATCGGTCCGGGCAGCAAGCTGCTGCTGTTCGCGATCCAGCTGGCCATCCCCGGCGACCTGCTGCTGCCGGTGCCGTCCTGGGTGAGCTACTCGCCGCAGGCGGCCCTGCTCGGGCAGCGGGTGGTACCGGTGCCGACCGAGCTGTCGGATGCGGGCTACGGCCTGGATGCCGCGGCGATCGGGACCGCGATCGCGCAGGCGCGGCAGCAGGGCCTGAACCCCACCAAGCTGCTGATCAACTTCCCCAACAACCCGGCCGGGCTGAGCATCGACGACGACACGCTGCACGCGATCGGCGAGGTGTGTCGCCGTCACGGCGTGACGCTGATATCCGACGAGATCTACGGACGGGTCAGCTACGACCAGCTCTACCGCTCGGCCGCCGGCGTGTACCCGGAAGGCACGCTGGTGACCAGCGGCCTGTCCAAGCACCTGTCGCTGGGCGGCTGGCGGCTGGGCGTCGCGCTGGTGCCACGCGCGGTGAGCGGCCTGTTCGAACGCCTGTCGTTCATCGCCAGCGAGACCTGGTCCTGCGTGGCGGCGCCGGTGCAGTACGCGGGGTGCGAGGCCTACGCCGGTCATGACGACATCGAGGCCGGCGTGCACGACATGACCGCGATCCACGCCATCGTCAACGGCGGTGTCGCGCAGGCGCTGCGCGACGTCGGCATCGATTGCCCGCTACCGCAGGGCGGGTTCTACAGCTGGCCGGACTTCGGGCCGGTGCTGGGCGGTGCCTTCACCGGCTCGGACGCGCTGGCGACCGCTCTGCTGGAGGAGCAGGGCATCGCGACGCTGCCGGGCACGGCGTTCGGCGAGCGTGCGGATACGTTGAAGCTCCGGCTGGCCTCGTGCGACTACGACGGGGGAGAGGCGCTTGCGCGCCACCGGGACGGCGCGCGCGACCTGCCGTCGCTGGCACCGACGATCGAGGCGGGGCTCGACGGCTTCGCACGCTTCATCGAGCGGCACCGCACGGCGTGAGTCGGCCCCGGAACGTCGTCACGCCATGCGGCGTGGCGACGCTCCGGCAGGTGCCCGGGTCAGGCGGCGGCCGGCTGAGCGTGGGGCAGATCGACCTCGTCACCGGTCTCGCCGGCCTTCGGATCGTCGAACACGGTCCGGTCCAGCTTGCCTTCGCTCTTGGCCACGATGGTCGAGACCACGCCGTCACCGGAGACGTTGACCGCGGTGCGCACCATGTCCAGCAGACGGTCCACGCCGAGGATCAGGCCGATGCCCTCGAGCGGCAGTCCCACCTGGGCGAACACCATCGACAGCATGATGAGGCCCACGCCGGGCACGCCCGCGGTACCGATGGAGGCCAGCACCGACATCAGGATCACGGTCAGGTAGCCACCGACACCGAGCTCCACACCGTAGATGTTGGCGATGAACACGGTGGCCACGCCCTGCATGATGGCGGTACCGTCCATGTTGATCGTGGCACCGAACGGCACGGTGAACGAGGCGACCGACTTGTCCACGCCCAGGCGCTGGGTCACGGTGCGCAGCGTCACCGGGATGGTGGCGTTGGAGCTGGAGGTGCTGAACGCGAACACCTGCACGTTGCGCATCTTTCTCAGGAACGTGATCGGGCTGAGGCCCGAGAACAGCAGCAGCGTCCCCTGCAGCGTCACGAACAGGTGCAGCAGCAGCACGCCGATCAGCACCACGACGTAGCCCAGCAGCTGCACGAACAGGTCCAGCCCCAGCTGCGCCATCGCCTTGGCCAGCAGGCAGAACACCGCGTAGGGGGCCAGCGCCATGATGATGCCGACCATCTTCATCATCACCTCGTTGGCCACCTCGATCGCACCGATCAGGCTGGTCGCGCGCTTGCCCACCATCAAGAGGCTGATGCCGACCAGGATGGCGAAGAAGATGATCGACAGCATCTCGCCCTGCGCCATGGCGGCGACCGGATTGCTCGGGATGATGTTGGTCAGCACTTCGCCCAGCGGCGGCGCGTCGGCACCCTCGAACGAGGCCGTCGTGGTGGCCTGCATGCCCTTGCCGATGCCGATCACCCCGGCGATGGCCAGAGCGCTGGCGATCGCCACCGCGGTGGTGAGCATGTACAGCGCGAACGCCTTGGTGCCGATGCGGCCCAGCAGGCGGATGTCGCCGATGCCGCACACGCCGCTGATCAGCGAGAACAGCACCAGCGGCACGACCAGCATCTTCAGCGCGTTGACGAACATCGTGCCGATGATCGAGAACAGTCCGCTGATCAGGTAGAAGTCGATCAGCGAGCCTTCGGCGCCGATGCCGAGCGTGTTGATGCCCAGCCCGACGAGAATGCCGAGCGCCATGCCCAGCAGCACTTTGGTGGTGAGTGTCACGGATACCTCCCGAAAGGTGATGTGCGGAGTGCGAGGGGGTCGCGGCAGGGCGCCGCAGCATTCCGACGCGGTAATAATGCGCCGTTCGATGGGTAATGTGAATTCTGCCGTGACGACCCGTTCGGGTGGACAGGCATACGCAGGTGCCGAAAGTGCCGATATCGTCCCGACGATGGTCGCGCGGGCACCGCCGTGGATTAGGATCCCGTGAAAACCACTCACGACACCCTTTCCATGTCGCACGCAGCCTCCTTGTCCCTGCCCCTGGGCCTTCTTCTCGGCGTCACCCTCGCGGCGCCCGCGTTCGCGTTCGACGACGACACGCTCACCGTCTGGATGGGTGCCAACCGAGGCGCCGATCAGCTCGCCGAGGTCGGCAGGCGCTTCGAGGAGGAACTCGGCATCGCGGTCGAGGTGCTCGAGGTGGAGCCGCTGGCGGAGAAGTTCCAGCAGGCGGCCAGCACCGGTGACGGCCCGGACATCGTGCTGTGGGCTCACGACCGGTTCGGCGAGTGGGCCGCGGGCGGCCTGCTCGCACCGGTGCAGCCGACCGCGGGCTTTCGTGACGGGGTGCTGGCGACCGGCCTGGAGGCGCTCACCTTCGATGGCCGGACCTGGGGCTACCCGGTCGCGCTGGAGGCGGCGACCCTGGTCTGGAACAAGGCACTGATCGAGGCGCCGCCGGCGGCGTTCGAGGGCATCGCCACCCTCGAACTGCCCGATGGGGTCGCACCGATCCTGTGGGACTACAACAATGCCTATTTCACCTTTCCGCTGATGATGGCCAACGGCGGCTACGCGTTCCGCAAGGTGGACGGCAGCTACGACGGTACCCGGACCGGCGTGAACAACGACGGCGCCCTGCAGGGCGCGCAGGCGCTGGCGGCGCTGATCGAGGGCGGCGCCATGCCCAGCGGTGTGGACTACGGGGTGATGGAAGGGGCGATGAGCAAGGGCGAGGTCGCCATGATCATCAACGGCCCCTGGGCCTGGAAGGGGCTGGACGATGCCGGCATCGACTTCGGCGTGGCGCGGGTGCCGCCGCTGGAGGGTGCCGAGGTGGCGCCGTTCGTGGGCGTGCTGTCCGCAGGCATCAACGCCGCCTCGCCGAACGCGGACCTGGCCGCGGAGTTCCTGGAGAACTACGCACTGGCCGACGAGGGGCTGACGATCTGGAACGCGGGCAACGTGCTCGGCGGCCTGGCGGACGTGTCGGCCGCGGCCGAGCAGGGCGACGAACGGGTGGCCGCCATGCTCGAGATCGCCGCCGACGGCGTGCCGATGCCGTCCAACCCGGAGATGGGCGCGTTCTGGTCGGCGATGGAACCGGCGCTGGCCAACATCACCACCGGCGCCCAGGCGCCGAAGGCGGCGCTGGACGGTGCGGCGGCGCGCATGCTGGGCGACTGAGCCTTCGCTCCGGCCCGCACCCGGCCCGTTCACGCTCATGGCCGGCACATCGATCGCAGGCCCGGCACCGGTCGGACCACCGACGCCGAGTCCCGCACCGCGTCTGATCGGCACCGCCCTCGTCTGCCTGCTGCTGCTGGCGGGTTCGCTGCGTCTCTACCTGCTGGCCCAGCCGCTGTACGGCGTGCTGCTGCTGGCGCTTGCCGCCGGGGTGGCGATCGTGTTCGGCCACCACCGCTTCACCGCCGCGCGCTTCGTGTTCCCGGCGGTGGCGGCGGTGCTGCTGTTCATCGCCTTCCCGGTCGGTTACACCATCTGGCTCGGCTTCACCAACTACGGCTCGTTCAACCTGCTGACCCGGGAGCGCGCCATCGAGGTGCTGCTCTCCACGCGCGACATCGAGCCGGGCTCCACGCGCGAGTTCGCACTGATCGCCGAGGGCGACGGGTACCGGGTGTTCTTCCCCGGCGACGGTGCCGCACCGGCCGTGCTGTCCGAACCGCACCCGCTGGACGGCTCCACGTTCGTGCTGGACAGCGAGACGGTGGACGGCCCGCCCGCCGAACCGCTCGCCCGCCGCGATGCGATCCGGCTCAGGGACGGTCTGCAGGCGATCGCGGTGGCCACGCCCGATGGCGGCGAACTGCGCTATGCCAGCCTGCGGGCGTTCGCCGCCACCACGCCGGAGTTCACGCGCCAGGAGGACGGGCGGCTGGTCTCGGCCGACGGCGAGCGCACCCTGGTGGCCGACGACGATCAGGGGTTCTACCTCGATGACGATGGTGCGCGGGTGGCCCCCGGCTGGCGGGTGCCGGTGGGGCTTGCCAACTTCGAGCGCATCTTCGACAACGCCGGCATCCGCGAGCCGCTGTTCGGCATCTTCGTCTGGACGCTGGTGTTCGCCACGTTGTCGGTGGCGCTGACGTTCGCGCTCGGCGTCACGCTGGCCACGTTGCTGCAGTGGCCGCACCTGGGGTTCAAGCGCACCTACCGCATCCTGCTGATCCTGCCCTACGCGGTGCCGAGCTTCATCTCGATCCTGGTGTTCCGCGGGCTGTTCAACCAGAACTTCGGCGAGATCAACCTGATCATCGAGGCGCTGAGCGGCGGGCGGCCGGACTGGTTCACCGACCCGATGCTGGCGCGCACCATGGTGCTGATCGTCAACGTCTGGCTCGGCTACCCGTACATGATGCTCTTGGCGATGGGCTTCCTGCAATCGGTACCGAACGAGCACACCGAGGCCGCCAGGCTGGACGGGGCGGGGCCTCTCACCCGGTTCCTGCGCATCACGCTGCCGCAGATCCTGCCGCCGTTCGTGCCGCTGCTGATCGCCACCTTCGCGTTCAACTTCAACAACATCGTGCTGATCCTGCTGCTCACCGGCGGCGGACCGGACATTCCCGGCACGCGCATCCCGGCAGGCTCCACCGACATCCTGGGCAGCTTCACCTACCGGCTCGCGTTCCAGGATTCGGGTCAGCAGTTCGGGCTGGCCGGTGCCATCACGCTGCTGATCTTCCTGGTGGTGGGGGCGCTCGCCTACCTGAATCTGATCGCGATCCGACGCCGTTCGAGGCAGACACCATGATCGTCGAGGACCCGCGCGAGCTGCGCCGGCAGAAGTGGCTGGCGCACGCGTTCCTGATCGTGTTCATCGGCGTGCTGCTGTTTCCGTTCCTGATGATCGTGTCGATCAGCCTGCGAACCGGCAACTTCTCCACCGGTGCGCTGATTCCGAGCGATCCGACGCTCGAGCACTGGTACCTGGCCTTCGGTCTGGAGTACACCCGCGCGGACGGTACCGTGGTGCCACCGCGCTTTCCGGTGCTGCTGTGGATGTGGAACTCGATCAAGGTGGGCACGATCGCCGCGGCGGGCGTGCTGCTGCTGTCCACGGTGGCGGCCTACGCGTTCAGCCGGCTGCGCTTCAAGGGTCGGCTCGGCCTGCTCGATGCGCTGCTGCTGATCCAGATGTTCCCCACCACGCTCGCCCTGGTGGCGATCTACGCGATCTTCGATTCGCTGGGCGATGTCTCGCCGGTGCTCGGCATCGACTCGCACTGGGCGCTGGTGCTGGTCTACCTGTCGGCGCTGACCCTGCACATCTGGACCATCAAGGGCTACTTCGACAACCTCGACCCCGCGCTGGACGAGGCGGCGATCATCGACGGGGCCACGTCCTGGCAGCGCTTTCGCTACGTGCTTCTGCCGCTGGCCGTACCGATCCTGGCGGTGGTGTTCGTGCTCGCCTTCATCGGCTTCGTCAACGACTACCCGATCGCCTCGATCCTGATCCGCTCGGAGGACAAGATGACGCTGGCGGTCGGCTCGCGGCTGTACCTGAACGAGTTCCAGTACCTGTGGGGCGACTTCGCGGCGGCCGCGATCCTGTCCGGGCTGCCGATCACCGTGGTGTTCCTGATCGCGCAGCGCTACCTGGTGTCGGGGCTGTCGGACGGCGGGGTCAAGGGGTAGGGCGCCCGGCACAGGGCCCTGGACGGAGCCGCTTCCCTGTCGCTCGCCCAAGAGGCGCCCGAGCGTGGCATCGTCGGTTCGCCCGCGCCGGAGCTCGACATCGCCGACTGGAGCGGTCCGGACGGGCCGATCGCGCCGTTCTCGATCGCGCAGCAGCGCGGCAAGTGGGTGTACCTCAAGTGCTTTCAGGCCTGGTGCCCCGGCTGTCATTCGTCCGGGTTTCCGACGCTGCGGGCGGTGCAGGATGCCTACGGTGATCATCCGCGCGTGAGCCTGGCGGCGGTGCAGACCGTGTTCGAAGGCTTCGGCACGAACACCCGCGACAAGATTCCGGAGATTCGCGAGCGCTATGGGCTGAGCGTGCCGATCGGGCACGATGCAGGCGATCCCGACGGCGACCGGCTGCCTGTCACGATGCGACGCTATCGCACCGGCGGTACCCCGTGGCTGGTGCTGATCGATCCGGCCGGGCAGGTGGTGTTCGACGGATTTCACGCCGATCCGGACACGTTGATCGACTGGCTCGGGGAACGGCTGGGCTGACTCAAAGAACCGCCTCGATCAGGAACGGGCCACCGGTCCGCAGCGCTGCGCGCAGCCGTGTCTCCAGGTCGGCAACGCTTTCCACGCGCGCCGCCGGCACACCCATGCCCTGCGCCAGCGCCACCCAGTCGAGCACCGGACGATCGAGCGTCATCATGTCGTGGGCGACCGGGCCGCTGCTCGCCTGCACGTTGTCCAGCTCGTGGTGCAGGATCGCGTAGCTGCGGTTCGCCAGGATGACGGTCGTGACATCGAGCCTTTCGCGCGCCTGGGTCCACAGCGCCTGCAGCGTGTACATCGCGCTGCCGTCGCCCTCCAGGCACAGCACCCGCCGATCGGGGCAGGCGATGGCGGCTCCTGTGGCCAGCGGCAGGCCGTCGCCGATCGCACCGCCACGCAGCTGCAGCCAGTCGTGCGCGGGACTGCCTCGCGTGGCCGCGAACAGCGCCGGTGCCAGCGTGATCGCCTCCTCGACCACGATCGCGTTCTCGGGCAGCAGGCGGGCAACCACGTTGGCCAGCGTGTCGGGGGTCAGGGCACCGTCCGCGCAGCGCTCGGGCAGGGCAGGTACCTGCAGGCCCGGATCTGCATCGCCGGCCCGAAGCCGCTCCTCCAGTGCGCGCAGGGCAGCGAGGATGTCCTCGTCGGCCGCGGCCAGGCAGTGCCGTTCGGCGGTGGGCGGGCACAGCTCGCCCGGCTGATCGGGGTAGGCGAAGAAGGCCACCGGTGCCTGCGCCCCGACCGTGATCACGTGCGCGAACGGCGCCAGCCGTGCCAGCGCCGCCGGAACGCCGTAGGGCACCGCCTCGACGCTCACCCGGCCGGCGCCGCGCGCCATGCGCGTCTTGAACGTCTCGCACAGCAGGGTCGCCCCGCTGGTGGCGGCGATGCGTCCGGCGTGCTCCAGCGCGCCGGGCTGGAGGGCCGCACCGCCGAGCACCAGCACCACGGGTGCGTCGCCGCGCAGCACCTCGGCGATGGCGTCGATGCGCTCGGTCCCGACCGGTGACGGTGCGGTCGTGATGGTGATGGAGACCGGTCCGGCGGGCCGCGGCGGCGCGGCATCGCCCCAGGCGGTATCGGCCGGCAGTATCAGGGTCGCGATCCGTCCGGGTGGGCGCTGCGCCTGCGCCACCGCCTCGCGCCCCGCGCGGGCCAGCTCCTGCGCCGAGCCGGCGGTGTGCACCCAGTGCGACACCGGCCCCGCCAGACCCTGGATGTCGGCGGTCAGCGGCGCGTCGAGTTCGATGTGCCGCTGCGCGTGCTCGCCGACGATGTTGACCACGGCGACGCCGGCCTTGCGCGCGTTGTGCAGGTTGGCGATGCCGTTGGCGAACCCGGGACCCAGGTGCAGCAGGGTGACCGCCGGCTTGTCCGCCATGCGGGCGTAGCCGTCGGCGGCGCCGGTCACCACGCCCTCGAACAGGCCGAGCACGCAGCGGATGCCGGGGGTGCGGTCGAGGGCTGCCACGAAGTGCATCTCGGAGGTGCCGGGATTGGCGAAGCAGACCTCGATGCCGGCATCGATCAGGGCGTGGACCAGGCTTTCCGCACCGTTCATCTGAGTTCCGGATCGACGTGCGATCAGTTCGTGTATCGACACCGCGAGGATAGCGGACCCGCGATCGCTCCTCCGACCGTTGCGCTGCCCGTCGCGTGGCATGTTGCACCGGGCCGGCAACCGGGCGGCGCTCGCGTGCGATGCTCGCGCTCCCCGCCACCGACCGCTTCCCCCCGATGCCCTGCTGCGAGCTCGCGTCATGACCCCGCCACTGACGCTGCTCGACGGCGGCATGGGACAGGAACTGGTGCGACGCCACCGCGAGCGGCACGGCCGCGCGCCCACCCCGTTGTGGTCGACCGAGGTGCTGGCCAACGCTCCGCGGGATGTCGTCGATCTGCACGCGGACTACATCGGTGCCGGCGCCGACGTGATCACCATGGCCACCTACACGGTCACGCCGCAACGGCTCGAACGCGACGGGCTGGCCGGACAGTTCGAGACGCTGCAGCGGGTCGGGGCGCGCTGCGCGCTCGATGCGCGCGAGGCGAGCGGCCGGGCCGAGGTGCGGATCGCCGCCTGCCTGCCGCCGCTGGTCGCCAGCTACCGCGCCGATGTGCAGCCCGAGCCGTCGATCGCGCGACGCACCTACCGCTCGATCGTCGCGTGCCAACGCGAGGCGTCCGACCTGATGCTGTGCGAGACGATGTCCTCGCTGCAGGAGGCGCGCATCGCCGCCGAGGCGGCGCTGTCCAGCGACCTGCCGGTATGGGTCGCCCTGACGATCCGGGACGATGCCCCGTCCGGCACGGTGCCGACCCTGCGCGGCGGGAACTCGCTGCAGGGTGCGATCGAGGCGCTCGAATCGCTGGGCGTGCACGCCGTGCTGCTCAATTGCAGCACGCCGGAGGCGATCGATGCGGCCCTGCCGGTGCTGGCCGGCACGCGCCTGCCGTTCGGTGTCTACGCCAACGCGTTCCGCTCGGTGATCGACCTGGAGCCGGGCGGCACCGTGGAGCGGTTGCGGCGCCGCGATGACCTGGGCCCCGAGGGGTACGCACGCGCCGCGCTGCGCTGGCGCGAAGCGGGTGCCTCGATCATCGGCGGTTGTTGCGAGACCACCCCGGCGCATGTGGCCGCCCTGCTGGAACGCCTGCCCGCGTAGACGCACGACAACGGGGTCAGTACACGCCCGGCATCAGCGCGGCGGTCCGGGTTCGATAGGCGGCATAGCCCGGGTGGGCCGCCTGCAGCAGGCGCTCCTCGTGTCGCAGCTTGGTGACCATCACGCACACCAGCAGCACCAGCAGCAACCCGTCGACGGCGCCACCGTGCAGCAGTGCCGCGCCCAGGCCACCGAGCAGCACCGCGGTGTACATCGGGTGCCGGATACGCGCGTAGGGCCCGTGCTCGATCAGCCGGGAACCGGGTCGGGGCTCGGGCATGACGGTGAAGTCGCGCCGCCGCATCGCCAGGAATGCGGCGATCACCAGCACGAGCGAGCCGAGCAGGCACAGCGCCCCGGGCAGGTCCATCGCGCCCTGCGGCACCAGACCCGCCAGCGGGGCGGCCAGCAGCGCGATCAGCACGAACTGCGACGCCACCAGCACGCGCGAGCGGATGCGTGAACCGTGCATATGCGGTGGGGGCGGCAGCGGCGGTACGGACGGTTGCGGCATGATGGTCGACGACTCCTGCGCAGGAAGTACCGGTACGTGCCCGACCATACCCCGACCGGACGCCTGCGCCTGGGACTGCCGGCCTGGGCCTTTCCCGGCTGGCGCGATCGCTACTTCTCGGCCAGCCCCTCGCCGCTGGCCAGCTACGCCTCGGTGTTCGACGCGGTGGAGGGCAACACCGGCTTCTACGGCATTCCGGATCCCGCCGCGGTGGCCGGCTGGAACGAGACGCTAGCCGGTCGCGACTTCCGGTTCAGCTTCAAGCTGCCGCGCTCGGTCACCCACGAGGCGCAGCCCTCGGTGGAGGACTTCCACGCCTTCCTGCAGGCGATGGAGCCGTTGCGCGCCCACCTGGGTCCGATGCTGGTGCAGTTTCCGGCAACGCTCGACGCCGCGGCGTTGCAGCGCCGCCACCGGCTGTTCGCCCGGCTGCGCGAGCGTCACGAGTTCGTGCTGGAGGTGCGCCATCCGGAGTTCTTCGTGGCGGGAGCGGCGCGCGACACGCTCGACGAGCTGCTGGTGCGCTACGGCGGCGGGCGCGTCGTGCTGGATGCCGGTGCGTTGTACGCGGGCGATCCGGCGCACCCGGCCGTGGTGCGCGCCCGGCACGAGAAGCCGTTGTTGCCGGTGCCCGATCTGCACGGGGACGCGCCGCGCTACGTGCGCCTGGTGCTGCACCCCGAGTTCGTCGACAACGCGGACTGGATGGCTGCCTGGGCGCAGCGCTGCGCCACCTGGCTGGGCGCGGGCATCGATGTGACCATGACGATCCATTGCCCCGACAACACGCTGTGCCCGCCGTTCGCCCGCGAGTTCCACGCCGTGCTGAACCGGGTGCTGGTGACGGCGCACGGCACGGCGGCGGCACTGGCCCCGTTGCCCGGCTGGCCGGTACCGCAGCAGGACGCATTGTTCTGACACGGGTAGCGCCTGACGCTACCGCAAGACCCGGTGCACGCCTCCGTACCACGAGAAGTCGAGACACACGCGCCCGATCACCGATGTTCCGTATCGACGACTGCCGCGGGACACCCGTTCCGGTGGCCGTGTCGTCGAACATCGGATACGGAGCTGCACCATGCGCACACCCCTTCTCGTGACCCTTGCCCGGGCCGTCGCCATCGGCGCGATCGGCACGATCGGCACCTTCTCGCTGGCAGCCGTCCTCGCCCCCGTCCATGCAGCGGAATCCGGTACCGGTGCCGCCTCCGGCAGCGATTCGACGAGCGGTGCCGAGCGGAGGTCTTCGGGCTTTCCCGATCTCTTCGAGGCGGTCCTGCCGCACTCGCCCCACGAACCGTCACCCCCGGCATCGCATCCTGTCACGCCATGGGTGGCCGAGCCCGCCCCCGCACCCTCCTGCGCACTGCCGATGGCGAACGCCGTCGGTCGGTTCGCCGCGATGCAGGCCTGAGCCATGCGCACCACGCCGTTCAGGACCCGCCTCCTCCGCGCGCCGGGCCTTCTCGCCGTCTACCCGGTCGTGCACGGGTCGATTCTTGCCGCACCGCTGCATGCAGCGGACCGGATGGTGCAGGTGACCGCGGGCCAGGCGCTCGTGCAACAGGAACACCATGTCGAGGTGGCGGTGACGAGCGGCGGCATCGCGCTGGGGCTGTTCGGTGCACTGGCGCTCCTGCGGCTGATCCTGTCGCTGGGCGATCGGGTGCGAGGGAGAGGGCCTGTCGGCCGAGATCCGCATGCGGCGTACCCCTCGCGCACTACCTGCGTACCACCGACAGGTGCGGGAACGGAATCGTCCATCCGCGAGCGGTGCAGGCCTGCACGCAGGCGGCCTGCATCAGCCGTTGCACGCGCCAGTACGACTTGGCGGCCCGTGCGTGCATCGTGGCGAACAGCCAGAACTGCAGCGCCGAGTCGCCCGCCTCGGCCAGCTCCACCTCGACATCCTTGACGAACTCGCCCAGGTCGCTCCCGGCGAGCGCGTCGCGTATCGCTGCGCGCAGCACGCGTGGCACCTCGTCGAGCGCCTGCTCCTGCCGGGCGAAGTCGACCCGGAACCGGCTGCCGACACCGAAGCTGCCGCCGCGGGTCAGGTTGGTCATCGTGCGGGCGTAGAAGGCGTGGCTCGGCACGCTGTGCACCTGCCCGCCGCGCTCGCGCAACGTCACCGTGTCCGGATTCTGCTCCAGCACCTCGACTAGCGGCCGGCCCTGGTCCAGCAGCAGCACGTCGCCCTTCGAGCTCGGGAACCAGGATTCGCGTCCGACCGGACGCGACATCATGTGTTCCAGCTCCTTGAGCGGCACCCTCAGCACGCCCTGCAGCTCGGGGTTCCTGAGCACGGTGTACATGTTGATCGACTCCACCCGCCACGGCAGGTCGCGCAGCAGCAGCCGCTCGCCCTCGCGGATCGGGCCGAGGTTCAGCAGC
>Ga0209831_1001349_pt1 | contig 22776 bp, 17 predicted proteins | sample Maine_Asex4_meta_FD_187451 | JGI IMG/M metagenome (GOLD analysis project Ga0209831, IMG submission 187451) | Marine algal microbial communities from Maine, USA - Maine_Asex4_metaG (SPAdes) (version 2) | ecosystem: Host-associated > Algae > Red algae > Unclassified | place: Maine, USA | collected... | reverse complement strand
CGCCTGCTCATTTTGTAAAACGCCAGTGATAGAGGCATTTTGTGCTTGTAAGAAGATAAAGGAACAGGAGAGGAGAAGGGTCAAGAATTTTTTCATTATTTTAAATCGTTTTAATGTTGAATCGCTTCACTTGTTGAAGTATTCAGGTACGAAGATGTGTAGTTACACTATTTTATAGATTTTATTTTAGATAGAAAGACCAAGTATCTCGACCAACGTTGCGTGTTGGTGCACTTATTCTATTTTTTGCTAATCAAGGACGTAAAATGGGCACTAGTGCCTTCGGGTACTAAATTAGCATATATTTCAAATTATTATTTTTTCCCAGACATTTAGAACAGGTGATTAGTGATTAGTTAATCGGTCCTTCCAACGCATAGGTATCGCCTTTTAAGGCATTTGAAAAACTTAAAAAAGACGGCAGAGAAAGTTAAGTTAACAGATCAACGTAGGAACAAGGCAATGCCTTGTTCCTACGTTGATCAATAGGCTCAGTTATTTATTGCCGAAGGCACTAGCCAATAGCAAAGTTTGGCTAAGGAACCTGAAAAAATTACTTCTTTCGTTCGGTAACAAAAAGCACTAAGTCTTCCAACGCGTTGCGGATTTCATTTTCAGGAAAAGTGTGTAAAATATCAAAGGCCTCTTGGCGGTAGCGATTCATTACCTCTTCGGCATATTCGAGGCCACCACTTTTACGAACAAATTCGATCACTTCCCGTACTTTGTCCGGTTTTTCGTTGTGACGCCTAACATTATTAATAATGCGACGGCGGTCTGACTTACTGGCATGGCTGAGTGCGTAGATGAGCGGCAGGGTCATTTTCTTTTCTTTGATGTCGATGCCAAGTGGTTTTCCAACATCATCGGTTCCATAATCAAAGAGGTCATCCCGGATTTGAAAAGCAATTCCGATTTTTTCGCCAAACAATCTCATTTTTTCGATGACGTCCTTGTCATTAGTAGTAGAAGCGGCACCGGAGGCACAGGTACAGGCGATGAGCGAGGCTGTTTTTTGACGGATAATATCATAATAAACCGCTTCGTCGATATCAAGACGTCGGGCTTTTTCAAGTTGAAGCAGTTCCCCTTCGCTCATCTCTTTGATGGCGTTGGAGATAATACCGAGCAGTTGGTATTGTTCTTCTTTAATAGCCAGGAGCATTCCCTGCGCTAAAAAATAATCACCGACAATGACGGCAATTTTATTTTTCCACAAAGCATTGATGGAGAACATTCCACGACGTTCGAAAGAATCGTCTACTACGTCATCGTGAACCAGGGTGGCGGTATGAAGAATTTCAATAAAAGAGGCGGCGGTGTAGGTACTTTCTTTGAGTTCTCCACAGAGCTTAGCGACCAGAAAGACAAAGATGGGGCGAACCTGCTTACCTTTACGTTGCACGATATAGTACGTAATTTTATCCAAGAGCGGAACTGGACTACGCAACGCATTCCGAAACTTATCCTCGAAGATATCAAGCTCTTTCGCTATTGGTTTTTTGATATCCGCTAAAGACTTCCCCATTCGCCTGTTTTAAGTTTGAAGTTGTTGAAAACCTCTATTTATTTTTTGTCGCAAAATACAACAATACTGTAAGGACAAGGACATCCTGAACTATAATTTTATTGATTAGCGTTTATTCTAACCTAGTTACTTTCTCTAACAACATAAATTATGTGATTGTTGACGTGTTTTTTTTATTCGTCAACCAGAAAATTTTAACTTTGCCCCTGAACAAACATCAAACACGTGCTGGCACTCTTTCGAACCAACCAATTTGTGGCAAATATTCTTTTGCTTCTGTACGCAATTGTCGTCCGGGGTTCGATCTTTATTCACTCCGAAACGCTAACTTTAAGTCAGCCTGGAATTTTTAGTGAATTAGTCTACCAGTGGATTTCGCCATATAGTATTGAAGGCTTTTTGTTGGCGACTGTTCTGGTATTTATTCAGGCAGTCATCATTAATGTCGTAGTAGGAAAAAATCGGATAGCAAATGAAATTAGTCTGTTGCCAGGAATGTTTTACATCTTGCTGTCATCGGCTTTTAGTGATTTTTTGTATCTATCTCCCCTGATTTTGGCCAATACTTTTTATATTATTGTGTTGATGGAACTCTTTTCTTCCTACCGTAAATACTCGGCAGCGGGAGCGATTTTTAATATCGGGCTATGGGCAGGCGTGGCCAGTTTGTTTTATGGTTCCTATTTATTCTTATTTATTTTGGGAATGGCCGGATTGGGAATTATCCGCTCTTTTAAGGTAAAGGAACAACTTATGGCTATCTCAGGTCTGTTAACTCCTTATATACTTGCGGGGACCTATTTTTTTCTAGTTGATCAATTTTCCGAATTTTGGCAGAAACAAATAAGTGATAATTTGGGATTCCTGGATCTGGAAGGTACTGCGGATTTGACCTTTTACATCAAAATTGGATTATTGCTGCTGCTGCTGCTGACCTTTGTTTTCAGTTATAATAATTATACAAAAAAGAAAAACATTCAACAACAAAAGTACATCAATGTACTTTTTACCGGGTTACTCTTGTCAACGCTTCCCTTTTTCTTTCAGGCAAATATCCGGCTCGATCATTTACTGATCCTGGTGCCAACTGGTGGAATCCTTCTTTCTTTTAACTTTCAGAATGCCCGGCCCCAAATAGCGGAAAGTATCCACCTTTTATTACTAATTGGGCTTTTGGTGCTTCAATTTTCCTTTTATTTAACAATACAATAATTCTCAAGCTATTTAGGTTTAGTAAAATAAGTTTATCTTGCAAAGCGTTTATAAACCTTTGTAAATATGGTGAGTACCACATCTACTATTGAATTTAGTACCCGACATACTCGTATACAATTCTCTATCTACCCTCCCTGAATATAAATCTTGATACAAGCCTTTACATAGGCGATTGTTGCTTTGGCAAGAAGTTTGCCAATAGTTAGATTAAATTAATTTATAATACATAAAAATGAAGCATTTATTTATTTCCCTGATTTTTATTTTAGCAGGAAATTTCCTTACCGCTCAGGAAGTACCCGTAAAATGGTCTTTTGCTGCCGAAAAGGTTAGTGAGCAGGAGTACGATCTGGTAATTACGGCTGATATAGACCAAGGATGGTCTGTTTATTCTCAGTACCTGGAAAATGACGATGGTCCAATAAAAACTACCTTTGAATTTAAGGCTTCGGGAAATATGGAATTGATCGGAAAAACCGCAGAGTCTGGTAACAAAAAAGAAAGTTACGACGAAATTTTTGCTATGAATCTGATCAAATTCAGTAAGCAAGCAATATTTACCCAACGGGTCAAAGTTGTCAATTTATCCGAACCTGTAAGCGGGTTTTTGACCTATATGACCTGTGATAATACGAGTTGCCTGCCACCGACGGATGTAAATTTTAGTATTCCATTGCGGTAAGTGAAAATATTCACCATAGCTCGCTATTTTTGCGTTTTTCAACTTACTAGAAAGCAAAATTACTTCGCATTATGGCTCACTTTATTAATATTTTTTCACTAACAAACGAAAAAATAAACCTTTCAATTAACAAACGCTGCTTCCAAATCATTGATTATGTCATAATATGGCGTTAAAAAACACTTAAATTCATCTTAATTTTTTTGATTAAGATAATTATGCTTTAAATTGTGGAATCATATGAATTGGCAGTCGGGACTTTCTGGCTGCCAATTTTTATACACACCAGAAAAACAGTCTGTCATGCGTAAACCTGTCATCTTTTTAGGCATTCTATTGACTCTTTTGTCAATGAACTTATCGGCCCAAATTCATAATCCTGTTAAGTGGATAACTACCCACGAGCAAACCGCAGACGGAGAATTTGACCTTATTTTTACAGCGACGATTGATGATGGTTGGTCCATCTATTCTCAATATCTGGAAAGTGATGACGGCCCGGTCCGAACTTCTTTTGAGTTTGAAAAAGATCCAGGCTACAGCCTCTCAGGAAAAAATGTTGAAAACGGTGATAAGAAGGAAGGTTATGACGAGTTGTTTGGGATGAACGTGATTAAATTTCAACATAAGGTTGTTTTTACCCAAAAAATAAAAATAACCGATTACAGCAAACCCATCATCGGATACTTCGAATTCATGACTTGTGATGCAACTAAATGTCTGCCGCCAGATATGATAGATTTTGAATTTACGCTAGAAAATAAAATGTCTGGTGGTGCCGGTGCGGCCACGGAGGTCGAAAATGGAGCCGGAAGTGCTACTAAAGAAATAGTAGTAACCACACCCACTGTACCCAACGTAACACCTACTGCTCCACAAGTAGTATCCGTGCCAGAACCAGCAAAGCCAGTCATTGTAAAAAAAGAACCCGCCAAGGTAAAAACTACGCCGATCAAAAAAGCGGAAACCAGTAGTCCCTCCAAGGTAGCAACCACTCCTCCTGCGCCGATTGAGCCGCAAGCGGATATCGAATCTGGTCTGCTCGATCCAGTAAAATGGAGTCTGAAGATTGACAAGGTTTCTGATGATACGTATGATCTTACCTATCAGGCAAAACTCGATAAGGGCTGGTATGTTTATTCTCAGTACCTGGCCAGCGAAGACGGTCCACAGAAAACGGAATTCAATTATGATCCTTCGGACGTGTCTACACTGGTAGGAAAGAACGAAGAAATTAGTGATCACCGAATCGCTGGATTTGATAAGTTTTTTGATATGGAGGTCATCAAGTTTAAAAAGCAAGTGCAGTTTAGGCAACGGATTAAAATAAAGGATGCAACCAAACCAGTCAAAGGATATTTACTTTTTATGACTTGTGACGATGGTCAGTGTTTGCCGCCGACGGACGTGAGTTTTTATGCGGAACCAGGAAGTTTGGTAGCGTTGACGGGGGCGGCTGCGGACCAAAAAATAGACCCTGTTGTATCCGAACCTACCCACAAAAGCGCAACTGCAAAATTTGCCGATGGAAAAATAGATCAAAAAATTTCCATGATTTCTGATACCTATAAAAAGCCATTAGGTGACTGCGGCGAGGAGGACGATGCCACCGGACAAAGTACCTTTTGGATGTTTGCTATGGGATTTGCGGGTGGACTGTTAGCACTGTTGACGCCTTGTGTATTTCCAATGATACCACTGACCGTAAGCTTCTTTACAGCGGGAAGTAAGGATCGAAAAACAGGTATTAAAAATGGACTTATTTATGGTGCCTCGATCATTGTTATTTATGTAAGTATTGGATTATTATTTACGGCGATGTTTGGACCGGAGGTGCTCAACTTTTTGTCTACTCACTGGATACCCAATACCCTGTTCTTTTTAATTTTCATTGTCTTTGCGCTTAGCTTTTTCGGATATTTTGAAATTACGCTGCCCAGTTCGTGGACGAATAAAACGGACTCAATGGCGGACAAAGGCGGACTCATTGGTACTTTCTTTATGGCTTTTACGCTGGCCCTGGTTTCCTTCTCCTGTACTGGTCCCATCATTGGAACAGCCTTGGTACAATCGGCTACCTCCAGCTCAATCGGCCCCTTCTTTGTCATGCTTGGATTTTCGATGGCACTTGCCTTACCGTTTGGTTTGTTTGCTGCTTTTCCAGCCTGGTTAAACTCTTTACCAAGCTCTGGTGGCTGGATGACTTCCGTCAAGGTAGTGTTGGGATTTTTAGAATTGGCTTTCGCCTTCAAATTTTTGTCCGTAGCGGATATGACCGAAGGCTGGGGTTTCTTAAGATATGAAGTATTTATGGCCATCTGGATATTGCTGGCGATTGGCTTGACGCTTTATTTATTTGGCTATATTCGTTTTCCTCACGATAGTCCAATTAAAAAACTGTCTCTACCCAGAACGGGACTGGCACTCGCTTCGCTGGCCTTGACCGTTTATCTGGCTACTGGTTTTATGATAAATGAAAAAACCAAAGCGTATAATTCACTGTCCATGTTGAGCGGTATTGCTCCTCCGGCTAATTATAATTTCTTCCTCGAAGAAGAGGTACTTTCCTCTTCCAAGCAGGATTTAAAAAAGCGTTTTAAGTCTTTTACAAAATGTGCCAATGACCTGGATTGTTTTAAAGATTACTACGAAGGCATGACTTACTCACAAGAAATTAACAAACCTGTTCTACTGGATTTTACGGGGCACGGTTGTGTAAACTGTCGTAAAACGGAAGAGCATATCTGGATTGATGATCAGGTATGGGACAAAATCAACGAAGATTATATTTTGATTTCGCTCTACGTGGATGATCGAAAAAAACTGGATGAGGTTTTTATTTCAAAATATACCAACAAAAAATTGCGGAACGTCGGTAATAAATGGACCGACTTTCAGATCGTTAATTTCCAGCAAAATTCACAGCCACTATATGTGTTGATGAGCCCGGATGAAAAAGTCATGGCGGCACCTCGTGGTTTTAAGGAAGGTATTCAGGATTATGCAGACTTCCTGGATTGTGGGTTGAATACGTTTAGAAATTTAAAAGGCGTTACCGGAATGAAATAATTTTTTATTCCTATACGCAAATATAAAAAATCCCAAATGGTTACGGCTATTTGGGATTTTTATATTTGGTAGAATGTGGTCTAAAAACATAGATTTTACCAGATATAGGGTTATATTTGGTAAAATGTATCAAATATGATCGGTAGAAAACTAGAGAAAAAGAAGATTGACTTACTTTTAAAATCAAAAAAATCTGAGTTCCTGGCAATAACGGGGCGCCGTAGAGTAGGGAAAACCTTTCTGGTAGACACGCTACTTCAGAAACATTATTGTTTTAGTATGACGGGGATTCAAAACGGAAATACCCAAACGCAGTTGGTCAACTTTGGAATTAAACTTTCGGAATACCGTGACACTTCCACCGTCGCAACGATTAAAAACTGGCAGGATGCTTTTTTACAGTTAAAGCGTTATCTAAAAACACTTCCAAAAAACAAGAAACAAGTCATCTTCATAGATGAGCTGCCCTGGGTGGCAACTCCGAGGTCTGGATTTGTACAGATGTTAGCTCACTTTTGGAATGATTTTCTTTCAAAAGAATCCCATTTTATTCTAGTGATCTGTGGGTCCGCCACGTCATGGATTACCAAAAAAGTTATCAACGACCCCGGCGGATTACACAATCGGGTGACCGAAATAATTCATCTTTATCCGTTTACCTTGTCAGAAACCCACGCATTTTTAACTAGTAAAGGTCTACATTATTCTGCACAGGAAACAGCCAAAATATACATGACGTTGGGAGGTATTCCCTTTTACTTAGAAAATCTTCGAAAAGGAGAAAGCTTTCCAGTAGCCATTGAACGAATTTGTTTTTCTCCTACCGGCTTATTACGTAATGAGTACAACAATCTCTATCAGGCACTTTTCAACAATTCGGAAGTTCACCAAAGCATAGTGGCGGTTTTGACCCGTTATCCTAACGGAGCTACGCACACAGAAATATTACAAAAAACAGGATTAAAAAACTCAGGGAGTTACCAAAGAGCTATTCAGGAATTAATGCTCTCAGACTTTATTATCGAATCTGTTTCTTTTGGTAAAAAAAAGAAGGGAACTACCTTTCGACTAATTGATGAATATTCTCACTTTTATCATCGCTTTATTAAAAATAATAAAAAATATACCCCAGGAATCTGGCAGCAATTATCCACAGGACAATCTTATAAAATCTGGTTAGGCTATGCTTTCGAATCACTTTGCTACAAACATATTAATGTCATCAAAAAAGCCCTTGGTATCGGAATGGTTTATACTGAAATCTCTACGCTACGAGTACCCGGAAGCACGACGCAAGAAGGTTTTCAAATCGACTTAATCATTGATCGTAAAGACGAAAGCATCAATCTTTGTGAAATAAAATTTCACGCAAGTCCCTTCTCTATTGACAAAAAATACTACCTCGAACTAATCCAAAAACGGCAGCGCTTTCTCGACTTTACAAAAACGAAGAAACAGCTCTTTTTAACTTTTATTACTAATCATGAGATGATCGACAATGCTTATGCTTCAGAAGTGGTGGATGCGCAGATTACTTTAGGCATGTTGACAAAATAAATGACGATTCCTTAGAGGATTTAATAGAGTAATCAATTTAGGCTTAATTGCCTCTCTAAAATTTAAAAAAAATCCCAAACAGCTACTGCCATTTGGGACTTTTTATATCTAAAATTTTTCTAAAAAATTTCCAATCTTATTGTGCAGTAATCGTCACTCTAATGACCGAAGCATTAGCAGGCACATTATCCGTCAAAGTAGCAATTCTCACCGTGTTGTCAGAATCCGCTGCGCCATTATTCAAGGCACCTTGACGAATTACCTGATTACGACCAGCGCCAGGATACTCATCCGCTTCTGTTCCCGAATCGTACAAACCAACAGAACTGGTTACATCTCCGGTTACGGCTCCGTTATCATCAAACAACGGTATTCCATTTTCTCCAAAGCTGTAGAACCAGTCATTACTTTGAATAAACATGGTGGCAAAAGATAAATTATCGCCAGAATTAGCCGTAAAAGAAAAAGAATAAGAACCTCCAGGACCAATTGGTCCAGCACCCGTAGCACCCACAGGTGTATTAAAAATGCCACTGGCAGATACATCGTCATCACTAGCCAATACTGCAGCCAGGTCACCAGGTGTTCCATCTTCTGCAATTCCTTCCAGTCCATCACCTCTGTCAGCATCATCAATATCGAATAATGGTTCGTCATCTTCGTCGTGTACTGCCCAGACACCGGGAGACAAAGGAACAATCAATCCGGTATTATCAGCCACAAAGGCAACTCCTACCCCAGCTTCTCCATCTTCTGCAATATCTTCTACCGTCGTTGAGGCTACTTCACCAGGGGTAAAGAAAGGCGCGTCGGATGTATGCACTGCCCAAACAAACGGAGACATAGGAACTGGTCCTCGTACGTTGGTACCCAAAGCAGGTAGCGCCATCGTCATTGCGTCAGATACGTTTTCGAAGGTTACGCTAAAATTATCGCTTTCCAGGTAAGTAACCATTACTCTAATTACTTCATCAACTGCCGGTAAATCATTAGTACCATCCGTATCATTTTCAATTAAAGTAATTACGCCATTTTCATCAACTCCCTGATCCATAGCCGTAGGTGCTTGCTGAGGTTTCTGGTTTGATCCACCAGATACTTCGTTAACTTCCGTACCAGCATCCCAAAGAGATACCTGATCGGTTACATCGGCAGGAGTTCCTGCTCCGATCGGTTGACCATCTGCGTCGTAAAGTGCAATTCCTGCTACTCCTGGTGCTAAAAATAAATCATTGGATTGTACAAACATGGTCAAGAAAGATAGTCGTGTACCTCCATCTCCCGGGGTAACATTGCTTCCGGCATTAAAGGTAATTTCATAACTGCCTCCGGGCAAAATTGGTCCGGCATCTGCGGAACCAACGGGAATACTGGCAAGGCCACTTTGGAAAAAAGAGGTTGGGGTCGCTACGTTTTCAATGGTTACATTAAAAGTAGCAGTCTGGTTTTCGTCGTCGTCATCTCCACAACTGACAAACAAGAGTGGTAAGAACAGTAAGAGTCCTAAATAAAATTTCATAATTACTTTTTAAATTAAAAAATAGAAAAGGTTTCCAAAAGAATGGATTCCATTCCCTGATTCAATTTACTAACGTAGAGAAAGAAGTTATTGGACCATAAATCTACTGAAGGATAGGGTGTTTGTCGAACAATTTACATTTAGGCATTTTTATTCAGATTAAAGTGAACAATATATTATCACCATTTGAATACATTATATTATGGCAAATCACAAAGCTACCTACTTTTAATTTTATCGATTTGACTATTTAAAAATTGTAATTCTGTTATGATGTTTTTCAAAAACATATTTCACACAAAAACGAAAAATCTATTTTTTCAATATTAATTTCTTTCTATGTACGCCATCTTTACCAGACAGCTCTATTAAATATAATCCCGATAGAAATCCCCCTCCATCGACGTACAGCCAGTCATTATCCGCTTCAAGGCCGAACCCACTTTATCTTCGTACCCTTCCAGTAGATTACCTTCCAGATCAAATTTTACGATCTTAAAACATTCGTTTACGGTATCTTTAAGGCAAGTCCCCCGACAGGAGGCGTAGATGACATCTTCCTCGATCCTGATATTCATAATTTGATCTGCTTCGTGCTCAAAGGGGTCGTATGTTTTAGACCAGTATTGTTGGGCGTGTGTGGGGTTACAAAAATAAAATATTACTAGAAAGAGTAAAATATTTTTCATATTTGTTAGTTTTTACTTAAAAAGAACCGCAGATTGTTTAATCTGCGGTGTCTTGATTGTTAAAATCACTTAATTACCATCACTTTCTCTATATGCTCTATTTCACCATTGGTCTTAACAATGGAAGTAATATAGGTACCACTAGTGCCTCATCCCGTAAATATCAACCATATTGATCGTTATATCATTCATATCGGCTCTTCCATCAATGGAGATAAATATCTTATCCTCATTAGATGGATTAGGATAGAATTGTTCTTATAACTCATCCATCACTCCTTCACCACCGGCTTCCCCAACCCCACCGCTTCCTGCATTTCTCCCAAGATTTCCTGCACCACTTTCATCGACCGCACGCCGTCTTTTACCAAAATAAAATGCTGCACCGACTTTTTAAAAGACAAGCCTTTTTCGGCACCATGCACCGTTACGTAGCGAACCAAATCCTGAAACAATTTAGTCTCAAAAAACGGAGATTGCGGATTACTAATAAAATAACAGCGGAGTTTTCTGTTCTTAAAAATCAACCGTTCAAACCCCAGCTCTTTACATTGCCAACGAACACGGAGTCCCTCGAACAACATCTGCACCGGCGCGGGGATGGCGCCAAAGCGATCTTCCATCTTCTTGGAAAATTTTGCCAGCGCGGCCTCTGATTTTAAATTATCCAGTTCAGTATAAAGATTTAATCGTTCCTGAATATTTGAAATATAATCATCGGGAATCAGCATTTCTACGTCCGTGTCTACTTGTACATCGCGCACATATTTGCGTTCCTTTTCCAGATCTTCTTTAAATAAATCTTTAAAGTCCGTCTCCTTTAATTCCTGAATGGCTTCTTCTAAAATCTTTTGATAAGTCTCATAACCGATGTCCGAAATAAATCCACTTTGTTCTCCACCTAATAAATTTCCAGCACCGCGAATATCCATGTCGCGCATCGCAATATTAAATCCGCTACCGAGGTCAGAAAATTCTTCGATCGTTTTTAAGCGCTTCCGAGCATCGGGTGTCAAGGCAGACAACGGCGGACTAAATAGATAACAATAAGCTTTTTTATTACTACGACCTACTCTTCCCCGCAATTGGTGGAGATCACTCAGCCCAAATTGATTGGCATTATTGATAATGATCGTGTTGGCGTTTGCAATGTCCAGTCCGGTTTCAATAATATTGGTACAAACCAAAACATCGTATTTCTTTTTAATAAAATCCATCAAGGTCTTTTCCAGTTTTTTGGATTCCATCTGACCGTGTGCAGCGGCCACGTCCACGTCGGGACAAAGTCGAGTAATCATCGCCGTAATATCCGGTAAAGATTTTACGCGATTGTGGACAAAAAATACTTGCCCGCCCCGATTCACCTCGTAATAGATGGCATCTTTAACCGTTTCCGGATTAAAGGTTCGAACTTCCGTGTGGATCGGCTGTCGATTGGGCGGTGCGGTACGAATGACCGAAAGATCGCGGGCGGCCATCAGCGAAAATTGTAAGGTCCTGGGAATCGGCGTTGCGGTCAACGTCAGCGTATCAACATTTACTTTTAATTTCCGTAATTTTTCTTTGGCGGATACCCCAAATTTTTGTTCCTCGTCAATTACCAACAATCCCAAATCTTCAAATCCAATTTTTTTACTTAAAATTCCGTGGGTACCAATGATGATGTCAATTTTTCCCGCCTTCAGGTTTTCAAAAATCGCATTTTTTTCTTTGGTGGACCGGAAGCGATTGATATAATCTACCGTAACGCCGAACGGTCCAAGTCGCTCCGAAAAGGTCTTGGCGTGTTGTAAAGCGAGGATCGTAGTCGGTACCAAAATGGCTACTTGTTTTCCATCCAATACCGATTTAAAAGCGGCTCGAATGGCAATTTCTGTTTTACCAAAACCTACATCTCCACAAATCAGACGATCCATCGGATGCGGTTTTTCCATATCGTTTTTAACGTCTTGCGTAGCCGTTACCTGATCCGGTGTATCTTCGTAAATAAAGGACGCTTCGAGTTCCGTTTGCAAATGACCATCCGGCGGAAAAGCGTGTCCTTCGGAAGCTCGGCGTTTGGCGTAGAGCTTGATTAATTCCGCCGCAATATCTTTTACTTTCTTCTTGGTTTTTCGCTTTAGATTGGACCAGGCATCCGATCCCAGTTTATTTAACGTAGGTGGCGTACCTTCCTTACCAACAAATTTGGATATTTTGTGCAAGCTGTTAATGCTGACGTAGAGAACGTCGTTGTTTTTATAAATTAATCGAACGGATTCTTGCACGTGTCCGTTGATGTCTATTTTTTCCAAACCAGAATAACGCCCCACTCCGTGATCGATATGCGTTACAAAATCTCCGACGTGCAGTTCGCGTAGCAATCGTAAATTGATCGCCTGATCTTTGGTAAAACCGCGACGTAACTTATATTTATGAAATCGCTCAAAAATCTGGTGATCGGTATAACAGGCAATTTTTAATTCCGGATCAATAAAACCCTGATGGATCGCTTTGGTGATTGGGTGGAATTTTACGTCTGCTTTTAGGTCTTCAAAAATCGCTTCAAACCGTTGAAACTGCCGTGGATTTTCGGTAAACAAATACGTCTCAAGTTTTTTCTTTTGGTTTCCACCCAAATCCTCAATGAGTAATTTAAAATTTTTATTAAAGCTGGGTTGTGGTTTACCGCCAAAGCTAATCGTCGTATCGACCGGAACCGACTGTTTGCTATTTGTCAAAAAGAAAAGGGGAAAGTCGGCCACGTCGTCCAGCACCTCGTTGGGTCGGATAAAAGCTCGCTCGCGGAACAATTCCGCCAGTTCCGATTCGTTGGTCGCAGAAATCCCGTCGGCGAAAGCCTCCGCTTTTTCGAAACAAGTCTGTAATCTATCGACCAATAACTGGTAATCTTTCATCCAGATCGCCGTCTCTTTTGGGAGCACCCCAAAGAGGGAAACTTTCTGATCGCGTGAAAATCTCGTATTAATGTTAGGAACAATCGAGATACTCGCAATATTTCGCAGGGACTCCTGCGTCGTAGGATCAAAAACGCGAATACTTTCTATCTCATCGTCAAATAATTCAATCCGGTAAGGCCATTCGTTGCCGTAAGAAAAAATATCAACGATTCCGCCACGGATTGAAAACTGTCCGGGTTCGTAGACAAAATCCGTTCTTTCAAATCCGTATTCCACCAATATTTCGATGATAAAATCGACGTCCATTTTTTCGCCTTTGACCATTCTGATCTTTTTTTCGTTAAGAACGGATGGAGCGACAACCTGCTCAAAGAGGGCCGCCGGATAAGTGATAATCAATTCTCCCACGGCGGAAGATTCGGTAATTTTATTAATTATTTCAGTCCGTTGGAGAACGTTGGTATTATTGAGTTGATCGAAATTGGCAGGTCGTTTAAACGAATCGGGAAAGAAGTGGACGGGCTTTTTACCGAGGATATTAGCGAGGTTATTTTGCAAGTACGCAGCCTCTTCTTTGTCGTTACAAATAACGAGATGAAATTGCGGAGCGGCCAGATATGTTCCCGCCAGGACAAAGCTATCCTGTGCGCCTACTACCCCGGTCAGTTGTGTCCGGGGCGGTGGAGACGTTGAAAGTTGAGCGACAATTTTTTCCACGCGTTTGTCTTCGCGGTATAGAGCAATTAAGCGTTCCAGATTCTGCACGATGTAAAGATGTTTTTTTGGCTAGTTAGCTGTTTGCTAGTTGGCCGGTTAGCTTCTCTTGATCGTATTTTGCACTAGTGCAAACTGACCAACCAACTATTAAGGATCATTAAATTTATTCAATTTATAATATTATCTAAAAACATCAGAAACAGCTATTAGTTCTAAACGATTAAACAAATAAACGATTAGGAATGGCGAATCAAGCCACCCCGACCCAAGGGTACGGGGTATGAGCGCAAGGCCAGCCCTATGAAAAATGACGCCCCTTGAACGCTCACCCCTATGCAAGCATCGAGGAATTCATTCGATTAAATTGTATTATCACTCATTGGTAATAGTAATAATAATTCACTATAAAAAGTAAAAACCAGTACTATTTCGCTACTTGGCCTTTAATATCATAATGCAATTCTCTTCTAAAATTCTAACAAAAAATTACGTAGTTTTAGCGTTCAATAGACGGTTTCACATATTCAAAATTCAAGAAACAACCGAATGGAAAAACCCCAATTAGAAAAACTCTGCTACTCCACCCGACAACTCGTCGCCGAGGTCGGCAGTTTTATCAAAAAAGAAGTAGGGAAAGTAGGTCTGAATTCCATCGAAACCAAAAGCAAAAACAGCCTGGTCAGTTACGTGGACAAGACCGCCGAAAAGCGACTCGTCTCCGGCTTACAGGCCAGACTCGACGGTGCCGCTTTCTTAACGGAGGAAGAAACCATCGTCGCCTCCGAAGGCACCTACCAATGGATTATTGACCCGCTGGATGGCACCACCAATTTTCTGCACCAACTTCCCATTTTTTCCATCAGTATCGCCCTCCGTTTTGAGAACAAAATTATTATGGGAATTGTCTATGAAGTAAATAATGACGAATGCTTCTACGCCTACCAAGGTGGTGGCGCTTGGCTCAACGACGAAAAAATCTCTGTGAGTTCTAATTTGGCTTTCGAAGATACCCTCATTGCAACGGGGTTTCCTTATTACGATTTTCAACATATGGATGCCTATTTCGGTGTACTTCGCAATTTTGTAGAACGCACCCGGGGCATTCGCAGAATGGGATCAGCCGCCGTTGATTTAGCCTACGTAGCCTGTGGTCGTTTTGACGGATTTTTTGAATATAGTTTAAATGCCTGGGATGTCGCCGCTGGCATTATTTTGATCGAAGAAGCGGGTGGAAAAGTTTCCGATTTTCAGGGAGGTAATGACTATCTTTTTGGTAAAAACATCGTGGTCGGAAGCAATGCTACCCATAATGCGATGATGGAAACAATCGGACAGCATTTTTAAAAAAATAGTTTTGTAATAAAAATATTTAAATTAATGATCGTTTAAAAAATAAATTATTCTTTTAATGATCCTAACTACCATTAGCGTCAGCTAGCAACCTTCCTTAATAGGTACTTCACGATTGAAGGAAGCCAATAGCCAATAGCCAATATAACCAACCAGCCAATCATGGGATTTCTAGAAAACATCAGAGTAGCCCTCAGTGCCGTCCGTTCCAATCTTTTGCGGTCGATTCTGACGGTGATGATTATTGCTGTGGGCATCATGGCTTTGATTGGTATCTTGACAGCCATTGATACGGCGATCTATTCTTTTAATGATAACTTTTCCAGCTTGGGTGCTAACTCTTTTTCTATCCGACCTGCGGGGGGGCGTGCTTCGGGTAATCGAGGTGGACGACGTGCTAAACAAGGTAAACCCATTTCTTACAAAGAAGCTGCTAAATTTAAAGAAGTTTTTGACTATCCCGGTACCGTGAGTATTTATATGACAGGCACCCGTAATGCGGTCGTCAAGTACGGAAACGAAAAAACCAATCCGAACATTCGACTGACGGGCATCGACGAAAATTACCTCAATTTGCGCGGTCTTGAACTCGAAACGGGACGTGCGCTTTCTTTTAATGAAATTCAGAATGGGAACAATCGCGCCCTTATCGGCAAAGATCTCGTCGATTTATTATTTCAAGGAAAATCCGATAAAGCACTCGGTCAGGTCATTTCGGTTGGCAATTTAAAATACAAAGTCATCGGGGTGCTTGTCTCCAAGGGTTCGAGTATGAATCAAAGTGAAGACAAGGTGGTGCTTGTTCCATTGTTGAGTGTTAAAAATTATTACGGAACCGCCAATTCCAATTACAGTATCAATATCTCCACCAATAGCTCGGAAGATTTGGAAGGAGCCGAATCGGCGGCGATTGGCTTGTTTAGAAATATCCGGAAACTGCGGCTCTCACAAGACAATGATTTTGAAATTCGTATGAGCGACGGGCTGGTCAGTTTCCTAAAAGAAAACACCGTCACGCTCCGTATGGGGGCCATTATTATTGGTCTAATTACTTTGGTGGGTGCCGCTATTGGCTTGATGAATATTATGCTTGTTTCCGTTACCGAGCGAACCCGCGAAATCGGCATTACCAAAGCGCTGGGCGCTACGCGACGTAATATCTTGATCCAGTTTCTCACCGAAGCCATCGTCATCTGTCAAATCGGTGGCATCATCGGCATTATTCTCGGTATCTTAATGGGAAATATCGTTACTTATTTTCTGGGTGGAAGTTTTCTAATGCCCTGGCTTTGGATTGGAGTGGGCGTAGCTACGTGCATGATTGTGGGATTATTTTCGGGATTGTATCCGGCACTGAAGGCTTCGAGGCTGGACCCGATTGAGTCGTTGCGGTACGAGTAGATTGTTGAGGGGTTGAATCGTTATCATTTGAATCTCTTTCTAAAATTTAAACTTCAACTTACGCTGCAACCAGGTCAGCAAGACCACAATCAAAAGGGAGGGCAGTAAATTAGCAACCCTGAAATTTCCCAGTTCCAGCATCTTTACCGAAACGGCAACAATTAGCAAACCACCTACACCACTAAGGACGGCCAGCGTGTTTTTGGTGAATAATGTTTTGACCTGACGGGCCAGGATGGTTAATCCTCCCTGAATAATCAGCATTGGAAAAATTGATAACAGGATACTCATACCATAAGTAGAAGCCAGGGCAATTGAGGTAACCCCGTCCAGCGCCGCTTTGACAATCAACAATTCTCGTTTTCCCTGAATTCCCTCTTCGATCGCTCCGATGATGGTAATAGAACTGGCACAAAACAAAACTACCGCCGTCATCAAACCCTCACTAAATCTTTGTTGACCAAATTTAAAATTAGCACGCATCCACAATTCGCAGTCATCCAGAAAATCTTCTACCCCAATCGACTCTCCCAGAATACCTCCCAGCACCAGACTGATAATAAAAATAGGCAGGTATTCGTCCGGTACTTTCAAACTCATTTTTAGACCGATCACCAATACCCCCAGTCCTACCGCCAAAAAAGTGATATCTCTAATATTTTCGGGAAAAATCTGTTGGAATAGCAATCCAATCAGGCTACCTACTACAATAGTAGCCATATTGATAAAAGTACCAATGGGAAGTTTGCTCATAAAAAGTTATTTTCTAACTGCAATTTTACGGATAATCCCGTCAATCCCGAAACATCTTTCCAACATTATTTTGTAATACCTGCCCAACCAGCTTTCCGGCGACTTCGATGGCTGGTGCTTTTCCAACATCCAGCCAGATACTTCCTTCATCCGGATAGCACTTGATCGTGGCTTTTTCGGCCGCCGCCAAATAAGTATCAATAATAGAAAATCGGTCTGCTTTGCCGAAATATTGAAATAAAGAAGGGTCAATCACGTGTAAACCGCTAAAGGCATGCAACTGAAAACGACCAGTCGCGGGACGTGCCATTTTTAGCTCCCCTGTTTTTACATTGATCCAGCCACTCAGTGTATGTTCTTCATCAAATATAAGATAGCGGGAAGTGGTGCGTTGACGGGTGGCCAACGTCGCTATGGCTTTATTTTTTTTGTGGTATTGAAAAAACTGGCAAAAATCCAGCGTCGTCAGAATATCGGTATTACACAACAAGAAAGGCTTGCCATCCGCAAAGAAAGGTGCTGCTTTCTTTAGCGCACCTCCAGTCTCTAACGGTTCCTCTATCTCGTGCGAAATATGAATGGTGGCTCCAAAATCTTCTTTTTCATTTAAAAAGTCAGTGATCTGATTCGCAAAATGATGTGTATTAATGATAAATTCACGAATTCCAAAAAATTGTAGCCGCCGGATGACAATTTCCAGTAAAGGAATACCCTGAATACGAACCATTGCTTTGGGGCGGTCGTTAGTAAGGGGTCGTAGGCGTGTACCTAACCCGGCAGCGAGAATCATGGCTTTCATAAAGTGTTTGTTCTGATTGTTTCGACTAATAGATCGAGGCCTAAAGGTAAAATTAATAATAGAAGTTTCTAAAAACTCTTCGTGATTTTAACGAATTTCGTGGTTTAAAACATATGACTCATTCCTAAGGAACAACGATCTAATAGATAAATAAAATATGCAATCCAAATTCGTAAAAATATTGTTGGCGCCGATTTCCCTGATTTACGGGATCGTCATCAGCCTGCGTGATTTACTGTACCGCTGGGGATTGCTTAAAGGCGTGCGATTTAGTGTACCCACTATTTCGGTAGGCAATTTATCCATCGGTGGGGCGGGAAAATCTCCACACATCGAATATCTGGTACGACTACTCAAAGATTATATTTACGTAGCTACGCTCAGCCGGGGCTACGGTCGCAAAACGCGGGGTTTTTCATTGGTCAATAGTAATAATACTGCCGAACAAGTGGGAGACGAACCCTTACAGTTTAAAAGAAAATTTCCTAACATAACCGTCAGTGTTTCCGAAAGCAGAACTTTTGCGATTCCGGAATTATTAAAGCACGATGCCCGAATTCAAACTATCTTACTGGATGATGCTTTTCAACACCGCGCTATTCATCCGGATTTGAATATTCTACTCACCGAATATCAGTATCCTTTTACCCGCGACTATCTGCTACCTTCGGGTCGTCTGCGCGAATGGCGCTCTGCCTATCAACGGGCCGACCATGTGATTGTCTCGAAATGTCCGCCGGTATTAGCGGAGGCAGATCGCCAAAAGATGAAGCAGGAACTCAACCTCTTGCCTCGACAAAAAATCTTTTTCTCTTATTATGAATACCAGCGACCCAACTATATTTTTGATTATCGGCGACAACTGATACTGGATGACCAGCTGGACATTCTGGTCATCTGTGCCATTGCCCGCACCGAGTACCTGCTGGATCACCTGACTCCGCTGGTTAATTCAGTACAAATACTGGAATATGAAGATCATCATTATTTTACCAATTTTGATTTATCAAATTTAAAAAAGCGTTTTGAACAGATGAATAGCACCCGTAAGGTGATTATTACGACCGAAAAGGATGCGATGCGCTTACAACTTCACCAAAAATTTATCGTAGATAATTTATTACCTATATTTGCGATACCCGTAATGGTAAAATTTCACGGGACGGATGGCGAATTTTTTGACGGAGCGGTAAAAGATTTTTTGTTGGAATATAAGGCATGATTGCCATAATGATATTAAAATTTGCGATACTATTTTTACAAGTTTGCGCGGCAGATCGTCCGGTTATTTCTGGCCATCTTTTATCCGAACACCCGGATAACCAATTCGTCCTACCTGGATTTTAAAAATCCGACCATCATTGTTTCCAATCATCCCAATACATTGCTTGATCCATTAAATACCGCTTCCCGGATTAAGCAGCATAGTTTTTTTTTGGCCAACGCTTCTCTCTACAAGTCCTGGATTGGCAACTGGTTTTTTACTACTTTTTATTGTGTTCCCATCGAACGACCCAAGGATCGGGGTGGTCGAAAAATAAGCAATACGGATAGTTTTGCCAAATGTGACGAACATCTGAGCAACGGCGGTACCCTTTACATTGCACCGCAGGGGTATAGTAAAATCAAACGACGAATCGACGAGATTAAAACGGGAACGGCGCGGATTGCGCTAAGTGCCGAAAATAGCAGTGGCTGGAAACTGGGACTAGAGATTTTACCTTTTGGACTCAATTACGAAAGTCCCCGATTTTTTCGTACCGATTTATTAATCAATACGGGAACACCCATTCTGGTTTCCAATTACAAGGAGGCCTACGAGCGAGATCCTTATCAAACCGCCAAAACCCTGACCCACGATCTTCAGGTGGCCATGGAATTATTACTGCCCGATACGAAAAGTGACGAGGAGGACGCTTTTGTTCGACAACTGGAAGATATTCAGCAGACGGAATTGCCACTGAAAATGGCCCCCGCTTTTGAACGTTCTAAAAAAATGATTCAAAGATTGCATGGTGCCGAGGAGGCCTTTTATAAAAAAATAAAGAAAGCAACGGAAAGTTATCAGAATGATTTGGTTACCCAAAAAACAGATGACGACGCGGTGGTGACATCCTTGTCTATCAAAAAAATTGTTTTCTACTTAAAATATACAGGTTTTTTCTTTCTCGGTTTTCCATTCTTTCTATACGGTGCGATCAACCATATTCTACTGGCGGGCATTCCCGCTATTCTACCAAAAATAATGAAACAACACCCTAGTTACGATTCCAACATTAAGACGGTTAGTGGTATGGTACTATGGCCCATTTTATACTGGCTGCAAGGGAAACTAGTCTATAATTTAAGTGGCGAATGGTGGATCACTTTGTTGTATCTAGCCACCTTGTACCCATTCGGCGTATTCGCGTGGAAGTACAAAGAGCAGATAAAATATTTTTCCAAAATAAACCGGACCAAACACTTTTTAAAAAATAATAAAATAGCATTGTTGGAAAAAAGAGCACAAATTTTACAACTTCTTACGCAACTATCCCAGCGTCCCCTACCTACCGATACCTCATCCAAAAATTAATCCATCATGGAAATATTATCCTGGTTAATTTTCGTAGGCTTTGTCCTGGCGACCGCTGTACAATTATTTATCTGGCTGTATTATTTTCGGCGGCTGGCTGTTTTTTCAAAAAAAGAAAATCCGCTTCCATCGCCTCTTCCAGAAGAAATTCCCATCTCCATCATCATCTGTGCCCGCAACGAAGCAGAGAATTTAAAAAAAAATCTTCCCCATATTCTAAATCAAAACTACCGTTCCTTTGAAGTAATAGTAGTAAACGATAAATCAGAAGACGGAACACGAAACATATTATCACAATATAATATAAGTTATCGTAATTTGCGGGTACTTACAGTGAAAGAGAAGCCGCCGGGCAGTGGAAAAAAACCAGCACTTGCGCAAGGGATCAAGGCAGCAAATCATGAAGTACTGTTATTTACCGATGCAGATTGTTGCCCAGCCAGTAAAGAGTGGTTGCGGGAAATGCAAAAACCAATTCGCGGTCCGATAGAGATTGGACTTGGCTTTGGGCCTTATAAAAAGACGACCGGATTTCTAAATATGTTTATTCGGTATGAAGCTTTTTTTACGGCACTTCAGTATTTTTCTTTTGCCCTCGCGGGACATCCCTACATGGGGGTAGGACGAAATTTGATTTATAAAAAAGAATTGTTTGACCGGGCGGGTGGTTTTGTTTCACACGAACACGTCATGTCGGGTGATGACGATCTTTTTATCAATCAGGTAGCGACAAAAGATAACACCTGTATTATATTAAATGAAAATACCCACGTATATTCTGATCCGGTAACAACCTGGTTTGCGTACTACCGACAGAAGAATAGACACCTAAGTACTGGAAGACATTACCAAGATAAACACAAGTTTTTATTAGGTCTTGTTTCTGCCAGTCACTTTTTTCATTATTTTTTAGGTTTTTTGCTACTCATATTAGATTTTGGCATCATACTTGCAGTAATCATAATCGTAATAAGAGTATTAGTTATAACACTAATATGTGAGCCCATTTTGAGAAAACTACAAGATCGGCGCCTTACACTATGGACACCAATTTTGGATGCGGCTTACGTATTGTTTTATGTGATATTCAGCATATCATTAATTAAAGGAAAAATAAAACAATGGACGTAAAGGAACCAAAAACAACGACGAACCTTTCTCAAAGAGGACAAGAGGACTATGATTATGTCCTCAAAGCAATTGACGGAGATCAAAAGGCATACGCCGTATTGATGAATCGTTATCGCAATTCTATTTTCCACATGATGCTAAAGATGGTCAGCAACCGCGAAGATGCGGATGATTTGACGATTGAAGCTTTCGGAAAAGCATTTCACAAATTACATAGTTACGCACCTAACTACGCTTTTAGTACGTGGTTGTTCAAAATTGCGATCAACAACTGTATCGACCACATCCGTAAAAAACGGATCAAGCTTTTATCCATCGATGATCCAATCGAACACAATAGTGACAACGACTATTCCAACAACATCAAGTCTACGGCACTTAACCCGGAACAATCAATGGTACGGGAGCAACGGGTATATTTGATGCGTACAGTGCTGACAAAGTTGAGCGACAAATACCGTCAGATGATTGAGCTACGTTATTTTGAGGAATTGAGCTACGATGAAATTGCGGTAAAACTGGATATTCCACTAGGAACCGTAAAAGCGCAATTATTCCGTGCAAAAGAAATTTTACATAACATTTTACTCTCACCTGGTGCACAAGCATATCTGGAAGTAAATGTCAATCGAACAAAACGCGCAATTAAAGCTAAAAAAGTAAAGAAAGCTGTAGCAATGGCTTCATAAATATTGCTATATTTTCCTGGTAATTGATCAGGGCACACTGTGTAACACCAAAAAAAATAAGATTGAAAACATCGAAGCAGCTTCCGGGAGGAGGCTGTTTTTTTTTGTCATCATGGAAAGTCATAAGTTGTGGTGTTAGAGCGGGGGTATACAATCGAAAATCGAATTTTATTATCCACCCATCATCCCTGCATCATCTCCC
>Ga0209831_1001345_pt1 | contig 22890 bp, 17 predicted proteins | sample Maine_Asex4_meta_FD_187451 | JGI IMG/M metagenome (GOLD analysis project Ga0209831, IMG submission 187451) | Marine algal microbial communities from Maine, USA - Maine_Asex4_metaG (SPAdes) (version 2) | ecosystem: Host-associated > Algae > Red algae > Unclassified | place: Maine, USA | collected... | reverse complement strand
ATCCGGCTCTGCTCAGATGGCGAGGCCAAGGCATGGGCCAACGGTCAGGGCCCGCTGGCCGACGTGGCGGCCGACATCGAGTTTGTGATTGCGTGGCGGCATCCCGCACCCGCCCTTGCCGCGTATCCAAACCTGCAGGCAATCCTGGTGACCGGCGCCGGCGTCAATCAGTTTGTTGGGCCCGGCTTCCCCGCCGTCCCCATCATCCGACTGAAGGATCCGACAATGGCGCACGAGATGGCCGCGTATGCGCTGCACTGGATCATTCGTTATCAACGCGGCTTTGATGTCACCGCCGCACAACAAGCAACCAGGCAATGGTCTCCTCCCCGTCATGGGATGGCGTCTGAGTTCACGATTGGCGTTCTGGGCTTCGGTGAAATTGGCAGCGTCATCGGGCGCAGCGCTCAGGCCCTCGGCTACGCAGTGAGCGCCTGGTCCCGGACTGGCGGTGACGACCCGACCATCAACCACCATGCGGGGTTGGAAGAGCTGGCTGATTTCCTTGCCGGTGCCGACGCAATCGTGAACGTGCTGCCGTCGACCGATGCGACCCGCCAGATCTTGAACGCAGACCGGTTCAGGCAGTGTCGCCCGGACGCAATCCTGGTGAACATCGGACGAGGAGACACCGTCAGCGAACCTGACCTGATGGCCGCTCTCGATGCTGGACACCTGGGCCGTGCAGTCCTGGATGTCACTGCGGTTGAACCGCTACCCGCCGACTCGCCGCTCTGGAGTCATCCGCTTGTGGACATCACCCCGCACGTTGCCGGCATGACCCAGAAACGAAGTGCGGCGGAGGTGATTGCGGCAAACATCCGACGCCTACGCGCCGGCGAATCGCCGTTCCCGGTCTTCGATCCCGCACGCGGCTACTGATTGCTCAACGATCATTCACCAGTCATAAGGGCCTCTGTCGTCAGGGGTGGCCTCAACGGTGACGATCCCGACGGCGTCGATCATTGCGTTGGCGACGCCGTCAGTGCTTTCCAACACCAGTTGAATTTGCGCGTCCGGGTCACAGAGCACAACTCGATTGGCGGCTCGACGGATCTGGAGCAGGCCTTTCGCGTTGCGCACATTGCGGGCCACAAGGTCGGCCGCGCAGTCAGTTTGCCGGGCGACGATTGACCACGGTTCGCCGGTCACCAAACGCACCTCTCCGTCCGGCATGACCCGGGTGGTCGCCGGCACGTCCAACTGCGGAATCATGACCGTCATCGTCTGCGTGCCGAGCACAGCAACGACCGAGGTTTGGGGTATCACGGTTGGACGCGGAACCGAAGTTGAGGTCGCAGCGGTGGATGGCGAAGGGACAACCCCAACCGTTGCCGTGGGCGTCACCCGCAGATCCACCTTCGATGTTGGAACGGGCGCGATTGTCGCACCATCCTCAGAACTGCGGGAGCCTCGATCGATCACCACAAAGGTGACCACTACAAAGGTGACCACCACGAAGGCCAGGCCAGCCAGCACAAGCCCGATGCGTCGATGCGGTCCGGCGACCGACCGTTGCTCTTCATCAGCGGTCTGGTCGAGCGGAATTTCTTCGACCACAAGCGGTTCGATGTCGGCGGGAAATTTCACGTGACGTCGGTCCCGGAACTGACCAGCGCGTGACCACGTGCGGCGCCGGTGATTGCGCTCCTCCCATACGTGCCCACGAAGAGAAGGTAGCTCCCTCATTGAGGTGGCCGAGCGCGGCCCAACAGCACCGAAGTTTCGACATTGGCCGTCGCGCGTCCGATTCGTCCTCTACCCTGACGAACGTCATTCAAATCAATGCCGGCGGTCTCGTTCGGCACACGAACAAGGAGACACATCAATGGGTGTTATGGATTTCATTCAGGACGCTGGCGCGGCAGTCGGCGTGGGCAAGAGCACGAAGGAGGAATCAGCCGAGAAGGCGAAGGCCAAAGCGGCTGCTGACCTCGCTGCTGCCCGTAAGGCCGAAGCTGCTGAGAAGGCCGCGGCGGCCAAAGCCGCGAAGGCCCGCTCGAGTGCTCGCGCCAAGGTTGCCGCGGCGAAGAAGAAGCAGGCTGAAGTCGCCGAACGCGAAGCCACGATGGAAGCCGAGAAGGCGGCGAAGCTCACCAAGTACGTCAGCGGCCTCGGCCTCAAGGCTCGCGGCATGAACATCGGTTTCAACGATGGAGTTGCCACCGTGACCGGCACCGCATCCAACCGGGCCACCAAAGAGAAGATTGTTCTTGCCCTCGGCAACGTGGCCGGCGTCCGCCAGGTCAACGACAAGATGAAGGTTGCCCCAGCGACCAAGGCCGCCGCCGCAACCTCTGGTGTCACCGCCGCGCAGCGCCGGGCCGCAACCCAGCGTCGTCGTGAGGCTGCCGCCGCGCAGACCATGCACACCGTCAAGAGCGGTGACACCCTCAGCAAGCTCGCCAAGAAGTACCTGGGCGACGCCAGCCGCTACCCCGAGATCTTCAAGGCCAACCAGCCCATGCTCACCAACCCCGACATGATCAACGTCGGCCAGGTGCTCCGCATCCCTCGCAAGTAAGAAGACCGTCGCAGCTCCTTTGAGTTGCATGAACTGTCAGCGACACAATCCGAATGATTGGCCCGTCTCATGGAGGCGGGCCAATCGCCGTTTTGGACGGCTCGATTCAGTCGTCCGGCGATCGATCCGCAATGCTGAGCATCGGCAGAAAGAACTGCACTGCCGGTCCGACGGCAAGAGCCATATAGACGGTGCCGAAGCCAACATCGCCGCCCAGCAACCAACCAATACTCAACGCCGTCAGCTCAATACCGGTGCGGGCTTTCGACGTGGTCACCCCGCGTCGACTGATGGCGGTCATGATGCCGTCCCGAGGTCCAGGTCCAAGCCCCGACCCGATGTACAAGCCCGACGCCAGTCCAATGACCACCGGTGCCGCCAAAAGCAGCGGCCACCGCACCCACAGCGACTCGGTGTCGGGAATGATTCCGCGGGTCACATCGAGGGCCGGACCAATGAGCAGGGTGTTGCCAAGGGTGCCCAGTCCAAGCGGTTCGTTCAGCGGACGGAACAACAACACAATCGCGACGCCGGTGAGAACAACAATGGTTCCAATGCTCAACCCCACCAGGTCGGCAACGCCTCCGTGAAACACCGTCCAGGGACTGACGCCGAGCGTGGCGTCCACCGCCATCCCCATGCCCACCCCAAAGAGGATGAGACCGGGAAACAGCCGAAGCAATCGTTGGCCCATTGGCGGCCGGAATCGGTAAACCAGCCAGCCGCCGAGTACCCGTCGGGTGGGAGGAGACACCGCTGCACCGTAGCCGTCGCGCCATGGTCCAACCGGCCTATTGATTCTGATGCGATCTTCCAGCAATTACGCCCATGCAGGGGCCGGTTTTGCGGAGTCGGCGATAGCTTCGGATGGTTGTGTTCAGACCCGGCGATCACGCCCTCCTGCTTCCGGCCAGCCCGGCTCGCGATAGCCAACTGGCCCTCTGGGACAGCCAATTGCTTCGCTCCGACAATGGCTCCCGCGCCGACGACGCCAGCGACGTTCTGGTGCCTGCGGTCACGCGCGATCCTGATGCCTCGGTCAAGCAGGTGGATATGGTTCGGGTGCCGGCGCAGATCGTCGCCATCAGCGACGTCGTTGACGCATTGGTGGAGCTCTCCCCCGCCGATCACGTCAGTGACTCGGTCCGCGCCTGGGCGTGTGCGGCAGGCCTTGCCGTCGACTTCGTCAGCCGCGGCAAAATCCGACCACGAGCAACCGTCGACGGCGTTGACGAGTGGATCATTGACGGCCTGACATCCGATGACCGTCAGCTGATGACTGCGCTCGCCGAGGCCCTGCCGCCCGAGTGCTTTGCCGCTCCCACCGACCAGAACGAAAGCCGGGTCAGGACACCGAGTGCGGCGGTCGAGATCTTCATCAATGCGATTGCCGACGTCCTCCCCCGGACTGCGGCCGCCTCCCAGGTCGCCAGTCACGAACCCTTTGCCGACCGGTCCGCGTCCAGCCTGGATCCGACCTCGATTGCGTGGCTGCGCTCACTCTCCAAGCGACGCTCATTTCTTGACTTGGCAATCCGGGTTGACGTGGCCGACGACAACGACTTCCCGTTCGTCGGCTCACTTGTTCTGCGGTCCACCCAGACCGCCGTGGTCGGGTTGGATGCCGTCGACTTCTGGCACGACCCCGCGCATTGGGTGGACGCCTTTGGCCCACTGGTCGTTGATGACCTCTTCACCACCCTTCACCGCCTGTCGGACCAGTGGGCACCCGCGGCACGACTGCTGGAGCAGTCCCGGCCGTCCGCAGTAGCGCTGGACGCCCAGGAAGTGGCCGGCCTCCTGGACCGAGACTTCCGATTGCTGGCGGCATCAGGCATTCACATTGAATGGCCGCCCGGGGTCTTCCCGTCGGTGGACATGGTCCCGGTCCTCGACACCGAAATGGCCAACCCGTCCGACTCTGAGACCCCCAACGCCACCGATCTGTCTCTGGGGATGCTGGCCGAGCTGCGATGGGAAGCAACCCTTGACGGCGAAGAACTGACACCCGAAGAAGTAGAACAACTGCTGAACTCCGACGAGTCGCTGGTCCGGCTGAGAAACCAATGGGTCCGCGTTGATCGCGACAGCTTGGCGCACCTGCATGAGCGGCGCTCGGTGGACTTCGGCGAAGCTCTTTCGATTGCGCTGGCCGGTGCTTCACCATCGGGCGGCCGACTGGTGGACGCTCGCGTCACCGGCCCCATCCATGAACTTGCGCAGCGGCTGGCGTCGCTGGACTCCAAGCCATCGGTGGTGGCCGACGGGCTCAATGGCGAACTGCGCGACTATCAGGCTCGTGGCCTCACCTGGTTGGCCGAGATGAGCGACCTGGGTCTCGGTGGCGTCCTGGCCGACGACATGGGTTTGGGTAAGACCATCCAGATCCTCGCCTTGCACCTGGCCCGCACCGAAGGGTCCGGCCCCACGTTGGTCGTCTGTCCGGCATCGCTGATTGGCAACTGGGAACGCGAGGCTGGCACCTTTGCCCCGGCCACCCCCGTGCGACGGTTCCACGGTGCAGACCGCACGCTCAAGAACCTGTCAAGCGACGAGATTGTCATCGCCACCTACGGTCTGGTTCGCCGCGAAGTGGACGCGCTGGCCTCGGTGGATTGGGGACTGGTGGTTGCGGACGAAGCACAAGCGGTCAAGAACGCACAATCACGCACCGCCCGTGAGTTGCGCCGCCTGCCGGCGAAGGCTCGCTTTGCGCTGACGGGCACGCCCGTGGAGAACCGGCTGAGCGATCTCTGGTCGCTGTTGGACTGGACCACCCCGGGTCTGCTGGGCAACCAGTCCCGCTTCCGGCGGGAAGTGGCGGTGCCAATCGAACGCCAACGAAACGCCGCGGTCACCGAGTCGTTCTCTCGGCTTATTGCTCCCTTTGTTCTTCGGCGCCGCAAGAGCGACCCGACCGTGGCACCGGAGCTTCCACCCAAGACCGAGACCGACCACTTCGTGACCCTTACCGAAGAGCAGATTCGCCTCTACCGCCAGCGGACCGATGCGGTCATGGCGAGCATCGAAGTTGCCACCGGCATCTCGCGCCGAGGCCTGGTGTTGAAGTTGATCACCGAGCTCAAACAGGTCTGCAATCACCCGGCCCACTTCAAACGGGAGGCTGGACCCCTGCCGGATCGTTCCGGAAAACTCAGCGCCACCGACGAACTCATCACCGCCATTGTTGAGGCCAACGAAGCCACCTTGTTGTTCACGCAGTACGTGGCCATGGGTGACCTGCTGGTCAAGCACCTGGAGAGCCGCGGTTTACGCGTGGAGTTCCTCCATGGCAGCGTTCCGGTCCGCAAGCGGGACGCCATGGTCCAACGCTTCCAATCCGGCGACGTTGACGTCTTCGTCCTGTCGCTGAAGGCGGGCGGAACCGGGCTCAACCTGACCGCGGCATCTCACGTCATTCACTTCGACCGCTGGTGGAACCCCGCAGTTGAAGACCAGGCCAGTGACCGCGCTTGGAGAATCGGTCAGGACAAGCCGGTTCAGATCCACCGCATGGTCTGTGAAGGCACGCTTGAAGAGAGAATTGCGGCGGTGATTGACAAGAAGCGCGACCTGGCCGAGGCGGTGGTGGGCGGAAGCGAAGCCTGGATCTCCGAGCTGTCCAACGACCAACTGGTCCAACTGGTGTCGTTCACCGGAAGCGCGTGACATGACCAATGTGAATGCCGCGGTCCCCGCCGACAACGAATTCGATGAGCTGGACGACGAGCCGCTTCTCACCAACGCCCTTGACATCGCATGGGGCGCCGTGTGGCGCGATCGGTTGTTTGATCAGGGATGGAAGCCCGACGGGCACTCGGTGGCGAGCATGGGTCGCATTGGACCCACCGACGCCAACGATGCCGCGGTCAGCGCCGGTCGATTGCTCCGGGTGTGGACAGAAGCCGGCAGCCATGATGACCTCGAGATCCGGTTCCCCACCTTCTCCAGTGACCAATGGGTGAGAGTCGTCGACCTCCTCACCGATTCTGCGGCGACCGTTGCTGCTCTGCTGGCCGGTCAACTTCCTGCTGCGGCAGTCAATGCGCTCCGATCGGCCGGGCTTGAGCTCATCCCCACCGCTGATGAGCTCACCGAAGCCTGCGGATGCCGGCCCGAGCCCGGATGCACCCACGCCAGCAACCTGATGCGGCGCGCCTTTTACGAGGCCAATCGCGATCCCTTTGTCTTTTTCACGCTTCGGGGACGACCGGGCGAGGATCTCCTTGAAGATCTGCGAAACCACTACCTGCCTGATGTCGCCACCCGCGCCGATGAGAATCGGACCAGCGCGCAACTGGTGGGGATGGCCCGCTCCGATCTGGTTGGACGCCAGGCCGCTCCGCTTCCGGCGCTCCCATCGCCATGGCCCGATCCCGGCCAGGCCGACCGCTGGTCTTCGGCGGCCGATCTGCCCGACCTTGACCCGTCCATCCTCAACGAACTGGCCGAAGACGCCATCACCCGGGCGTGGTCGATGAACCGCGGCGACGCCGGTTCTTCACTTGACCTGGGCAGAGACGCCGACCTGGCCCGACGTGCTTTCGAACTCTTGGGCTCGACCCGCATTGTTGAGCTGTCGCGGGGGATCGATGAATCCTCGCAATTTGTGATTGGTCTGGCCACCGCATGGCAAGCGGCCGGGCATCGGGGTTTGGCTCTGCTGGAAGAACCTCGGTGGTCGCCTGAGGCCTTCGTGATGAACGAAGCACGTGATGCGCTGATTGCCTCGGGTCGCAGAGAATCTTCCATCGAGATTGATCAGAACGTGGTGACGGTTGCGGGCAGGTATCAGTTTCGACTGAGCCGCGATGAGGTCTGGTACCGGTTGGACAAGCGCGCCGGACACTGGTTGCTGATGCACGAACCATCGCGGGAGATCGATGTCGTCGTCGCCTCGCTACCCCACCGCTGAGTCACCGGTGTCTGCGTGGGCCGAGTAACTTGGTCGGGCACGTCTTGTAGCCCGACCGACTCGGAGAATAACCATGCCCGCAAACCCGCTGAACACCGATGACATGGGCGGCGAGCTCTACAACCTCGGAATGTCCGAAGAGGCACGACCATTCCTCAAGAAACTCACCACCTTTCTGGAGCAGGAAGTTGCTCCGATGCAGGTGGAGTTCGAGCGTCTTGGCGAAGGCCGTCCTGACATCTGGCAGTATGCGCCCGGTCAGCTCGAAGCTCTCGAAGTGGTCAAGCAGAAGGCCAAGGATCAGGGCCTCTGGAACTTCTTTCTTCCCGACACCGGTCAAGGGCTGACCAATCTGGACTACGTCTACCTGGCCGTCGAGCTGGGCAAGTACCCGCTCGGTTCAGAATCATTGAACTGCTCGGCGCCCGATACCGGCAACATGGAAGTGCTGGAACGCGTCGGTACACCAGAGCAGAAGGAACAGTGGCTCAAACCGCTGTTGGCCGGTGAGATCCGTTCCGCGTTCGCCATGACCGAACCTGACATGGCCAGTTCCGATGCCAAGAACGTCTCCATGTCCGCGGTCAAAGACGGCGACGAGTACGTGCTCAGTGGAGAAAAGCACTACATCTCCGGTGCCGGTGACCCGCGCTGCAAAATCATGATCGTCATGTGCAAGACCAACCCCGACGCTGCACCTCACCTGCAGCAGTCACAGATCCTGGTCCCGTTGCCGTTTGAAGGGGTGGAGATCATCGGACCGATGCACGTCTTCGGCAACCCGGACGCACCGCACGGCCACATGCACATCCGTTTCAATGATGTACGCGTACCCGCAACCAACATGTTGCTGGGAGAAGGACGCGGCTTCGAAATCAGCCAGCTCCGGCTTGGACCGGGCCGCATCCATCACGCCATGCGGGCCATTGGCCAGGCCGAGAAGGCACTGGCGCTCATGATCGAACGGGGATTGAGCCGCGAAGCATTTGGCAAGCCGCTGGTGAAGCTGGGTGGCAACACCGAGATCATCGCAAAGGCTCGCATTGACATCGAAGCGTGCCGCCTGATGGTGCTGCGGGCGGCCAAAGCCATGGACGTCATGCCTCGTGATGATGCGAAGGTCTGGATCAGCGCGGTCAAAGCAATGGTGCCCGCCATTGCCTGCCGGATTATCGATGAGGCAATTCAGATGCACGGAGCGCTTGGCGTTTCACAGCACACGCCACTGGCTCGCATGTATGCCAACCAGCGCACGCTCCGACTGGCTGATGGTCCCGATGAGGTGCATCACATGGTTGTCGGCCGCGCGGAGATCGCCCGGTACTGACTGGACCGGTACTGACTGGACCGCTGCTGAATGTACCGCTCCTGAACAAAAGAGATCGGTACCGACTAGCTATGCGGCGGCGCGGGTCTTTCTGAGCACCGGATCAGCCACCTGCAGGGCTTTGTCGGCTGATCGGAACACGAAGCCGGCAGCGCCCGGGGTCTCGCCGTCCACCAGGTTGCCCATCACCTGCAGGGTGATGTTGGCAACCGCCTGAGTGCCCACCGCCATGCGAAGTCCGGTCTTGAGGATCCATGGGTGACCAATCAGAAACGAGAATCGGCGGCCGGTGCTGAGGAACGCGTCAAAGCGAGCGCCGACCTCAGCGTCATAACGTTCGGGAGCGGTTGCGGGATCGGCCAGATGCAATCGGCTGGCCAACATGCCGGACTCAAGTCCGTAGTCAATGCCTTCGCCGTTCATGGGGTTCACCAGACCGGCCGCATCGCCGATGGCCACCCATCCGTCTCCGTGCCGTTTCTGTGCGCTCATGGGGAGTCGCCACGCCCGGGGGCGTTCCAGGTTGGGGCCGATCTCCCAGTCGTCCTGTACCAGGTTTCGGTAGGAAGCCAGCAGGTTGTTGAGATTGAGCTTCTTGAAGCCCTTCATGGTGGACAGGGCCCCGCACCCAATGTTGACCGTCCCGTCCCCCGCCGGGAACATCCAGCCATAACCGGGCACTGCGGTGCCGTGTTCGTCCTTCAGAGTCAGGCACGCCTCAAGGTGCTTGTCGGCGTGCCGTGGCGACTCCACATACGCCCGAATCGCCAAGCCAAAAGGTTCGTCGGTCACCCGCTCGGCACCGACCATGCGGGCGACCGCGCCGGGGGCGCCGGTGGCAACAACGGTCAGCGGGGCCAGAAACTTTCGGCCTCCGGCCTCAACGCCAACAACCTTTTTCCTGCCGCCGGATTCTTCGATGATGGGAAGCGCTTCGGTTTCATAGACCAGTTCGGCGCCGGCTTCGGTCGCCGCATCCATAAGAGCGGCATCCAGTCGACGCCGGGGCCACACCGCACCATGGTCGGGGAATCGGGTTCCGGAAGGCCACGGCAGCTCCCGCACCGCCTTGTTGGCAATCATCCGAAGTCCATCGATGTGGTGCGCGTCGGTCATCTCGATGTTCAGCTCATTCAGTGCCCCCACCGCCCGAGGAGTGAGGCCGTCACCGCAGACCTTGTCCCGGCCATAGGCCGCCTTCTCAAAGACGATGACTCGTGCACCACCGCGGGCAGCTTCGATTGCGGCGGCGGCACCGGCGGGACCGGCACCGATGACCACCATGTCGTAGGGGGTTGCGCTCACCCTTCCATCCTGCCGCACTTCGGAGCGAAATCAGCTATCCAACCAGCTGCGCCGCTGTGCCGTGCGCCACAAGGCCAACGGTCAGCTGCTGGAGAGCAGCTGACAGGGGCCCGGAAGGGAAGCGGGCCCTGGAGTCGTGCTGATCTCAGCTGGAGAAGGAACTTTCGCTCGGGCTGCTTCAGCCGGCCGGTGTGGGAGACTTTCGGCGTATGAAATCTCGAGACCGGACGCTCACCCGATGATGTTCTTTGCGTCTGATGTTCATCGCCAACACCACTGTCTCGAGCTTGACGACGGGGCGCTTGTTCGGTCCTATGAAGGCCCGGACCGCGCCGACCTGATTGCCAATGCGTTGACCGCCGCCGGTCACGAGCCGGCACTTCCGGGCCCATTGGATTTGGAGCTTGTGGGACGGGTGCACGCTCCCGAGTACATCGATTTTCTGCAGTCGGCGTGGACCCGGTGGACCAAACGGATTGACCACGGACCGGCCGCCATGGGATTCACCTGGCCAACCCGCGGACTACACGCGGTCCGACCCGATGACCTGATTGGCCAGCTGGGTTTCCACAGTTTTGCGGCCGACTGTTCGATCGTCGCCGGCACCTGGGAGGCCGCCGCATCCGCGGCGTCGATTGCAACCTCGGCCGCCGATCATCTGGTGCAGACCGGCGATGTGTCATTTGGTCTGTGTCGACCACCGGGCCATCACGCAACCAGGGACCAGTTTGGCGGCTACTGCTACCTCAACAACGCGGCGATCGCGGCGCAACATCTTCGAGACTCCGGCATGGAACGAGTGGCGGTGCTGGACGTGGATTACCACCACGGCAATGGCACTCAGGCCATCTTCTGGGACCGCAGCGACGTTCTCTTTGTTTCGCTCCACGCGGATCCGAAGCTGGAGTTTCCGTGGTTCGCCGGTCACGCGTCCGAGGTGGGCGCCCATGCCGGCGAAGGTTGGAACCTGAACCTGCCGCTCCCCTACGGCGTCGACATGGCCATGTACGCCGAGGCGCTGAACGTTGCGTGTGACCGCATTGCGGACGCGGGCGTTGAGGCGCTGGTGGTGTCGCTGGGCGTTGACACCTATGTCGACGACCCACTGGGTCAGTTTCGACTCACCACCGCAGACTTCGCCCGCATCGCCACCCGCATTGCGGCGATGAAGATTCCCATGATCGTCCTGCAGGAGGGCGGGTATGCCAGCGAAGCCATCGGCACCAATGTGGCATCGTTTCTGGAACCGCTCAGCTGAAGGCGGTACTCGACATGGAGACAACAACCAATCACGCCACCGGGATCACCTCTCAATGCCTCGACGTCACCGACAAGGCGTGCGTCGACGTCTGCCCTGTCCAATGCATCTACGAGCTGTCCGATTGTCTCGACTGTTTGGAACCGGATGAAAGCGGGTAGGAGGAGAAGATGGCAACGAACACGAAAACTCGGAAGAACTTGCTCGAGACCTACCACAACGCTGGGAGCGAACTCGCAACGATCTACTTACCGTCGCCGAGCGCAACCGAAGACGCTCAACAGCAACTGGAGATCCGACGGAAGAACGCTCTCTCCCAACTCGCCGAAACCAGCGCGAGCCCTGCGCTGATCCAATCGGCGACGTCAGCGCTGGAACAGCTGTCCCACGATGACGGATACGCGCACCTTGTGATCGTGAATGGATCTACAACGGTTCTTTCCCAACAGTTGCATCGACCGGTGTCGCGGGTTGCTGTCCATCTCGGTCGGGTTCCGGCGCTCATTCCGCTCTTGGCGGCGACACAGAGCGACGGCGACCACCTCGCCGTCCTGCTCGACCGTGCTGGTGCTGACGTTCTCCGCCGCTCGGGTGTAGCAGATCCGATCGATTCCACCGAGGTCGATGGCTCTGATCCTCGTCTACATCGGAGCCATCCTGGTGGTTGGTCGCAACGCCGATTCCAACAAATTGCTGAGAACGCGTGGGAGAACAACGCACGAGAGGTTGTTGATCAGATTCGTGCCGACCATCCCGAGATCGACATGATCATCTGCGGCGGTGATGAGAGGGCGGTGGGGTTCTTCGCCAAGCATCTACCCGCACGGTTCGAGGTGCATCAGGTCGATGGATCTCGTCACGCTGATCAGGACGCATTCCTCGACGCTGCCGATGTGGTGCTTCGCGATCGCGCGGCAAAGGGCACGGTTGCTGTGCTCGACGAATGGCGGTCCAAGAGCGCCAACGGTCTCGGTTCGACCGGGCGAGAGGTTCTTGACCTTTTGACTCGCGGTCGTGTTGAGCAGCTCCTTGTTGTGAATGATACGTGGAACCAGGATCGGCCCACCACGTCGTTCAACTTCGAATCGCGAGCCCACGTACCGCATGACTCATCGGCAACCAGCGCGGCCGTTACTGACGGCGCAATCGCGCTGGCATTGGCCACAGACGCTGCTGTGACGGTCGTGCCCGAGCATCCAGACATCGAAGACGGCCTCGGTGCAATACACCGCTTCTGACACCCTCCGCTCCGAAGATCGCTGACCGCCGCGAGCTCAAGCCAGGCTGTCCAAACTGTGCAGAGCGGGGAGTGATGATGCTTGGCTACGGCCCGAACGCGTCAGAGGCTGACGAGGCTGTCATCGTAGACCTCAATCTCGAAGGAGCGGATCACCCAGGGTCAACTCCCGACGAGTCGGCATGACCCCGGCCCCGCGGGGCGGCGCTGTGCGCCGATCACATCATTCGCAACAGGTTGCGATGTTTCGCTCGGATCGAATGTGGGAACAACACCGCTGAGGGGTTGGGATCGCTGACCTTGGGGATGCTCGTCCCGTGAGCATCCAGCGCTTACGACGAAAGAGGTTTCTCATGGGGCTCGCAGACATTCTTGCTGATCATCCAGACCGCACCACGTTCGACCTGGCCGAGCTGAATCGTGCCGCGCAGGCCGCTGCAGCGTGCGCGTTGGCTTGCTCAGCGTGTGCCGATTCTGATCTCGGACGCGACCCGGCAGGCATGGCGACCTGTATCCGTAAATGCACCGACTGCGCCGACGTGTGCGCGATCACCGCCAAGATGCTCGCTCGGCCTGCGCCCCGAGGCGACGCCTGGCAGAAACTCGTCATGGCGTGCGCAGCTCTGTGCGCAGAATGTGCCGAGGAATGCGGCCAACATAATCACGTGTGCTGCCAGGAATGCGCCGCTGCCTGTCGTGAATGCGAAAAGGCTTGTCTGCAGCTGATCGCTGTGTCCCAGGATGATGGGTCGTGAGAGTGTTGATCGGCGTTGACGATTCGGCTGAATCGCGGCACGCAGTCGACACCGCGTTTGAGTTCTTCGGACCAGACGTCGAGTATCTGATTGCATCGTTTGGTGAGCGGATGCCGTTCTACAGCGCATCGTTCGCAGGAGGGAGCATTGTGTCTTCGGTGAACCTTTCCGAACAGTTCGATGCCGCCGCCGATGCCGCTAAAAAGCGAGCGATCACCGCTGCGGCGAAGCTGCCACTCGATTCAGAAATCGTCTTTGATGTTGGCCATGCCGGCCGGTCATTGTGTGACCTCGCCGAGGACCAGCACGTCAACGCGATCGTGATCGGCTCCCAGGACAAAACCGTCTGGGAACGACTCCTCGACCCCTCGGTCGGCCGATACCTGATCGACCATGCACCGTGTCCTGTCGTCGTGGTCCGATGACCCAGCCCGATCACGACCGGTCGGGACACAAGCAGGACGGGTCTGCCGGGAAACGAACAGAAACTGATTCTCTTGGACCGATCGAGGTTCCCGGCGGTCGGCTTTGGGGGGCGCAAACGCAACGCAGCTTGGAGAACTTCGACATCGGCCGCCATAGCTATGTATGGGGACGCCCGGTCATCGAAGCGATCGGCGCGGTGAAGAAGGCTGCGGCGCTGGCAAACCTCGATTGCGGCGTGCTCGATGAGGATCGAGCCAGGCGCATCGTCGCTGCAGCAGAAGAGGTCATCGCTGGCGATCTCGACGACGAGTTCCCCTTGGTCGTGTTCCAGACCGGGTCAGGCACTCACACCAACATGAACGCCAACGAAGTCATAGCGATAAGAGCAAACCACACGCGCATCGACCTCGACCGGCCCGTCGGAACAGCCACCGACTCCGACAACGATGCGTTGCTGATTCACCCCAATGATCACGTCAACGCATCACAATCGAGCAACGACGTCTTCCCGACCGTCATGCACGTGAGTCTGGTGGTGGAGCTCAGGCGACGGCTGTACCCGGCCGTCGATGCAATCGTAGACACCCTGGCAGAATTGGCGAGCGCCCACGCCGATCTGGTCAAAGTCGGAAGGACCCATCTACAGGACGCCACACCCATCACGCTTGGACAAGAGATTGACGCCTGGGCCTCACAGATTCGGGCAGTACTCGCAGCGATGCGAGTACTCGAACCAAATCTCCACAAGCTCGCGCTCGGCGGAACTGCGACCGGTACTGGTCTGAACGCCCCCAAAGAGTTCGCCCACATCGCTGTCGCTCGACTTTCAGAAGAAGTGAGAGTTCCGTTCGTGGTGACCGACAATCACCTGGCGGCGACCGCGGCCCACGATGCGGTCGCAAACCTCAGCGCGTTGCTGCGGACCCTCGCCGGAGCTCTGATGAAGATGGGCAATGACATTCGATGGCTCGCGTCAGGGCCGGCTGCTGGTCTTGGTGAACTCACGATCCCAGCGAACGAACCTGGGTCGAGCATCATGCCGGGCAAGGTCAACCCCAGTCAGATCGAAGCCCTCACCATGGTGGCGGCCCAAGTCATCGGCAACGACGCCACCGTTGCATTTGCTGCGACCCAGGGGAACTTTCAGCTCAACACCTACAAACCTGTCATGCTGCACAACACACTTGACAGCATCCAGCTCCTCGCAGACGCTACGAACTCGTTCCACCAACACTGTTTGGTCGGTCTCGAACCCAACCGAAGCAGGATCGCCGAACACCTCGCAGCGAACCCCATGACCGTGACCGCACTCACACCTCACATCGGCTACGACCTCGTCGCACAGACCATCAAAACGGCAGAAGCCAACGGGCGACCGGTCCGAGATATCGCGTTGTCGATGACCGACCTCAAGCCCCACGTCTACGATCGGCTCGTCGACCCACTCAGGCTCGCTCGACCACACCACGACCTCGGGACGGTCCACTGACCGAGCGTCGACGCCACGGTAGGCCACATCATGACCGACCAGAAACACCGTCGGTGCTCCCGAACAGTTCTCCAACTCCGCGTCGCCAGGATGCCCGACCGGTGAAATTGCTTGGCGGTTGCGTCGAAGTCCCGGCCACATCACCGGGGTTCTGGACTGGACCACGTTGCAGGGACGAGCCCGGAATCAACCAGCCGACGCCTGTCGGCTCGGGACCCGTGCTTCGACCGGTTGAGCGTCGAGTGATCAAAGCTCGACAAGCGGGTATCGATCGGAACGAAACCGCTGCAAGGCGTCGCCCGGAGCCGTGACCAACACGGGAAAACCGGCGCCGGCCACGTGATAGCTGATGAACATCGCCGTTCTCAAAGATCGTCATGCCCAGACCTTGGACCCGTCTGTGCGATGGTCTTGTCCATGGAATGCGGAACCGTGACCAACATGGACATCAACCTCTACTGGGTGGCCGAAGGAGACCCTGAACGGCCAGCGGTACTATTGATCAACGGTGGAGGATCCACGCTGCCCATGTGGTGCCGGGAGCTGATCGACCCGATTCTGGAGGCGGGCTACCGGGTCGTGCGTTTCGACAATCGGGACATTGGCCGCAGCAGTTGGGTGCCCGACATCCGCTACACGATCGAGGACATGGCCGACGATGCATCTGCGGTTCTCGACGCGGTGGGAGCCGATGCCGCCCACCTCGTTGGCCGATCCATGGGCGGACTGACCGCGCAGTGGATGGCGCTGAAGCATCGCGGTCGCGTGCGGTCGCTGACCTTGATCTACACAACACCGAGCATGACCGACGATCGGCTGCCGCAATCGACCCCATCGGCACGAACCCAAACAGCCGCCGAGGCTGTGGAACCAGCAACCGCGGAGGACCGCATGAAGATCCGCATGGACTCCAATCGGTTCTACGCCGGGACCCGGTTTCCTTTTGATGAAGCATGGTCGGCGGCAGAAGCCCAATTGGAGGTGGACCACGCGCCATGGAATCTGCCCGGGCACTTTCGCGCGGTGCGGAACACACCGAGTCTGGTCGATCGTCTGGGCGAGATCAGTGCGCCCACGCTCGTGCTGCACGGTGATGCCGACCCGATTGTCCCGGTGGAGCACGGTCGCCATCTGGGTGCCAACATTGCGGGAGCCAGCTACCACGAGTTCGCCGGGCTCTCCCATGAGCTGCCGCCCGCCTTCTGCACCGAAGTCAGACAGCTGCTGCTGGACCACTTCCAGTCAACCGACTCCAATATTGGCCTCTGACACCGCTATCCACCGGTAGCCACGGGCGAGGGCGCGTTGGGGCCGCGCCTAGTGTCACACCATGAACCAGATCTCTTCTTCTGTACGCCTCCGCACCTCGGGCGAGGTCGCCATTGTTGAGGTGGACAACCCGCCGGTCAACGCTCTCAGCCACCATGTTCGGACCGGTATTGCGGACGCGGTCAATCACGCATCGGCGGACGAGGCCGTGCGGGCGATCGTGCTCATTTGTATGGGTCGGACCTTCATTGCCGGCGCCGACATTTCCGAGTTTGGCCAGCGCGCACAAGGCACGTCACTGCGCGATGTGCAGACGACTCTGGAAGACGCGCCCAAGCCGGTGATCGCGGCCATTCACGGCACGGCGCTGGGCGGCGGGCTCGAGTTGGCCATGACCGCGCACTATCGCGTGGGCACCGCCCGCGCCCAGTTTGGATTGCCGGAGGTCAAGCTGGGCTTGTTGCCGGGAGCGGGCGGCACCCAACGGCTCCCCCGGGTGGTCGGCGTTCAGAAGGCGTTGGAAATGATGACGTCGGGTGATCGCATCGGGGCCGAGGAAGCCCTCGCCGCGGGCCTGATTGACCTCATCGCCGGCGACGACACGCTCGAACAGGACGCCGTCTCCTTTGCGCAGTCGGTGCCCCAGGACGACCGGCCAATGCTGCGCATCCGCGACCGCAACGACAAGCTGGACGAAGCCCGATCCAACCCGGAGATCTTTGACGACTTCCGAGCAAAGATCGCCCGCAAGACCCGCAACTTCGAAGCGCCCGAAGCAAACATCAAATGCATCGAGGCCGCGGTGGCTCTGGACTTCGACGCCGGCCTCGCACGGGAGCGGGAACTGTTTGTGGGTCTGATGGAAGGAAGTCAGTCCGCGGCGCAGCGCTATTACTTCCTTGCGGAGCGGCAGGCCAACAAGATCCCCGACGTCCCAAAGGACACGCCCAAACTGCCCTTGACGTCTGCTGGCGTTCTGGGTGCGGGAACCATGGGCGGCGGCATTGCGATGAACTTTGTCACCGCCGGTATTCCCGTGACGGTGGTGGAACGCGATCAGCAGTCGTTGGACCGGGGTCTGGCCGTGGTCCGGTCCAACTACGAGCGGTCGGCCAAGCGGGGCCGCTATGGGCCCGACGGCGCCGCCGAAGTCGAACGGCGGATGGGCATGATCACCGGTTCGTTGGACAAGGCCGACTTCGCTGACAAGGACATCGTGATCGAAGCCGTCTTCGAGAATATGGACCTCAAAAAGGAGATCTTCGCCGAACTGGACACCATCTGTAAGTCGGGAGCGATTATGGCGTCGAACACCTCCGCGCTGGACATCAACGAAATTGCCAGCGCAACGACCCGCCCCGAAAGTGTGATTGGCCTGCACTTCTTCTCCCCCGCCAACGTCATGAAGCTGATTGAGATCGTGCGGGGTGACGCCACTGCCGATGAGGTCATCGTGACGTCCATGGCATTGGCGAAGCAGATGCACAAGGTTGCGGCGCTGGTGGGTGTTTGTCACGGGTTCGTGGGCAACCGCATGTTGTTCTCCCGTCGCCTGGAGGCGGAACGCCTGGCCATGGCTGGCGCGACTCCAGCTCAGATAGACAAGGTGATCTACGACTTTGGTCTGCCGATGGGGCCCTTCTCCATGAGCGATCTGGCGGGGCTGGACATCGGGTGGAGCGCAGAAACATCGAAGGGCGAAACCTTGAAAGAGCGGATGTGTGAGTCCGGTCGAAAGGGCCAGAAGAACGGTCGGGGGTACTACACCTATGATCCGGAGAGCCGGAAGGCCACCCCGGATCCGGAAGTGGAGCAGATGATTCGGGACCTGGCCGCTGAGCGGGGCATCGAACAGCGCAACGTCACCGATCAGGAGATCCTGGAGTCGCTGATGTATCCAATGGTCAACGAGGGCGCCAAGATCCTGGAAGAAGGCATTGCGATACGCGCCAGTGACGTGGACGTCGTCTGGGTGAATGGTTACGGCTGGCCCGTCTACGAAGGTGGCCCAATGTGGTGGGCGGACAAGGTTGGACTGGAAGAGATTGCTGCCAAGGTCACCGAATACCACGAGCAGTTTGGCACCCGTCATTGGGAGCCATCAAAGCTGCTGTTGCAGCTGGCCGCCGATGGCAGGACCTTCGCCCAATGGGACAGAGATCAGTAGTCGGTCGGTCAGCCGTCCGGGTCGATCAGTTCCTTCAATGACCGACGGATGCGTTTGGCACTGACCGAGCCTTTGGTTCCCACCTGCTGAGCGAATGAGCTGACGCGAAACTCCTCCAACGACCACAGCAGATCCGTCAACTCGTCAGTCCTGGTGGCCAGCCGCTGCGCTCCCGCCCAGACCTCTCGTTCCACGCGCTGACAGGCGCGCATCAGCTCAGCATCCCGTGCGATCCGGCTGGGAAGTTTCTGGAGTCGGTGCTCCAACCCCAGCAGGTACCGCTCAACATCGCTCAGGCGGCGAGCCCCGCACTGCGATACAAAACCAGCATAGACCAGGCGATCCAGGTGTTCGGTTGCGTCGGCCACTGCGTTCGCCATCACCGCGGCATCCTGCGATCGCAGAAGCCGGTCCACGGCCCCGTACCGCTGCACACAGGCGGCGGCCCGGCGAGCCACACCGCTGACGGCGGCAACGTAGGCACCTTTGGCATGCTGTAACAGGTCATCGAAGGCCACCGCATCAGCCACCCGCTCGCCGCCCTTCCAGCCGTCAATGATCAGATTCAGCGCCGCCTTCTGGCAGTCGACGATGAATGCCTCCTTGGAGGGATACGGGGTTCGAGCCAACGACAGCGACGTCGACGCCGAGTTGCTCAGCACGGCGTTCACGTGGCGCGAGGGGCTCGGCAGGTTGAGCACCAGGAGCCGACGCACCCCTTTGCGATTGGACCGGGCCTGCTCCTCCGGCGTCGCCAGCAGTGCAACACCAACCCGGGTGCCTTCGTCCACCAGCGCGGGGTACGCCTTGACCTTGTGACCGCCGCCCTCGGTCTCCACCATGGCCGGAAGCGCGCCGCACTCCCACGCATCCATTCCCGACCGTTCCATGCTTCGATCGGCCTGCGCAATCGCCTCCCGAACATGGACGTTGAGCGCTTCATCAAGCGCATCCAGATACTTGCTCTCGGCCAGACCTCTCCCCTGCTCATCCACCACGCGGAAGGTCGGACGCAGCCGATCCTCAACCTTGTCCAGATGCACCACATCCAACGGCAGGACGCGGCCACTGAGAGAGCTCAGCTCTCGTCGTACCGACTCCACGAGGCGACCATCGCCCGGATCCAACTGCGGCAGGATGGCGGCCACCGTTTCCGGCACCGGCACAAAGAGCTTGCGCCACTCTTTGGGCAGGGCCCGGATGAGGGCGGTCACCAGATCCTCTCGCAGACCGGGAACGTTCCATTCGAAGTCTGCGGCGTCCATCTGATTGAGCGCGGCCACCGGAATGTTCACCGTCACCCCATCGGAGTGACTGGTGGGATCAAACTCGTAGTCCAAGGCCAGGTCGATGCCACCGACCGACATGGCATCGGGGAATGCGTCCCGATCGACAGCCGCGGATTCCTCGTCCACGATGGTGGCCCGGGACAAGTGCAACAACTCCGGCGTGTCCGAGCGGACGGTCTTCCACCATCGCTCAAAGGACTTGCCGGACACGACATCAGGCCCAACCCGCTCGTCATAGAACGCGTACAACGCGTTGTAGTCCACCATGACGTCTCGGCGATGGCGGGCTTCGTCGGCTGCCACCTCAGCCATCACTTCCGCGTTGTGGTCCATGAACGCAAAGTGCAGCTCCCAATCACCTTCGATCAACGCATGGTGAATGAACATCTCACGCGCCTGCGTGCGGTCGAGGGTGGCCAACGATGCCGGCCGGTCAGCGATCAACGGCAAGCCGAAGAGGGTCACGCGTTCGTCGGCGTAGGCCGATCCCCGGTCCGATGCCCACCACGGGTCACCCCAGCTGCGAGTCACCAGATGTTCCGCGGCGTCTTCCACCCACTCGGGTTGAATCCGAGTGGCAGTTCGGGCCCACAACCGACTGGTCTCCACCAGCTCGCCGGCCATGACCCAGTCCGGTGACCGCTTGTGCAGCGTGGAACCGGGAGCAATGGCGAAGCGGGCACCTCGTGCGCCGCGGTACTCGTCTTTGACTTCGTCCTTCATGCCAATCTGGCTGAGCAGTCCAGCCAATATCGAACGGTGAATCACCTCGGGTTGCGCAATCGGGTTGCCACCTCGCAGGCCCATGTCCCGCGCCACCCGCGTGAGCTGGCGGTGGACGTCCTGCCACTCACGAATTCGGTTGTAGTGCAGGTAGTTGGACATCGCCCACTTGCGAAACTGGTTGCCCGACCGCGCCCGTCGTTCTTCGGCCAGGTACGCCCAGAGCTCCAACCAACTCAGAAAGTCGCTCTGCTCGTGCATGTACTTCTGGTGTGCCTCATCGGCCTGGGCCCGTTTGCCCGACGGCCGTTCCCGGGGGTCGATGATCGACATGCCGGCCACGATGATCAGCACTTCGTCCAGACACCTGTTGGCGTCGGCCTCAACCACCATGCGGGCCAGTCGTGGGTCAAGGGGCAGCTTGGCCAGCTTTCGACCCATCGGCGTCAACCACTTGCGGGTGCCAACGTTGTCCGGGTCCAGCGCTCCCAACTCGGTGAGCAGGGCGACACCGTCTTTGATGCTGCGCTCATCAGGCGGATCCACGAACGGGAACTCGGCCACGTCGCCCAGACCCAGGGCCGCCATTTGGAGTATGACCGACGCCAGATTGGTGCGCTGGATCTCCGGTTCGGTGAACTCGGGCCGGGTCTCGAAATCCTCTGCGGAGTACAACCGCACACATATCCCGGGGCCCAGGCGCCCACATCGACCCGCCCGCTGGTTGGCCGATGCCTGCGACACCGCTTCGATGGGCAGGCGCTGCACCTTGGTCCGGTGGCTGTAGCGCGAGATCCGCGCCAACCCCGGATCGATGACATAACGAATCCCCGGAACCGTCAATGAGGTCTCGGCCACGTTGGTGGCCAGGACAATTCGGCGGCCCGAATGCGGTTCGAAGACCCGATGCTGCTCTGCCGACGACAATCGGGCATACAGCGGAAAGATCTCGGTGTCGGGCAGGCGGGCACCCGTCAGCGCGTCATCGGCATCCCGGATGGCGCGTTCGCCGCTGAGAAACACCAGGATGTCACCCGGTCCTTCCCGGGTAAGCGTGCGCGCCACCTCGGCAATCGCCTCGGCCTGCCGGCTGGAGCTGGCACCGTCGGACAACGGATGCCACCGAATGTCCACTGGATAGGTCCGGCCGGACACTTCGATGATCGGCGCCGGACCATCCGCCCCGGAGAAGTGCTCGCTGAACTTTTCGGTGTCGATGGTGGCCGAAGTGATGATGACTTTCAGGTCTGGTCGTTGCGGTAACAACTGTTTGAGCCAGCCCAACAGGAAGTCGATGTTGAGGCTGCGCTCGTGAGCTTCGTCGATGATGAGCGTGTCGTACTGACCAAGCAGGCGGTCGCGCTGGATCTCCGCCAGCAGGATCCCGTCGGTCATCACCTTGACCCGGCTTATACCACTCACCTCGTCATGGAACCGAACCGCGTAGCCAACCGTTTCGCCGATCTTGGAGTCCAGCTCGCTGGCCACCCGTTCGGCCACACTCCGGGCTGCAATGCGGCGCGGCTGGGTGTGCCCGATGCGGCTGGGACGCCCGGTGCCCTTCGGGTCCAGAAATCCCCGGCCCAACTCCAAACAGAACTTTGGTAGCTGGGTGCTCTTGCCCGAACCGGTCTCGCCGGCCACCACCACCACCTGATTGGATTCGATGGTCTCCAGGATTTCCTGCCGCCGCTCAACAATGGGCAGGTCGGGATAGCTGATCTGCAGCGTCATGGCGAGTGCAGGATCAACGGCACCAGCGGTGCCTCGGGCCGTGCGCCGTACGCGGTGTCAATGCCAACGAAGGTCTGCGTTCCCACGGTCATCCGGGTGTGTCTCGCCTCGGTGTCGGCAACCATCACCTTTCGTAGTCGCCGGGGCACGTCCCGAAACCACTTTCCGTTTCGCCAGCTGTATGCCGACCGATGACCGTGGACCTGCGAGAACGGCATCCACTCCGCCTCCGCCCACGGCAGATAGAGCTCCCGAACCGGTTCGGTCCAGGCCACACCGGGTGGACCCGGCTCGCCCATCAACATGATGCCGGGCTTGAGCGCCGAGGCTGGATCGTTCCAGAACTCCTCGTTCAACAGACGCGATGCGACGACGGGATCTTCTGGCTTCCCGAAGTGGGCCCACCGCTCCAGTGACATCCCGCCATGGCTGGCGAGCACCGCGCCAAACTCGGTGGTCTCGAAGGCGTGGG
>Ga0209831_1001341_pt1 | contig 22941 bp, 17 predicted proteins | sample Maine_Asex4_meta_FD_187451 | JGI IMG/M metagenome (GOLD analysis project Ga0209831, IMG submission 187451) | Marine algal microbial communities from Maine, USA - Maine_Asex4_metaG (SPAdes) (version 2) | ecosystem: Host-associated > Algae > Red algae > Unclassified | place: Maine, USA | collected... | reverse complement strand
ATAATTTTTCTTTCCATGTCCTTATAATAGCGCAATATAAAGTGTCTATTCAATTGTATTTTCCATAAATAGGCTAAAAGGATTTTTTTCCCCTCGGCATTAATTTTTAAAGGCATATTTATTTTTGATATTTCTCCATGTTCATCAAATTCAAAATTTGGTGCAAAATACTTGTTGATATCTTTGAAATAGTTTTCTTGAAACTGCATCTCAAAATAGTCTTCTTCCATCGTTTTTAGCGATTTATAATCATATTCATACAAGGAGATAATATCAAATCTCAGGGAATCATTCCTTACTAATTCAAGTCCTCTAGATTTCAAAGTTTCATAACCAGAATTATTCTGCGCTGAAAAAAAATCTCGTGTCAACCTTAAATAACGTATACCCAAAGAATCTTGGTTTATCTCTTGATCTAATATTACTTTCCTCCAAAATGCACAAGCTTCAAGCCCTACTTTATGTCCTCCAATATTTCCGTTAATATCCTCCAAATCTTTCTCAAGACCATTTGATATTTCCGTTAATATTTTTAGTGCTGCATCATTATCTCTACGATTCTCATTCCAATTATTCAATGCAAAAGCGGAGATAACCGCGATAAATATGGATAAAAATTCAAAAAAATATTTCTTCCAGTTGCTTTTTTTTCGCTTCTGTTTTTTTTGTTTAATCATAGGTTTTTGTGTAAAGATTGAATATGTCTCGCCCACTTAGGGGCTAGTAGGGGATAATTTATAATAGATTACTCGTATTTTCCTTTAGTATTTAATTTGTAATTGAGTGTGTGACAAAACGGTTTTAGACTTATTCTTTCATTTTTTTTATTGACTTATTCAGCCATTCTACGTACCAATCTGAAAAGTCTAGTCTAGTTCCATTCTTGTCTTTTACTGGATTAATACCCTTTTTATCTGCTCTTTGATCAAACCAAATCTTCCCTTTATCTTCACCTGTTATTATCAGAAGGAATCTTAAGGCACATCCATATTCTGTTATATAAATGCTACCTTGTGTTAATTCATTTTTACAATACGCTTCCCAGTAAATATTGTCAAAAAAATAAACTATTTCATCATCTTCACTTTCTTCTAACTCTTCGAATTTAGCAAATATTTTATTCGACCAATTCCATGCTTCTTTGTGAGGGAAGTTAAACCTTAAAAGGTCAAATTTATTTTCGGGATTAAATTCTCCTAAATCTTTCTGTAATGGGTGAATTCCATAATACGGTCCTGCCCCTCCATTTCCAATTTCACTAACGAACGCTTTATAGTCTTTTGGCAATTCAACTTCGTATTTTTTTTCAAACTGATTTAGTGCTTCAATTGAAATCGATTGATTGAATTTATATTGATGTGAGGATGCGCCAAAAATTTCAAATTTTTTATCCAAAGTTGTAAGCTCTTTTAACTTACTTTTTATCTCTATGATTGATTTCATTTTTTTAACGAAAGTGAGCGTATTTTATGTACGGTCTTGATTTTGAGTTTGCAATTGAATTTTTCTCAATGTTCTTTCCCCTTATACACCCACATAGGTTCCGTTTTACCAGCCCGCACAAAGCCCATTTTTTCATAAAATTGAATCGCTTTCCCATCTGCTGTCAGCATCTGCATGTGAAAATCGCCGTAAATTTCTTGAAATTTTTCGACAATTTGTTGCCCAATCCCTTTTCCATGATAAGTGGGGTGTACCAATAAATGTGGATAATACACTACCAAATGCCCATCAGAAATAGCATAACCTAAGCCTACTAGGCGGTCTTTGTCCCATGCCGTGATTAAGGTATCTGCATTTAAAAGTGCCTGATAGAGTTTATCAGGTTTATTAGCAGCACTCCATTCATTGGCTTTATATAGTTCGATGATGGGGGATTGTGATATATCTCTGCTAGTGGAAAGAGTGATCATGAAAGATGGTTTTATTGTTATATTGCTGTATTGTTATATTGTTATATTGCTGTATTGCTGTATTGCTGTATTGCTGTATTGTTATATTGCTGTATTGTTATATTGCTGTTAGACGTGTTCCTAGATGCTATAATGCGTTTAAGTGCGTCTAGGAACACGTCTAGCAGCAATAAAACAATACAGCAATATAACAATATAACAATATAACAATATAACAATATAACAATACAGCAATACAGCAATACAGCAATATAACAATAAAACCATTCATCCATTCATCCATTCCTTCTGCAAATAAGCCACCAATGCTTGCATATTGCCCTGTTGGTAAATAGCCGTAATCTCTTTAGTCAATTGTTTTCTTTTTTCTTGATTGAGTGGACGGGAAGTTTGTTTTGTTTGTTTTTTCTTTTTGGCGCGAGAAAGTAATTGTCTACAATTATCTATTTTCTGTCCAAAGATTTCCGTTAGCTCGGAATACTCAAAAGCAAAACCTTCTTTTAGCAACAAAATACTAAATTCAGGAAGCGTCATTTTCTGTAATAAATCGCCAATTCCAGCAGACAAATTGGTTTCAAAATCAAAAAGCCGAAAATCAATTTCTTCGTATTTCGTTCTAAAAATATCCATTGGCGAGCCAAAAGAAAGTTCTTTATTTTTTCGGAAGGAATTAATAAAATTAATACACTTATTCTTTAAAGTCGTAATCAGATAGGCCTTAGCATTTTGAATCTTGCTATGGTCTATTTTTAACCACTTTTCAAAGGTATCTTGTACAAGGTCTTCTGCATCTTTTACACAGCCTACCATGCGAAGTGCGATTCGCTGCAATAAAGGTTGATATTCTAAAAAAACTTGTGTAGCAGACATAAAGTGTTTTTTAGAAGTCAGAGGTCAGATCGAAAAATAAATTTTTCTGTCAGAAGTCAGATGTGGGACGTGTTCTTAGACGTAAATTAGATTTGAATTATCTTATAAACCTTAATTTAGCTAGGTTTACTGCACAACACACATTCTAAGCTGAACTCAAAGTCTGTATTACGTCTGATACAAGTCTAGTTTACGTCTAAGAACACGTCCCTAAATCTGACTTCTGACAGAAAAATGTAATTTTTCGATCTGACATCTGACTTCTTTTCTAGCTATTCTACCATAAATAAAGCATTGCTCATCAAAAACAAGCCGCCTTCCCAGAAAGAGCGGTAGAGTGGGTTATCAATAAAATAAATGACTTGCCCGCTTCCTAGGTCTTGAGTTGCCAGTCCTAACGACTCTTTCACTTGTTTCATTGCTTGCGTTCCCACAAAGCCTACGGATTGAGGGGTTGCATCAATATAGCCGACATTCCATAAATCTTCGCTTATTTCGTAGGCGGTACTGCTGGCTTTTAAAGCAAAATAAGTATCGGACACCCCATAAACGAGTGGATGGGTTTTATCTAAAGTCAATTTAAAGATAGCACCAGGAATACTCGTGCTAATGTATTTTCTTTCTTGGTCGCCGTACGCTTTTATCTTAGCTGCGATACCCGTTTTACTAGTATCTTTGGCTTTCGCCTTTTTCTTTAATTTAAAAGCAATATCCGTCAAACTCGCATTCGCACTACCTAGCGCAATTAATTTTCCACCACCTTTTACCCAATTGATTACTTTTTCTGAAATGGAATACCTGCCATCTGTTAAGACAAGGGTATTAAATTCAGACAAGTCAATACTAGAAAGTTGTTTTTTAGTAATCGCCGTAAATGGATACTGTAGCGTACTTTCAAAATAATGCCATACTTGACCATAAGAATTAGTACGCACACCCTCCCCATAAACAGCTAATACCTTTGGTTGTTCCATTAAATTCACATTACTAGAACCAAAGTCTGAACCAGAACGCATAAACCCGGTCTTCGTGGTATGTATTACTCGATTATGTTGATGAGCAATAGATTTTATAAGGCTATCAAATTCATCTTTTAAATGCTTATTATCTGCTCTAGTAATGACTAAAGTCCCAGTAGCATAAGAATCACTTTCTGTAGTGAAGGCTTTTCTAGCATAACGCACCTTTACGTCCTTTTTATTAAGGGCACCCAAAAAGGTAGCGTCTTGTAGGCTATTCCATTTAAAAATATAGCTATAAGGGCGCTCATCTATGACCTGTGGTGTAGGCGTAGCAAAATCATAGCTCGCATTTGGATTAATCCGTTCCTTAGAAGCATAAGCTTTTAAACCTCTTGCATAGGGGAGTGCCCATGCCGTAATATCATAGGTGATAGAATCCTCCAACATCGGTTCTGGTTCAAATAATACCTGTGTTAAAATAGACATAGGTTGATAGGCACTAATCACTAAATCTTGATCGGTTATTTTTGCGCTCTCCTCTTTGCCTGTCGCATAGTTGTATGCTTTGATAGACCTGCCACCTGTGCTTCTACCATATTCAATACCGTGAGCAGTTAAGAAATCAGCTAATGACTTTAATTTATCTACACCATTTTCTCCACTAATAATAAAAGAAGTGTAGGCCCCTTTAGGTTTCGATTTACTATCTTTAAAAAAGTCTGTAAAATTTTTGATTAATCGTTGTGCATTCACAGAACTCATTTCGATGGTGGACAAACCAGTCGCTGTATGGTGGGCAATGCGATCCATTAATTTAAGCGTATCGCCATTTTCTAATTCAATTCCTTTTCCTGCACGTCCATGTCCCGCTTGTTCGTAAGTCATTCCGATAGAACCATTGAAAGTAGGATAGGTATCTCCGTAACTAGGATATAATAAATCAAAACGTTCTTTTGTGAAATATAACCAACCTTCTTGATCAAAATATTTCGCATTATTCTTACCAATTTCTGTTTGAAATTCCTTTTGCCATGTACTGATATATTCGTGCATTGGTTTAGCCGCAGGCGCAAAATAATACGGACTTTCATGACCTTGCTCATGAAAATCTACATGTACATGGGGCAACCATTGGCGATAAGGCACTAAGCGTTGCTGGCTTTCCACCTGTGTACACCAAGCCCAATCTCTATTCAAATCATATAAGTAATGATTGACTCGTCCTCCCGGCCAAGGTTCTTGATGTTCTCTAGAAACGGGATGCGCATTCAAGGGCGAATGAGACACCCCTCTTATCCAATCTGCATAACGGGAATACCCATCTGGATTAACAGAAGGGTCCATAATAATAACGGTATTGTCTAACCATTTTTTGGCCGCTTCGCTATTCGTGCCTAACAATTTATACAAGGTATTGACCGCAACACTAGGACTACTCGCTTCATTGCCATGCACGCCATAGCTTAACCAAACAATTGCTTTGTCTCCTACATCTTCTACTTCCCCATTATACAAACCTGCTCGCTTTAAATTATTTAATCGAATGGCTTCTAAGTTTTTTATATTTTCTTCCGAAGATACAAAAGCTAAAAGTAGGGGGCGTTTTTCATTCGTTCGACCATATTCTATTAATTGCACGTTGGGGCTTTCTTTAGCCGCCATTTGAAAATAATCGACAATTAAATGATGGGGATAAAAGTGTTCGCCCATTGGTTCTATAAAAAAATCATTGGGCGCAATGATTTTTGATTGACCAAAAACGACTGTTAAGGCGAAAAGGTATATAAAAAGAGTAGTAAAAATCTTCATGAAACTTATTTTTAGGTCCGCCCTTTTAGACGAGCTTCACAAAAGTAAGTAATGAAACGTAAAAAAAAGAGAAAGGAAATTAAAATTAATTATTCAGAATAGAGAAGCAAGAATAGAAAGGAGAGATTAGATAGAGTCGATGCATTATTACACGGTCGCTTCCTGCGACCTTGTAATTTTGATTAAGACGCTAACTTATTTTAAAATAAGCATTACTCCAGTTTGAAAATAACAAGGTCGCAGAAAGCAACCATGTAATAGACGGGGCAGGCTACAATTTTTGTAAGCATTTATTTAATAATCACTTAACATATTTAGTTTTTAAATTTCAATTACTACCTTTAATCTCCAAAACGATTAACAAACGTAGCTCAGGCATCCTGCTTGAGTAGTGTCCGTAGCTTAGGAACGGAAATAAAATAACTTTACATTTTATAATACTCAAACCCTTACGGGGATTGGTTTTTTAAAAACAAAATGTTCATTTTATTTTTCCTTTGTTCCTTAGCAGGCTGGCCGAGAATAGTCAAGGTGTGCCAGATTTTAAAAATCTGGTAGCTCTGGTGGTTGAATTTTAATAATCTTAGATGTGCCAGATTTCCAAAATCTGGCACATCTGGGCTATCGAAATATTAATTTTCAACCACCAGAGCTATGGCACATCTAAGTTCCATTAAATCAGTTATTTACAAAATCGTAAAACCTACTTTCTGAGTTTACGGTCAGCCTGCTAAGCTATGAACATACGATGCCTAAGCTACTCATAGCAAACAAAAATATTACGAATGAAAAAGGTGCTCTTCCTAGTCCTTTCCTTGACCCTCCTTTGGTGGAGTTGTAAATCTATTTTTCCTACCCAAAGAGACATCAATGTGCTCGTTTTCTCTAAAACAGAAAACTTCCGACATGCCTCCATTCCCAATGGTCAACAAGCCATTATGGCATTGGGGCAGCAGCATGGTTTTACGGTGGATACCACCGAAAACGCAGACATTTTTAAAGAAAAAACCTTAAAACAATACAATGTTATCGTCTTTTTATCCACAACGGGTGATATATTAAACGATGCCCAACAACTAGAATTTAATCGTTGGATACAAGCAGGGGGTGGTTTTGTCGGCATTCACGCTGCCGCCGATACAGAATATGATTGGCCTTGGTACGGAGAATTGGTAGGGGCGTATTTTAATGGGCATCCAAACGATCCGAATGTGCGAGAGGCCGTTGTGCGCTGCATCCATAAAGAACATGAATCTACCAATATGTTACCCGAAGATTGGACTTTGCAGGACGAATGGTATAATTATAAAAACCTGAACCCTAATATGACGGTCCTACTTAATTTAGATGAATCGACTTATGAAGGGGGAACAAATGGGGAGAATCATCCGATTGCTTGGTTCCATGAGTTTGATGGCGGGCGTTCTTGGTACACAGGTTTAGGGCATACAGCAGAAGCTTTTGAAGACCCTTTATTTCTAGAACATTTGTGGGGAGGAATTAGCTATGCCGCAGGGGAAGGCAAACCAGTGGATTATAATAATGCTTCTGTTGCACCAGAAGAAAACCGCTTTGTAAAAGAGGTATTGGCAGATAATTTATTTGAACCTACCGAGTTGGAATTATTACCCAATGGCAATTTATTATTTACGCAACGTAGAGGAGAATTGATGGTATATGAACCAGATTTAGAAGCAACTAGAGTGGTCCATAAACTACCTGTTCATACCGCACATGAGGATGGTTTAATGGGGATTGCATTGGACCCGAATTATGCACAAAACAACTGGATATATCTCTACTATTCGCCTGTTGGAGAAGAAGCCAAACAGCATTTATCTCGTTTCGTTTACAAAGACGGAGTGCTAGATACTGCATCAGAAATAGTGATGCTGGAGGTGAAAACCCAACGAGCCGAATGTTGTCATACAGGCGGTTCTATTGAGTTTGGACCGGATGGTAATTTATTTTTATCCACAGGAGATAATACAAATCCACATCAATCAGATGGTTTTTCTCCTAGTGATGAACAAGCAGGTCGTTCTCCATGGGATGCACAAGGTTCTTCTGCTAATCCTAATGATTTGAGAGGAAAAATATTGCGAATTACACCGAAAGCAGATGGTAAGTATAGTATTCCTGAAGGAAATTTATTTCCAGTAGGCATCGAAAATACGCGCCCAGAAATTTATGTAATGGGCTGTCGGAATCCTTATAGAATTGCGATTGATCAACGAACCAACTATTTGTATTGGGGAGACGTTGGACCGGATGCAGGGAAGGATAGTTTGGGACGTGGACCAAGAGGCTATGACGAAGTCAATCAAGCAAAAGGGGCGGGCTTTTTTGGTTGGCCTTATTTTGTTGGAAATAATTATGCTTATAATAAATACGATTTTGAAACTAAAAAATCCTCCGATCCTTTTAACGCACAAAATCCCCTAAACAATTCTCCTAATAATACAGGTATCCAAGAATTACCGCCTGCGCAGCCTGCTTATATATGGTATCCATATTCTACTTCTCCTGATTTTCCTTTAGTTGAGGATGGTGGTAGAAACGCAATGGCAGCAGGGGTGTATTACTTCGATGATTATAAAGACACGGATAAACGTTTTCCTTCTTACTACAATGGAAAACTATTTATTTATGACTGGATGCGGGGTTGGTTTATAGCCGTTACAATGGAAGGAAATGGGGATTTAAAGAAAATGGAGCGATTCTTACCAAGTATGAAATTTAACAATCCAATGGATGTGGTTTGGAGTCCGACTGGGGATATTTATATGTTAGAATATGGGACGCTTTGGTTTTCCCAAAATCCAGATGCTCGCTTGGTTCACTTGCGATATGTGGCAGGTAATCGAATGCCTGTTTCCAATTTAGAAGCAAGTTCTATTGCAGGTGCTGCACCGCTAAAGGTAGATTTTACAGGCAATATTTCCAAAGACCCAGATGGGGACGACATTACGTATGAATGGATATTTGACGGCGAAACGGTTCAGTCTACAGCCGCTAATCCTGCTCATACATTTGAACGACCCGGGGAGTATGAAGTGAAGCTCACCATAAATGATGGACAGGGAGAAACTTCCACCACTAAGCAGACTATTTTAGTTGGCAATGAAATGCCTGATTTAGCTTGGAAAATGGACGGCAACAGCTCTTTTTACTTAGATAATCAAGTATTAAATTATGAAGTGGCAGTGAGTGATAAGGAAGACGGTACGCTAGGAAATGGTATTGACCCCAATCGAATTAATGTCTCTATTGATTATTTAGAACGAGGTAGCGACATTACAGAAATTGCACAAGGCCACCAGACGATGTTAGAAGCATCTAATTTCTTTTTGGGTAAAAAATTAATGGACAATTCTGACTGTGTGACTTGTCATCAACTAGAGAAAAAATCAATTGGTCCTTCTTATAAAGATATTGCGGTAAAATACAAAACGGATAAAAATGCCGTGAAATATTTAGCAGGTCGTATCATCAAAGGTGGCGGTGGTGTGTGGGGCGACCAAGCAATGGCAGCGCACCCGCAATTAAGCCAAAATGAAACGGAGCAAATGGTTCGCTATATTCTTTCTTTAGAAGGTTGGCAAGGGGATAAAAAAGGTTTGCCTTATAAAGGTACTTATACCTTGAAAGAACATATTGGAAAAGAGGAAGGTGGCGTGTATATTTTAACGGCCTCTTATACCGATAAAGGTGGAGAAGTGATCGGTCCGTTAACCGCTAGAAAAATGCTAGAATTACGTTCCCCTAAACTAGCGGCTGTTGATTTTACATCTATTGAAAAAGCCATGAAAATGAAAGTAGAACCTGGGCAAGCTCCTGGGATAGAAGAAGAATTGAATTTTGTGATAGGCAATAAAGACGGCTATGTCGCTTATGAAAATATTGGTTTGGCAGGCATTACTACTATTGACTTGGGCATTCTTCAAGCTGCTGCTTACTTTGGTGGTGGTGTTTTAGAATTGCATGTAGATGCGCCTGATGGTCCGCTGATTGGTTCTGTGGAAGTGGTACAAGGTTTGATGGATATGGGTGCGGAAACGCTTAGTGCTTCTATTAAAAAAACGGATGGTACGCATGATTTATATGTGGTTTTTAACACCAAAGGGGAAGAAAAGCCTGTTTGTGCTTTGATGACTTTGGAGTTTAAGGCAGGTACTATTCAATAAAAGAAGTCAGAGGTCAGATCGAAAAATAAATTTTTCTGTCAGAGGTCAGATTTATGACGTGTTCTTAGACGTAATTAGACGTTTTTTTTGAAACACAAAAGGAACAAAAGAGTTTTCACAAAAGATTGCTGTATGTTTTACGTTTTATTGGTATGCTTCAAAAAGCAAAAAACTTTTGTGAAAACCCTTTTGTTTCTTTTTGTGTTTTAAAAAAACGTCTTTTATGCAGCGGTACGTCTGGGAACACGTCCCAAATCTGACCTCTGACAGAAAAATGTAATTTTTCGGTCTGACCTCTGACTTCTAATTAAAAAATTATGACAACTATTAAAAACTATACTTTTTTAGAACGATTCTTACGCTACGTTCAAATTGACACAGAATCAGATCCTTTGTCTAAGACCGTTCCTTCCACGATGAAGCAAAAGAACCTTGGGCAGTTATTGGTGCAAGAGTTACTAGAAATGGGCATTGCAGATGCACATTTAGATGACAAAGGCTATATCTACGCAACCATTCCGTCCAATAGTACGAAGCAAGTACCCGTTATTTGTTTTTGTTCGCACATGGATACTTCGCCAGATTGCAGTGGAAGAAATGTCAAGCCGATTATACATAAAAAGTATACAGGGGCAGATATTACCTTGCCAGATAATCCAGAACAGGTGATTAGAATGAAAGACCATCCTGATTTAAAAGACCAAATTGGGCATGATTTAATTACGGCAAGTGGTGCGACTTTATTAGGCGCAGATAACAAAGCAGGGGTGTCGGAGATTATGGATTTGTGCTATCAACTAATCAATAATCCAAGTATTAAACATGGAACGATTAAAATCTTGTTTACACCTGACGAAGAAATAGGTAGAGGGGCGAACCATGTAGATTTAAAAAAGCTAGGCGCGGAGTTTGGCTATACCGTGGACGGCGAGCAACGAGGCTGTTTAGAAGATGAAACTTTCTCGGCGGATGGGGCAACGATTACGGTAAAAGGAGTGGTGATTCATCCCGGTTATGCAAAGGGGCGCATGGAGAATTCTATTAAAATTGCCGCAGATATTTTAGCGGCATTGCCCAAAGATCGGCTTTCTCCAGAAACGACTTCTGGTAAGGAAGGTTTTATTCATCCCGTTACGATAGAAGGCAACGCAGAAAAGGCAGTTATTCAATTTATCGTTCGAGATTTTATAGATGAAAAATTGCAGGAACATGCGAAAGTGTTGCAAGAAGCAATGGATAAGGTACTCGCCAATTATCCAAATTCTACCGCTACCTTAGAAATTAAGGAGCAGTACCGAAATATGAAAAAGGTATTAGACCAATATCCACAAGTGGTCAACAATGCGCTAACCGCTATCCGCCGTGCAGGTATGAATCCTAAAAAACGCTCTATTCGAGGGGGAACAGATGGTTCTCGCTTGTCGTTTATGGGCTTGCCTTGCCCGAATATTTTTACGGGTGGTCATGCTTTTCATTCGCCGCAAGAATGGGTGACGGTGCAGGATATGGAGAAGGTGGTGGATACTTTGGTGGAGTTGGTGCAGGTTTGGGAGGAGGAGTAGGGGGGTGGGGGTGTTTAGAAATAATATAGCTCAACAAAACCAAATAAATTACAAATCAAAATTGCATTATGGAAATAAATATTTGAATATAAAAGGCGTATTATATGATAATTGCACTATTTTTGATGCTACATGAAAATAAAAACAATGTCTAAACTAATAAAATTAACACCTGACCCTATTAGTTTTTCAGTAGTAGAGATAAGATTTTCACCTAAGATACCTCTGGATGTCTTTTTCGGTATGATTTACAATAATATAAAAGACCAATATCCTGCAATTCAGAAGCATAAGGAAAATAAAACTAACAAACTGCATCCTAAATATGCTTTATTAGATGAATCTTTTGCGATAAATATTGGTTCTAACATTATATCTTTTACATCTATCAAAGGCTATCTAGGGTGGAAAGAAATTTTTTCCAGAATAAAAAACTTTTTCAATAAAATTGACAACTTAGATATTTTTGATGAAATATCTAGAATAGGACTTCGTTATATCAATTTTTTTGAAGATATTACAACTATTAGTGAACATCTTAAGCTTGATTTATCGTATAAATTCGACACTCCTCCTCCTATTGCTAATCAAATTATTTCTAGTTTTATAGTAGAAGACGATATTCTTTGCACTATTAATATCGAAAACAATACAGTAAATAAGAATAAGAAAGGCTCAATTGTGGATATTGATTGTTCTTTTAACACTCCAATTAGCTATGATTTAAAAAAAGTACTTAATTATATAGACAAATGCCATGTTGTAGAAAAAGATTATTTCGTTAAAATAATCAAAAAAGATTTACTAGATAAATATAACGCTAAATATAAATAGTTATGAATTTTAAAGGATTCTCTCAAAGTGCTCTAATTCTTGCTACTTATTCAGCTTTACCAATGAAGGAGCAAAGACAAACACTTATTAATTATGACTATAAACAGCATATTGAATATATCAATACTTTAAAGCTGTTTAAAAAAAACAAAGCTAAGTTAAAACTTAACCATATTATTGAGCCTATTGCATTTGATAGGTATCAAAAAGCACTTAATATTATATTCAAATCAGATGAGAAATATAAAGTAGGGATTGAATTCACTAATGATAAAACTATATTTATTACTGGTGTTTTTGATGAAATCGATGTGGAACTACACATAGAACTATATTTTAGTGACGGAACAAAAAACACCTTCTTTGCTCTTTATGAGGGTAATGATATGATTGATACCGGAATTTATCCTTTTGATTCTGTTAAATCTAAGATCGAAGAAGCACTTAAAGAAATATCTAAACAACCACTATTTATTTAAAATTAATGTCTTACCCTGAAAGGTTACTCCCTCAAATAAATTATAACATTATTGATGTTGATAAACTACCTGAAAATTCCTACTTATTAAGATACACAGACAGTCAAGATATATGGGATACGTTAGATAAACTAAAGGTGGATATAGCCTTACCAAATAAAAAAGATTTTTTTGGTCTATCATGTAATTTATATGGAGTATTCCTATTTGATGATATTTTTCTAAAGGTGACTTCGGCGAAATTACTAAAGGATTGGGCAGAAGGTATGTCACCCTTAAAAGTCAATGCTAGTGATTTTATACTCACACCAGAAAGAAGTGGTTTTTTTCTTAAGCTAAATGATTTACATAAAAAAAAGTTTCCTTTTGAAAGGACAATAAATAATACTAAGTCACCATTTGAAAGTATTGCAACTGTTCACCATAAACCAATTTTCTGTAATTTTTGGCACTTTGAGCTTCATTTTAAGGATAATGATGGTGTTTTTATAGATAGAAATAAAAGCAATAAATGGGTTAAAAAATTTGCCGACTCACTCCGTAAATCAATACTTAAAAAATTCGCTTATAAAGAAGTTAAAGATTCAGAAACATTGCTTGAAAGCCTATATGTTACGAACATAGAAAAATTAAAAGAAAACGAAGAAGAGAAAAAGTGAATTATACATTTTTTTGTTTTAAAAGAAATGGCATATACCTACCTTTTACACTACCGAAATTGCAACCCGTCCCGCAATAGAAATCTCTCTTTTCTTCCTTTTTTAAAAAGGATTGCTTAATTTCCTCCAAAATTCAATAAATCTCAATAATAAGCAAACCATCACCTTTTAACCCTACTAGTACCATGTATATCAAAGAAGAGATAATTGAAGGCTTGCACACCAGTGCTACAAAAGTAATTACTTGGGTAGAACAACAGCCAGAAGATCGCTTTACAAAAGGGCCTGCCAACAAATGGGACACCAGCCAACATATTGATCATCTACATCAAGCCGTTGTTTTAATTAATAAAGTCCTCCGTTTGCCTAAATTTATTATACGCTGGCGCTTTGGCAAACCAAATAGAAAAGGGAGAGATTATGACGGGATTGTAGCTCGATATAAAGAAAAATTAAAGAATTTTGATGGGAAACAAGGAACTACCGCTGGAAAAAAACATCCTAAAGAAGGAAAAAAGAGCTTGTTAGTTAATTTTCAAATCCAAATTCAACGTTTACAAAAGATAATTACAAAGTGGTCGGAGAAGGATTTGGATAATTATTTGGTTGCACATCCGTTATTAGGGAAGATAACTATCAGAGAACTAATGCTTTGGATGATTTATCATCATTATCATCATTTGAATAATCTAAAGCAAAGTTATTAATTATATAGAGAGGTTCTTTTTTCTTGAAAATTGAAAATTTTCAAGAAAAAAGAAGTCCTAAGTATTGATGGAAAAATAAATTGGTCTTTTTGTTTTTGAATTGACCTTTTTTCTAATATGTTTTCAACCCATTAGAAAAAAGCCCATTTCAAAAACGACCAATTTATTTTTTCACCGTTACTAAAGAGTTACTAAAAACAATTTAGCTATGAGATTTATATTATTTGCAATGCTTACCTATTTATTGGTTTCTTGTGGGGAAATTACCACCACCAACACGACTCCCGGTGCAGTTGCGCCCAATACAGAGGGAACGACCTCTACCATTGCCCAACCTCGTTCAGGCACGGCCACCAAAAATGTAGGTGCACCACCTGCGGTTGCGCCTAAATGGCTATGCGTGCCGGGCAAACAAGTGGGTTTAATTAAAAATACGAGTACCGAAGCGGATATTATCCAAGCTTACGGAAAAGATAATGTTATCCGAAGAACTATTGGCTTAGGGGAAGGAGAGACCACGGAAGGAACGGTTGTTTTTCCAGATACCGATAATGAAATGATTATTGAATGGGAAAAAGATAAAGCCTTCCAAAAACCTGCTAAAACTCGGATAGAAAAAGAAAATGCAGCTTGGAAGACAGATCAAGGCATTGGAGTGGGTACTACTTTAGCTCAACTGCAAGCTATCAATGGTAAAGATTTTAAATTTGCTGGCTTTGAATGGGACTATGCAGGGATTGCCAATAATTGGCAAGGAGGTAATATTGATAAGCAAGTAACCGTTTTTTTAGAAGCCAATAATCCAGAAGCATTATATCCAGATTTAATTGGAGATGCGCTTTTTGATTCTAGTAACCCAAAAGCAAAAGCCGCAGATTTGCGGGTTCGTACTTTGGTGATTGGCTTGGAGTAGTTCGCTTAAATTCATGATGATAGGCTGTTCAGAATGTGAGGTGAAGTTACTCGTATTTTTGAGTTTGCGAAAAATCATAAATCATAAATCATATATCCACAAGGGACTCAACTAGAGTGGATGTATGATTTATGATGTAAGATATATGATTTATGATTTTTCGCAAACTCAAAAATACGGGGTAAAAAAAAACCTATATCTCCGTAATTCTGAACAGCCAATCATGGTGATTTTAAAAACCATCATGATTTAAATTCTTCGATTTATATAAATAATAACTAAATGACGCACTTAAAAGTAGGGGATAAAGCCCCTGATTTTTCAGGAAGTACAGAGAAAGAAGCAACCGTAAGTTTAGCGGACTTTAAAGGAAAAAAGCTAGTATTATTCTTTTATCCAAAGGATAATACGCCTGGTTGTACCGCAGAAGCTTGCAACCTTAGAGATAATTATGAGGTCCTTCGGAAGGAAGGCTATGAATTATTAGGGGTAAGCCCTGACGATGCTAAAAAGCATCAGAAATTTATTCAAAAATTTGAATTCCCTTTTAGCTTATTGGCGGATACGGACCTTAGTACCATTAAAGCCTATGGCGTATGGGGCCTAAAGAAATTTATGGGTAAGGAGTTTGAAGGGGTATATCGAACTACTTTTATTATTGGTGCGGATGGCACGATAGAAAAGGTTTTTGATAAGGTAAAAACGAAAGATCACGCAGCGCAGATTTTAGCGTAATTGTGTCTGTTGTTCTTTTCTGAAACACAAAAGGCACAAAAGTTCATAAAAGGGTTTTCACAAAAGGCTTTAATAATTTTCTTTTGTGAAAGCCCTTTTGTTTCTTTTGTGCCTTTTATGTTTCAAAAAAAATAATACTTGTATATTTGGATTGAGCTTAAATTTAGGGTAGTGGTACAAATATAAGGCTAAATGTAGGGGATAACTTCAAGTTATCCCCTACATTGGAATTCATCAGAGCATTATATTTATAGCACTACCAAATTTAGTACTTGAATTTAAAAATAAATACTAAATACCCTGTCACACTACCCCTTTGGGTTATTGCTATTAATAAATAAATAACTGAAATTTGTTGAATCATTTGCTTACACAAAGAATTTGCCCTCTTCATTAAAAACCCCATTAATAAAAACCCCAATTTTTGTTAATCTATTTTATGAGTAGACTTTAACGATTCTCTCAATTTTTTTGAAGGGGGCAATTTTATTTTTTTCTACCCATTACACTAACTCACACATTCTAGCCAACTGCATTAAAGCGGTGGTATCTTTTGCCCCTGTTCGCATAATCATATTTTTCCGATGCTTAATTACCGTATTGGTAGCGATACCTAGTTTTTGACTAATATCTTGAGAACTTTTATTCTCCATAATGAGTAGTAGTATTTCCTTTTCTCGCTCACTAATTATCTCTGAAAACTCTCTTTTTTCTCCTTTTGATAAAAAGCTTTGTATATGCTGTTTATTCTTACCACACACAAAACGTCCCCAATAGTGTTCTCCTTTTACTAAATGTGTAACCTCTTCTGTTGTGTGCAAGACCATTGAAGGAAAACCGTTTTTTGCATTATTTAAGACCTGCAAGCGAATAAATATCCGAATGATGTGGCCATCTTTATGTTTTATTTTTAGACCACAAAAACAAATATTCACATGTTCTAGCCACAAGCGGGTTTTCGCTTGCACTTTTTTAGCCCAGCTCAAAGCCTTTACAGGATAATCTAAATGGGCAAAAGGTAGCAATTTAAAAATAACCCCTGCTTTATACTCCATTAATTCGTCTGCGGTATAGCCAAAAACATCTACCACACTTTTTCCTATATGCAATAGCCTAAAGTCGCTAAAAGAGAGTAAAAGAGAGAAACTTTTTCCTACTTGGTTAATTTCTTCATAGGCATTAATTTTCTCTACCACCTCTTGAATATCATTTGTTGTAGGTTCTGAAAATACCCCTTTCCAGTCCAGTAGTAAGGTTTTAAAATAGTGACCAGTTAAAAAAGCTTTTTTTTTGTGTTCATTATCCATGCTATAAAATCACGTTACCATAAACCATCTGCAATATAGCAAAGTCCTTTTCTTTAACAAGGATAAAGGTTTGTTTTAGGAAATGCAATTATCTGTTGAAAAGAAGTCAGAAGTCAGACCGAAAAATTATATTTTTCTGTGAGAAGTGAGACTTAGGGCGTGTTCTCATACGTCTAGTGTAAGTATAAGAACACGCCATAAATCTCACTTCTCACAGAAAAATTTATTTTTCGGTCTGACTTCTGACAGCGAAGCGGTCCCTTCAAAGGTGTCCTATTTTTAAAATATTTTTTAGCACGACTGTACTAATTCAAAATAATGTCTTATCTTTGTTAGCGAAAATTCGCTAGATGAAAAAAACAAGACAAAATATTATTCAAACAGCTATTCAACTTTTTAATGAGAGAGGGATAGTCAATATAAGTATTCAAAATATAGCTGATCAACTACATATTAGTAAAGGGAATCTGACCTATCATTATAAAACAAAGCAAGAGTTAATGCACTCTGTTTATCGCTTTATGATAAAGACCTTGGAGGAGATGTCTGTGGGCAATCAACTCATGCAACCGGGGAAAGGAGAGTTAGCAGTAGTGAGAGGTTATTTAGAATATATTGTAAAGTTTCGATTTTTTTACCAAGATGCACTAGAATGTATTCGAGCTTACCCCGAATTAGCTAAAGCGCATCATCGGCAAGTCGAACAAGAAAAGGCAATTATTAAAAACTTGATATATCGTTCTATAGGTAAAGGAGATATAAAAGTAGAAGCATTCCCGGGCTTATATGACTCCCTAGCACATAGTATTTGGATGACCTTGCATTTTTGGTTAACGCAACAAGCAATCAGAGGAGAGGAGCAATATAACCTTGAACAAGGCTTATTGACTATCGCTAACTTATTATATCCTTATGCAACTACTAATGGTGCGGAGATATTTCTAAGGGTTCAAGGCGTGTTGACAGAGTCTTAAAAAGAATTTACGATTATAATTTTTATAAAATATACTTTAAGCATTTAAGTAGAGTTGTTTATTTGTTTAATAGGATGTGTATCAATTTTTAATAAAAATTTATTAAGCATTGGTGTGCAGCCTACTAAACAAATAAACCTCCTAAACAAATAAACAACTCTACATTGTGCTTATCTAAACTAATAAACAAATGGCAGATCAATATTGCAGTGTAGAAAACATTAAGTTTCTATTAAATGAGGTGCACAATTTAGAAGAATTGCTAAAATCACCTCGGTATCAAGATTTTGATGTAGAGAGCATTAATTTATTAATTGATGCAACGAAAGACTTAGCGGATAAAGAAATGTTTCCGTTCTTTGAAGAAATGGATGCAAAGCCAGCGGTACTAACACCAGATGGTATTAAAGTACATCCTCAAGTCAAAACGTTCTTTGAGAAATCGGGAGAAATGGGTTTAACAGGTGCTACCTTTGATTATGACCATGGCGGGATGCAACTGCCTTATGTAGGAGCGGTGGCAACGGGCTATATCTTAACCGCAGCTAATAATCCGATGGTCATGTATACGGGCTTAACAGCGGGTGCAGCACACTTGATTACTTCTTTTGGAACAAAAGAACTAAGAGAAAAATATGTTCCCAATATGCTGAATGGAAAGTGGGGTGGTACGATGTGTCTAACAGAACCACAAGCAGGTAGTTCTCTTTCTGATATTACTAGTGTTGCTTATCCGCAGCCTGATGGTTCTTATAAAATTGAGGGACAAAAGATATTTATTTCTAGTGGAGACCACCAATGTACAGAGAATATTATCCACCTTACCTTAGCACGTATCGAAGGTGCGCCAATGGGAACGAAAGGGATCTCTTTATTTGTGGTTCCTAAAATGCGTATCCAAGAAGATGGATTGCTTGTAAGTAATGATGTTAAAGCAGTTGGAGATTTTCAAAAAATGGGACAACGTGGTAATGCTACTGCACACCTAGCATTTGGAGAAAACAAAGATTCTCACGGCTGGTTAATAGGTACAGAAAATAGGGGATTAGCGCACATGTTTCAGATGATGAATGGGGCTAGAATTGATGTTGGTTTAAATGCCGCTTCTATTGCTTCTGCTGCTTATTTAGCCTCTTTACAATATGCAAAAGAGCGTCCACAAGGAAGACGTTTAAATAATAGTGGAAGAAAAGATGCTAAGCAAGAACAGACTTTAATCATCAATCATCCTGATGTTAGAAGAATGTTGTTTTTGCAAAAAGCGGTAACAGAAGGCGCACTTAGTCTAATAGTAGAGGCAGCTAGTATACAAGATAAAAGAACAGCACTAGAAGGTAAAGAAGATGAAGAAGCCCACTTATTATTAGAGTTATTAACACCTATTGTTAAAACTTATCCTTCTGAAATGGGTCAGGTTTCTGTTAGTAATGGTTTACAGATTTTAGGAGGCTATGGCTTCTGTACAGATTTTCCATTACAACAGTATTATAGAGATATTCGTATCATGGCACTGTATGAAGGTACGACAGGTATTCAGTCTTTAGATTTATTGGGCAGAAAAGCAGTGATGCAAAACGGAAAAGCCATGATGTTGCTTGTAAGCAAGATTCAAGAGACGATGACTGCTGCTAGTACTTACGATGAGTTTAAACCTTATATTAAGGTAATGGCTAGTAAGCTGAAAGAGACGCAAGAGGTAATGCAATATCTACTTCAATATGCCATGAATGGAGAGCATGAAAAATTCTTAGCAGATGCGACTATTTTTATGGAATTTTTCAGCACGATAGTTATCGGGTGGCAATGGCTAAAGATAGCTACCGTGGCAAAAGAAGCATTGTTGACAGGTAATACCACACAACCAACGGAATTTTACGAAAGCAAGGTACATACTATGAAATTCTTTTTCAAGTACGAAATGCCAAAAACGACAGCGGCATTAACAACCCTACTTGATCCCGACTTTTTAACAATTCTGGAATCAGAAAAAGAGTTGATTATGTAAATTTGGTTCTAGCTAAATTATATGTAACTCACTAAAGCATTCGAAGGTCTGCAAAACTATTAAAGTTTTGTAGGCCTTTTTTTATTGTTGAAAAGATTGTGTTATATCCCTCGGAGATAACATAATTAGTACTCTGTTAATTAAATAAGTTATGATTTTAGGAGTGTGTTGTTGGGAGAATTGTCAAAGAGCCAAATTATGTTAGCACCAAGAGTGCTAACACAATAAAGTAGACTCATACGAAAAATTAAATTATAAACAATTAGTTTTAAAAATTATAATAATTCATTTTTTGTTTGTTATCTTCGTTCAGAGAAAAACATTTTGGTTCTCTTATAATTTTAGCAAAGTAGCTTTTTTTAAAAGAACCTCAACAACTAAAAACAATCTATATGCAACCTAATTTTGTGTATTTACTCGCCGTAGGATTAATCCCTCTAATCGTTGGTTCAATTTGGTACAGCCCTAAAGTATTTGGGAATGCTTGGATGCGGGCATCTGGCAAAACGGAAAGAGAATTAGCAGGTGGAAATATGGCAGTTATCTTTGGTCTAACCTATTTATTAGGGGTTTTACTAGCTGCTGGCTTAATGGGAAGTGTTATCCACCAAAGTGGAGTCAGTCAATTATTTGCTGACGGGAGTCCAGAATCTGTACAATTCGTTAAAGATTTTACGGCTAAATATGACCGAGTTCATCGTACGGCTGGACATGGTGCTTTGCATGGCGGGCTTTTCGCCATATTGATAGCTTTACCACTACTCACCATTCATTCCTTATTTGAAAGAAGAGATGCTAAATATATAGGTATTCATTTTGGCTATTGGCTAGTATCCCTTGTACTGATGGGCGCAACTATTGGGCAATTTGTGTGATTCTTGTTACCTTTGTTAAACGTAGCTCGGACATTCCTGTCCGAGCATTCTTTGCTCGAATAGAAATGCTCGGACAGGAATGTCCGAGCTACGTTTAACTAACATACTAAATCTACACACCAACAAATGCTAATTAAAACTTACGCTAGTGCCGTCCACGGAGTGGATGCCAGAACGATTACTGTTGAAGTAAATGCAGGTGGACAAGTACCACAAGGTTCTCAATTTTACCATTTAGTAGGCTTACCAGACAATGCAGTTAAAGAAGGCTTCCAACGCTTTGAAGCTGCCCTGAGCAATGTAAAGAAAAAAATTCCTAGAGTTAAGTTAGTCGTTAATCTTGCCCCAGCAGATATACGTAAAGAGGGGAGTGCATACGACTTGCCTATCGCTATGGGTATACTCGGAGCGACCGAACAAGTAAAAGCAGATAATATCCACGAATATGTGATGATGGGCGAGCTATCTTTAGACGGTGGCTTGCGACCCATTAAAGGAGCTTTACCCATTGCTATTCAAGCTAGGGCAGAAAAATTTAAAGGCGTAATCGTTCCAAAAGAAAATGCAAAAGAAGCAGCTATTGTAAACGACCTAGATGTATATGGCATCGAGAATATAACGGAAGCAATCGGATTTTTTAATGGGGATTTAAAATTAAAGCCAACCGTAGTAGATACTAGAGACGAATTCTTTGACACCCAAAATAGTTACGATATTGATTTCTCAGATGTCAAAGGGCAAGATAATATCAAACGAGCATTAGAACTAGCGGCTGCAGGTGGGCACAATGTAATTCTTATTGGTCCACCGGGTTCTGGTAAAACGATGCTTGCTAGAAGACTCCCAACCATACTTCCCCCACTCTCTTTGAGAGAGGCTTTAGAAACCACAAAAATCCATTCCGTAGCGGGAATTTTACCAGCAGACACTGCTTTAGTCGCATCCCGCCCATTCCGTTCACCGCATCATACCATTAGCGATGTCGCTTTAGTTGGCGGCGGTTCTAATCCACACCCTGGTGCTATTTCTCTAGCGCATAATGGCGTACTTTTTTTAGATGAATTACCAGAATTTAAACGTTCCGTTTTAGAAGTATTGCGGCAACCAATGGAACAGCGTAAAGTAACCATTTCTAGAGCAAAAATCAGTGTGGATTACCCCGCCAGTTTTATGTTAATCGCTTCTATGAACCCCTGCCCTTGTGGCTATTTTAACCATCCAGATAAAGATTGTGTATGTGGTTCAGGTGTCGTCAAACGCTACCTTAATAAAATATCCGGCCCTTTACTCGACCGTATTGATTTACATGTAGAAGTAACGCCCGTCTCGTATGAACTACTAGCCAATTACGACCAACCCAGTACTCCAAGTATAGATATTGCAACCCGAGTGGTAGCAGCTCGAAACATCCAAATAGAGCGTTTCAAAGATATGAAAAATGTCCATTGTAATGCGATGATGCCCAGCCGTCTAGCCAAACAAGTTTGCCAATTGGACCAACCTTGTATGATTCTCTTAAAAACGGCGATGAAGAAATTGCAATTGTCTGCCCGTGCATATGACCGTATTCTAAAAGTGGCTCGAACGGGCGCAGATTTGTCGGGGAGTAAGAAGATTAAGATTGAGCATTTGGCGGAGGCGATACAGTATCGGAGTTTGGATCGGGATAATTGGGGGGGGTAGCGCTTTTGCTGGACAATTTACTGATTTAAAGACCGTCCTTTTGCTGGACAATTTTCGATTGTCCTGCAAATTGTTTCACTCGACAAGCACCTTGAAATTTGCTGGACAATCGAAAATTGTCCAGCAAAAGGGGTACGCTAAAAAAGAACGATTTACTGATTTAAAGACGGTTCTTTTGCTGGACAATTTTCGATTGTCCTGCAAATTGTTTCACTCGACAAGCACCTTGAAATTTGCTGGACAATCGAAAATTGTCCAGCAAAAGGGGCACGCTAAAAAAGAACGATTTACTGATTTAAAGACGGTTCTTTTGCTGGACAATTTTCGATTGTCCTGCAAATTGTTTCACTCGACAAGTACCTTAAAATTTGCTGGACAATCGAAAATTGTCCAGCAAAAGGGGCACGCTAAAAAAGAACGATTTACTGATTTAAAGACGGTTCTTTTGCTGGACAATTTTCGATTGT
>Ga0209831_1001329_pt1 | contig 23075 bp, 19 predicted proteins | sample Maine_Asex4_meta_FD_187451 | JGI IMG/M metagenome (GOLD analysis project Ga0209831, IMG submission 187451) | Marine algal microbial communities from Maine, USA - Maine_Asex4_metaG (SPAdes) (version 2) | ecosystem: Host-associated > Algae > Red algae > Unclassified | place: Maine, USA | collected... | reverse complement strand
AGGCTTATTTCACCTACGGCATGCTGGTGGCGCTGGCGCCCGAACTGCCGAACAACTACGCGTCGCTGCTGCCGTTCACCGTCAGTGCTCCCGCCGGCGTGATCCTGAACGCACAGGATCCCGACCCGGTTGCGGTGCGTCATGTCATCGGCCACTTCGTGACCGACCTGTGCCTGGGTGCGCTGGCGCCTGTCCTGTCCGGCGTGATTCCGGCCGAGGGTGCCGGCGCGCTCTGGAACTTTCAAGCAAGTGCCCGTGCTGCCGATCCGGCAGAACCTCGACCACCGATCGAGCTGCTCATGTTCAACAGCGGCGGCACGGGTGCAAGGCCCACGCTCGATGGCCTGACTGCAACTGCGTTCCCGTCCGGTGTGATGACCATGAGCGCAGAAGCAACCGAACAGATAGGCCCCGTGGTCGTGTGGCGCAAGGAGATTCGAGAAAACAGCGGCGGCGCCGGCGAGTTTCGCGGAGGCCTCGGCCAGACGATCGAGATCGGACCCGTCGATGGATATCAGCTGGAGTTTTCTGCGATGTTCGACCGGGTGCTCAACCCGGCGCGGGGGCGCGCCGGAGGCGGCGACGGCGCACCCGGTGCGGTCTATCTCGACGACGGCTCTCCCTTCCCCACCAAGGGCAAGGAGATCGTGCCCGCTGGCCGACGACTCATCATGGAACTACCCGGCGGCGGCGGGTTCGGTGATCCCGCCGATCGTGATCCCGACGCCAGTGCGAACGATATTGCGCAGGGGTACGTGACCGACGATGTCACGTGAGGGTGCTTCCGCTCAGCGATAGGCCGAGGCGCGACTCGTACGAGGTCGTCATCATCGGGGGGGCCATCATTGGTTCGTCGGTCGCTTGGTTCCTGTCGAACAACCCAGACTTCGACGGCTCGATCCTGGTGGTCGAGAAGGACCCGCTGTACGAGCGGTGCTCAACAGCTCATACGAACAGTTGTATGCGTCAGCAGTTCTCGAGCCCGCTCAACATCCACATGTCCAGGTTCGCTGCCGATTTCGTCCGCAACTTTCAGGATCAGATGGGCAACGATCCCGAGGTCCCTGAGATCTTCGTGCACCACTTCGGCTACATGTATCTGGCGGCCGACGAGACATTCGCGGAAACGCTGCGAAAGAGCCAGGCCGTGCAGGCATCGCTGGGTGCTGGCACCACGATCATGGACCCGGCCGAAATCAAGGCGGCGTATCCGTTCTACAACGTCGATGACATCGTGTGCGGCAGCCACAATCTGGTCGACGAGGGCTACTTCGACGGCGGCACCATGTTTCATTGGCTCCGCACCAAGGCGCGCCAGAACGGCGCCGAGTATGTCACCAACCAGGTCGTAGGTATCGGCCGGAGCGGTGATCGAGCGACCGGCGTGACCCTTGCGTCGGGTCAGACGATCACCTGTGACAGCGTGGTGAACGCCGCTGGCCCTCGGGCCAGCCTGGTCGCACAGATGGCAGGCGTCGAATTGAAGGTCGAGCCGCGCAAACGTTTTACATTCGTGTTCGATTGCGCCGATGATCTGGGTGTGAATGTGCCGCTCACCATCGATCCAACCGGCATTCACGTGCGCAGCGATGGCGACGCCTACATGGCTGGCTGCACGCCCGATATCGATCCGGCTGTCGACCCCGAGGACTTCGATGTGGATCGCGACATCTTCGAGGACAAGGTGTGGCCCGCGTTGGCACATCGCATCCCCGCCTTCGAGCGCATCAAGATCCGATCCCAATGGGCCGGCCACTACTCACACCACGACTTCGACCACAACGTGATCGTTGGACCCCATACCCAAGTGGCCAACCTGATCCTGGCCAACGGTTTCAGCGGCCATGGGCTACAACAGTCCCCCGCCATCGGGCGCGGCGTCAGTGAGCTGCTCACCTACGGCGAGTATCGCAGTCTGGATCTGACACCGCTCGGCCATGGGCGTATCGTTGCTGGCGAGCCATTCATCGAAACCGCCATCATCTAGCGACCGACCCATGAACCAACCACTGAACCAACCACTAGTGCACCAGCTCTCGGCAGTAGCTGATCGAGCCGTGCGCTTTGCCGTGTTCGACCCGTGTCTCAACGCAGCGCGCGCAGCAGGGTTGGTGCGCTGGGGGCCCACAGTGAGCGCCATGGCTCACGCTGCGGCACTTCGTTGGCCACGCCGGTCAGCGGTCATCGACGACCATGGCCGACTCTCGTACCGCGAACTCGATCGAGGTGCTGATCGGCTTGCTCGATCGTTACGTGCTCATGGCGCCGGACGAGTCGGGCTTCTTTGTCGCAATCACTGCGGCTTCGTCCTTGGCTACCTGGCGTTGGAACGAGCCGGGCGCGACGTCGTGCTGCTCAGCACTGGGTTACCCAAGGCGCAACTGCTCGAGGTCGTGGAGCGCGAGGGACTCCGAGGCGTGATCGCCGACGCAGAATTCGCCGGAACCCTGGCCGGCACATCGGTCAAGGTCTGGCCAGCCGACCCCAACGCCATCGCCAAGTGGGGCCGTGCCGGGCTACATCGATGGCCGCCACGTCGCGCCGACGTGGTGCTGTTGACCTCGGGAACCACCGGCCCACCCAAGGGCGCACGACAAGGACCTCGTGTGCCGTCCCTCAGCGACGCTGCACTGCTCGACGCGCTGCCCATTCGCGTGGGCGACACGGTGCTCGTGGCATCACCCTTGTTCCATGCTTGGGGGTTCGCACAAGCTTCGATGGCACTGGCCACAGGATCCACGCTGGTGCTGCAACAACGATTCGTCCCCGAGGCCGCGCTCGCTCTGATGAAGAAACATCGTGTGACCACATTGGCAGCGGTGCCGCTCATGTTGAGCCACCTACTCGATGCCGCCGACCCAGGTCTTGCGCTTCCCCAGCTACGCACCGTGCTGAGTTCGGGCAACGTGCTGTCCGCCGCCCTTGCCGGTCGGTGGTCCGAACGCTTCGGGCCGAACCTGTACAACATCTATGGCTCCACCGAGACGGCGATTGCGTCGGTGGCCACTCCGAAGGATCTCGCCGATGCGCCGGGCACCGTTGGCCGGCCTCCCAGCGGTGTCGACGTCGTCATCGTCGATGACGACGATGCGCCGGTTCCCCCTGGCACTCTTGGTCGGGTCTTCACCGCCAACTCGATGCAATTTGCCGGCTACACCGATGGCACCACCCGCAACCGTCTTGGGGCGCTGATGGCTACCGGCGACATGGGCTATCTCGACGACGACGGCCGACTCTTCGTCGACGGACGCGAGAACGACCTGATCGTCACCGGCGGCGAGAACGTGTTTCCGTCGCAGATCGAAGAACTTCTCGAGCAGCACCCGCACGTCAAGCAGGCGGCGGTCGTCGGAGTGCCCGACGACCAGTACGGGCAGATCGTCGCCGCCTTCGTGGTCACCGGCTCCAAGTTCTCCAGCGAAGGTTTCGATCGATGGAGCCGCAAGGAACTGGCCGGCTTTCAGCGGCCCCGCCGCGTCACCGTCGTCGACCAGCTGCCGATGACCACGACCGGCAAGATCAAACGTAGCGAGCTGGCCCAACGCCTCGTCGACGCATCACTCAGCACCAAGTCGCGCAAACGCAAAGCACCCGCACGCAAAGCACCCGCACGCAAAGCACCCGCACGCAAAGCACCCAACCGCAGATCACGCAGCAAGAAGACACCATGACGAACCGCTTCCCCCAGATGACCATCGGGGCCGACCTGATGAAACAGGCGTCCGACTGGGCCCGTGGTCACCACGAGGACGACATTCCGGCACCCCAGGTGACGCCCAAGACGCTCAGCAAATGGTGGATCGACGAGTGGTCGATGCAATCGGAACTGGCTCAGGGTCGCCTTCGGGTTCCCGATGTCGCATTCCGACGTCGACTACGCGAAGAATTGATCGAAGCTCGTCGGCTGTTCGACGCCGAGGGTTGGATCAAGGACCCTCGTAGCTATCACCAGGATCCGCCGGCCACGACGGAGATGAAACTCAAGTCGGCGCCGTTTCGCGGGGTGCCGCTCGAGCGTTTCCGCTTCGACAGCGACTTCGAACCGCACCCCGATGAACCGGGCCGCGAGCGATGGTTGAATTATCCCAAGGTGAACGAAGCGGCCGGCTGGATTCTGCGCCACGGCGACGGCCAGGATCGTCCCTGGATTTTCGTGATCAACGGCTACCGCACCGGCGATCTCGGGATGGACCTGATGTCATTTCGAGTCAAGCATCTGCACAACGACCTGGGTCTCAACGTCGCCAACGTGACGCTGCCGCTGCATGGACCGCGATCGCTCGGCCGGACATCGGGGGCGCGGGTATTGAACTCCGGAGCCATGAACACCGTGCACACAATCGCTCACGGCGCATGGGACATCCGCCGCGTCCTGGCCTGGCTGCGCACCGAGATGGGCGCGAAACAGATAGGCATCAGCGGCATCTCGCTCGGCGGCTACATGGTCTCGCTGGTGAGCTGCCTCGACGATGATCTGGCATGTGTGATCGCCGGCGTCCCCGAGAGCGATCTGGTGCGAGGTATGCGACGCCACATCGATCCGTACCTGCCGCCGTTCTACGAGCAATGGGGCTTGTCGTGGGGACCGCTCGAACGGGTATTCACGCCGGTTTCACCGCTCGCCATGGAATCGAAAGTGCCGCACGATCGGCGCTACATCTATGCCGGATTGCTCGATCGTTGGGTCCGACCCGGCAACGTCAAGACATTGTGGGAGCACTGGGACCAACCCAGCATTCATTGGTACCAGGGCAGCCACCTCTCCTTCCCGTTCGAGAAGTCGGTCAAGCAGTACGTCGACGATGCGCTTCGCGAATCTCTTCCGATCGGCTGACCAATCGTCAGATGGCGTAGGCCGTCAGTCGCTCGTAGAGCGGAAGAGCCTCTTCGAGCACCTTCTGGACGCTGGGCGAGAGCGTTCGTTCACGGCGATTCGCGGCGGCAAAACCCTGCGATGCGTGCACGCCGTGATACCAATATTCGGCCCACACACCGTCCTCGGGTTTCGGGCCGGGGGGCCAACTGAGCACCGCAGGATCGAAGTCCAACCCGACTCGTTCACAGACGGCAGCCAACATGGCGGCGGGGTCCTCGAGAAGCCGCTGGGAGTCGACCACAACCGGATCGCTGCCCTCGGCCAGAACGGCATCGAGTAGCTCGACAGACTCGACCAGGCCGGTGTCGGTGATGTCGCATTCGGGCAACTGGATCGACAGCGACGCCAGCATGTCTCGTGGATGGCGAACCAGAAGGACGTTCGCCGTGTGGGCGAGGTGGGCACGATCGACGCCCTTCAGATGATGAGCCATCTGCTTGACATAGAGCACCGGAGTCGCGCACGGGCCCAGAATGACGTCTCGAATCACGTCGTTTGCATCGTGCTGCTGACTGGCCAGCGTCTCTCGGACGCCGGGATGACCACGATCGTCTCGAGTCAGATAGTGCGCATAGAACGGCTCGTCGACCACCGTGGTGTCGGCGCGTTGACGCCACGAATACATGAGGGCAGTCGAGACGTTTCGTGGGCCCGACCAGCACTGGATGCGAGTGACGCCATCGTTCGGCGGGCTCCAGCTCACAGACGCGACTCGAAGCCGCCCGAGGCTACTTCGGCGGCCATGGCCTCTTGATAGAGCTGGCGCAAACGTACGCTCATGGGGCCTTGTTCGCCATCGCCGATCGTGCGGCCGTCGATGGTGTGTACCGGTGTCAGGCCGCCGAACGTGCCGGTGACAAACGCTTCGTCGGCGGCGTAGACATCGGTCAGCGAGAACGGTGCACGATGTGCTGCAATACCGGCTGCTTCGGCGACCTCGACCATGAGCGAGCTGGTGATGCCGTTCAGGTTGTACTGACCCGTGGCGGTGAAGATCTCACCGTTCTTCACGATGAAGAAGTTGGTGGCATTACACGTGGCGACTGCACCTGTCGGGTCGAGCATGAGCGCCTCGTCGGCCCCGGCATTCGTAGCCTGGATCAGGGCGATGACCTCGTGCAGCTTCGAGTGACAATTGAGCTTCTGGTCGAGCGTGTCCGGAGGTGGGCGGCGCACGGTCGCCGTGAACAGCGAGATGCCATGGTCGCGCACGGCCGGGTCTGCGGCTTTGTGCTCGGCGATGATCACCATGTTGGCGCCACCGACGCAGTTCGACGGGTGCTGCGACGGAGTCTCCTTGTCGCCACGAGTCACCATGAGCCGAACATGCACGTCGTCGTGCATGTCATTGCGATCCACCGTGGCCCGCAACGCCGCGGTCACACCGACACGATCCATGCCGATATCGATGCCCGTGGCGGCCGAACCGGCAAAGAGCCGATCCAAGTGCCGGTCCAGGAAGGCGAACACATCGTGGTGCAGCCGAATGCCTTCCCAGATGCCATCACCAACCAGAAAGCCACTGTCGAACACAGAGATCTTGGCTTCCGCTCGAGGGAAGAACTCACCATTGATGTAGATCTGCACGGTTGCGTTCCGCTCATCGGCCAACGCCTGATGCGTACTCTTCGTCACGCAGCAACACTACTTTTGAAATGATTCGGCGGCTGGGATCTTGTAGTACCCTCCCTTTCCGTTGTGACACACATTTCAACAGGTACTCCTGCACGGGTTCTCATCGGGCTGCTTCTCTTCTTCGGACTTGCCGTTGCCGCTGTTCCCATGGCGGTCGCCCAAGACGACAGCTCAGGACTAGTCATTTCCGGCACGGCACGCGATGCCAATCGCGAACCTGTCGAGGGCATCCGCTACGTCGTATCACTCGGCGGCAACGAGATCGGCGAAGCGGTCTCTGATGTCGAAGGCACGTGGGAGGTACCGCTTCCGGGACCCGACACGTACTCCGTCGCCGTCGACGTCGAATCTCTACCCGAAGGGCTGACCCTTCGAGACCCGACCGTGACCGAGCGAGACGTCGAGATCACGACTCGCAGCAAGAGTGCCTTGTTCGCACTCGATGGCGTGGCCGATGGCTCCGACCTTGTCGCCGTGGGCACCAATGCTGGCGACGGCACATTCTCGCTCTACCTCAACCGCTTTGTGTCCGGCGTTCGTGTCGGAGCGCTGGTGGCACTGGCTGCCGTCGGACTCTCGCTCATCTACGGCGTCACCGGACTGGTCAACTTCGCCCACTCCGAGATGGTCGCCTTCGGTGCCGTGATGACATGGTGGATCGAAGACGCCACCGGCATGCCTTTGGTTCTGGCGGTGGTCTTCGGCGTAGTCGCCGGTGGCTTGCTCGGTTTCGTGTTGGAGAAAGGGTTGTTCGCCCCGCTGCGTGACCGGCGATTGAGTCTGATCTCGCTGATGGTCGTGTCGATCGGTCTGGCGTTCCTGATGCGCTACCTCTACCTGATCTATTTTGGCGCAGAACGCAAGTTCTTCTCAGATTTCCGGATCCAGACCGAATACAAGATCGGGCCGATCTCGCTTCCGCCTAAGGACTATTTCATCATCGTCATCTCGTTCGCAGTCCTGACCATCGTGGGTCTACTTCTGCAGAAGACCAAGCTGGGAACTGCCATGCGGGCAGTGGCCGACAACCGAGACCTTGCCGAATCGTCGGGCATCGATGTGCGCCGCACCATCTTGGCGGTCTGGATAACCGGTAGTGCGCTGGCCGCAATGGGCGGTGCCTTCATCGGTATCACGCAGCAAGTCAGCTGGCAGATGGGAGAGCGTCAACTCCTGCTCATCTTTGCCGCCGTCACCTTGGGCGGTCTGGGAACGGCGTACGGCGCCATGGTCGGTGGATTGGCCATTGGTGTCGCCTCGGAGATGAGCACGCTCTGGCTCGACAACGACCTCAAATTCTTGGTTGCCCTGACCGTTCTCATCATCATCTTGATCGTTCGCCCCCAGGGCATTCTTGGACAACGGGAGCGCTTCGGATGAGCATGCTCGAACAGGCCGACGCGGCCAGCAGCAGGCCGATGCTCAAGTGGTATATCACCGCCGGGGTTGTCGTACTACTCATCATTCTGGGCCTTGCCGGTCTCGAAACCAGCGCCATTCTGGCCACCTCGCTGCGCAGTGGACTCGGCGTTCAAGGCGCCGTCTTCGCCCTCGCCGCCATCGGCGTGAATCTCAACTACGGCTATACCGGACTGCTCAATTTTGGTCCGGTCGGGTTCATGGCCGCAGGCGCCTACGGCATGGGAATCGTTGTCACCAACGGCGGCCCGTTCCTGCTAGGCGTTTTCGTGGGGTTTGCGTCTGCGGCATTTCTTGCCCTGCTTCTGGGGCTGCCGACCCTGCGTCTTCGCGGCGATTTCTTGGCCATCACGACCATTGCGGCCGGCGAGGTACTTCGCGTGGCTCTGCGCTCCGAGAACTTCTTTTCGATGGGCATCGTGCTCGTGTTGTTGCTGGGTGGCGTCGGTGCGCTGACCTACTTCATGCCACGTATCGCTTCGAACGCAACCAAGTGGCTCATGGGTCTTGCTGCCAGCGCAGCCATGATCGCAGTGATGATCGTGATCTGGAAGGCCCGCATCCTGGCCGGGGAAACCGGCGGCACGCTCGGCGTCCCCCGACCCAACGAGCCATCGATCGTCGACACGTTCTACAACTGGAACCCCTTCCCCAGCAGCAACTATTCACTGACCGATATCGCTGGCATCGGCGACCTGCTGGCCAAGGTGCCATGGTTCGGCGACGTACTCGACGAGACCGCATTCAACGCCCGTCAACTCTGGGTCATCGTCATCACCTGGATACTGGTTCTCATCGCCAGCCTCACCGTCTGGCGGATCACGACCTCGCCGTGGGGACGAGTCCTGAAGGCCATTCGAGAAGACGAAGATGCTGCTCGAGCCGTCGGAAAGAATGCGTTCAGCTACAAGCTGCAGAGCTTTGTTATCGGTGGCGTGATCATCGCCGCCGCTGGCATGATGCGAGCGATGGACCAAGCGTTCTTCAACCCCGAGTCGTTCAAGACACAGACGACCTTCTTCATCTGGACTGTGCTGATTCTGGGTGGCGCAGCCACCACCCGAGGGCCGATCGCCGGCGCCATAGTCTTCTGGTTCTTCTTGCTCTTCATCGAAGAAACGCTCGATCAAATGGTCGAACGCGACTGGATTCCCGATGCAGTCCTCGACCCCAACCAAGTGTCGTCTGTACGGTTCATCGTTCTCGGCATCACGCTCGCGTCGCTCATGATCTGGAGACCGCAAGGCATGTTCGGCAAGAAGGAAGAGGCGCTTCTCGATGCAGCCTGATAGCGGCAAGGGCGTCGGTGCGTTCACCGCCGATCCAACGCCCGGATCGTCGAAGCCAGATCCGATCCTGATTATGAGCGGGATCAGTCGCCACTTCGGCGGCCTCAAGGCTGTCGATGTCGATCACCTCGAGATCCAACGCGGCACGATAACCGCTCTCATCGGCCCCAACGGCGCCGGCAAGACCACGCTGTTCAATTTGGTCTCGGCGTTCGATGAACCAACCACCGGCAGGTGGCAGCTCGATGGCAAGGAGCTGCGGGGCAAGCAGTCCTATCAGATCGCACGTGCCGGCATGGTCCGCACGTTTCAGCTGACCAAGTCGCTGGCCAAAATGACCTGTATCGAAAATATGATGCTGGGTGCGCCCGACCAGAAGGGCGAGTCGTTCGTGGCTGCTCTGTTCGGCGGCTGGGGCTCCGAAGAAGCCCAGGTTCAGGCCAAGGCCGAAGAGCTACTCGAACGCTTCAACCTGATCCACATGCGCGACGAATATGCCGCCACCCTTTCCGGGGGTCAGCGCAAGCTGCTGGAGATGGCCCGGTCCCTCATGACCGACCCCGAGATCATCCTGCTCGACGAACCAATGGCCGGTGTGAACCCCGCACTCGTCCAGTCGCTGCTCGGACACATCGAAGCGCTGCGAGACGATGGCATGACCGTGATCTTCATCGAACACGACATGGACGTCATCATGGGAATCTCCGATTGGATCGCCGTACTCGCCGAGGGCAGCGTCATCGCCGAAGGCACGCCCGAACAAGTAGGCCAGAATCCAGCTGTGATCGAGGCCTATCTGGGGACCGGTTTCGACGAAGAGGACCTGGTATGACCGATTCTGCTGCCGACCTGCTCACCGCCGAAGGACTTGTCGCCGGCTATCTCCCCGGCGTCGACATTCTCACCGGCGTCGAGTTCCGTCTGACCGACGGCGAACTCGTCGGCATCATCGGCCCGAACGGCGCCGGCAAGTCAACGCTGGTCAAAGCCATGTTCGGCTTGGTCGGTGTCCGCAGCGGCGCCGTGAAACTTCGTGGCGAAGACATCACCGGCCTCGACGCTCACGAGCTGGTCACCCGTGGTGTCGGCTTCGTGCCCCAAACCGAGAACGTCTTCCCGTCGCTCACCATCCTCGAGAACCTGAAGATGGGCGCCTATCAACTGTCAAAGGACATGGTGGCCGACCGTTTCGACAGCGTGGCTGAGCTGTTTCCACGACTGGCCGAACGTCGCGACCAGCGCGCCGGCCTACTGTCGGGCGGCGAGCGCCAGATGGTTGCCATGGGACGAGCGCTCATGATGGAGCCCTCGGTCCTGTTGCTCGACGAGCCGTCCGCCGGGCTCTCACCGCACTTCCAAGCCGAAGTATTCGAAACGATCAAGAGCATCAACGCCACCGGCGTGTCCATCGTGATGGTCGAACAGAACGCCCACCGCTGCCTGAGCATCGCCGACCGCGGCTATGTGCTCGACCGAGGCAAGAACGCCTACGAAGGCACCGGCAAGGGTTTGCTCAAGGACCCCAAGGTCATCGAGCTGTACCTCGGCACCCTCGCCAAACGCCAGGGCTGATCAGCGGTCGGGCGGCCTCTACGTAGACGTGTCATAGTGGGCTGTGCCTGCTGAAGCCGATGACGTGCGACTCCGCCCGGTCACAGAGTCCGACCTCACGGTCCTCGAGGGCCTCGATACCGATCCCGCGCTGTCCGAGCCGTTCGAGTGGAGAGGCTTTGCCAATCCCGGCGCTCGTCGAGAGCGATGGGAGCGCGACGGCTACCTCGGAGCGCGCGACTCACTACTGGTCGTTTCCTTGCCAGACGACACGTTCGCCGGCATCGTAAATTGGCGCGCCATCGCCAGCTCGGGTCCGCCCGGCGTCTTCGAGATCGGGATCCTGCTGCTGCCCGAGCACCGCGGCAAGGGATACGGAACACGTGCCCAGCAACTGCTGGCCGACTACCTGTTTGCCACCACACCGGCCAACCGCATCGAAGCAACCACCGAGATCGACAACCTCGCCGAACACCGAGCGCTGGAAAACGCAGGCTTCGTGCGCGAAGGCGTGCTTCGCGGCCGTGGCTTTGTTCGCGGCCAATGGCAAGACGGACTCATGTACTCGCGTCTTCGAGACGACCCTCCGTCTGCGAGTTGACACGGCACGTCACCCAAAACGGCCGAGGCCCGGGCGTGAGCCCGGGCCTCGATCGTGTTCGTTGCCGGTCGAAACCGACCGTTGAATAACTAGCCCACGTCGATCTGTTCGAGGACTTCTTGAACGCCATCGGCGTTCATCTCATAGATGTCGTAGGTTCCTGCGCCTGGTTCACCGACGTCGAGGAAGTTGAGTGGACCAGCAGCACCGTCGTAGTCGATGTCTTCGCCAGCGGCGATCAACGCAGCACAATCGGCGTAGGTGTTACACACCGTTCCGTCACGAGTGACATCAACAACCAGAGGCGCCCAGTCAGCAGCCACACCCGAACCGGCCTGCAAAGCAGCCAGACCAAAGATGATCGCGCAGTCATAGGAGTGAGCAGCAAAGATCGCCGGAGTGTCCGGAGGCGTCGCAGCCTCGAACGCAGCCGGGAAGAACGAGGCACCCGAAGCCGGAGCCGACGAAGGCTGCGTGCCACGCACACCAGCACCAATCGAAGGATTGTCAGGATCGATACCCGCACCGAAGTTCTCGGTAGCGAAACCATCAGTGATGTAGATCTGAATCGCATCAGGACCAACACCGGCCGCAATCATGTCGATCACGATCTGGAAACCCTCATCGAAGGCGACAACCACAACCGCATCAGGACCAGACGCAACCACATCAGCAACCACATCGTCGAACGACTCGGTCTCTGGAGCGTAGGTTTCGCTGTAGGTCACCGTGCCGCCACCATCTTCGAACGCAGGAATGAAGAACTGGTTGAAACCAACCCCGTACTCATCAGCACGAGACACAATCGCCACATTCGCAAACCCGTCATCAAGAACAAGGTTCGCCAACGTCGGCGCCTGCAAATCATCAGACGGAGCAGTACGGAAATAGAAACCATCATCACCAGAGGTACCAAGACCAGCAGCAGTATTCGAAGGCGAACACTGCGCAACCTGCGCACCCGTCACCTTGTCGATAACCGACGACGAAGTACCCGAAGACGCAGCACCAACAATGCCCTGCACACCCTCGGCCAAATGCCCATCAACCGTGGCATTCGCAATATCAGCATCAGTACCAGAATCACCCGTCAACAACGTGATATTCGCACCAGCAGCATTCATATCCGCAACCGCCAACTGCGCAGCCGGAACCATACCCGCACCAAGAACAGCCAACGGACCCGTCTCAGGCAACAACGTACCCAACAACAACTCAGGACCATCAACCGACTCTGCCGGAGCGGCAGCTGGAGCAGCGTCGGAGCCCACGTCGATTTGTTCGAGGACTTCTTGAACGCCATCGGCGTTCATCTCATAGATGTCGTAGGTTCCTGCGCCTGGTTCACCGACGTCGAGGAAGTTGAGTGGACCAGCAGCACCGTCGTAGTCGATGTCTTCGCCAGCGGCGATCAACGCAGCACAATCGGCGTAGGTGTTACACACCGTTCCGTCACGAGTGACATCAACAACCAGAGGCGCCCAGTCAGCAGCCACACCCGAACCGGCCTGCAAAGCAGCCAGACCAAAGATGATCGCGCAGTCATAGGAGTGAGCAGCAAAGATCGCCGGAGTGTCCGGAGGCGTCGCAGCCTCGAACGCAGCCGGGAAGAACGAGGCACCCGAAGCCGGAGCCGACGAAGGCTGCGTGCCACGCACACCAGCACCAATCGAAGGATTGTCAGGATCGATACCCGCACCGAAGTTCTCGGTAGCGAAACCATCAGTGATGTAGATCTGAATCGCATCAGGACCAACACCGGCCGCAATCATGTCGATCACGATCTGGAAACCCTCATCGAAGGCGACAACCACAACCGCATCAGGACCAGACGCAACCACATCAGCAACCACATCGTCGAACGACTCGGTCTCTGGAGCGTAGGTTTCGCTGTAGGTCACCGTGCCGCCACCATCTTCGAACGCAGGAATGAAGAACTGGTTGAAACCAACCCCGTACTCATCAGCACGAGACACAATCGCCACATTCGCAAACCCGTCATCAAGAACAAGGTTCGCCAACGTCGGCGCCTGCAAATCATCAGACGGAGCAGTACGGAAATAGAAACCATCATCACCAGAGGTACCAAGACCAGCAGCAGTATTCGAAGGCGAACACTGCGCAACCTGCGCACCCGTCACCTTGTCGATAACCGACGACGAAGTACCCGAAGACGCAGCACCAACAATGCCCTGCACACCCTCGGCCAAATGCCCATCAACCGTGGCATTCGCAATATCAGCATCAGTACCAGAATCACCCGTCAACAACGTGATATTCGCACCAGCAGCATTCATATCCGCAACCGCCAACTGCGCAGCCGGAACCATACCCGCACCAAGAACAGCCAACGGACCCGTCTCAGGCAACAACGTACCCAACAACAACTCAGGACCATCAACCGACTCGGCGGGCTCTTCGTCGGGCTCATCAGCTGGATCGTCAGCCGGTTCGTCTTCTGGTTCATCAGCCGGGTCATCAGCTGGATCCTCGGCCGGGTCGTCGTCCGCTTGCTCGACGGAGTCGTCGGTGGCGACCTCTTCTCCATCACTGCTGCTACCACAGGCCACTGCGAACAGCGCCAAAGTCAGCAAGAGCGCCCACAGGCGCATCCAACGTTGCTTCATCTTGAACTTCCTTCTTGTCGTTAACCGCAACCGAACTCGGCGCGTTCGCCGGAACGACAATTCCCCTCCGGCCCGAAGAGCATACTCCGCAGGCATTACAGGTGGGTTAAGAAGAACGGTTCTGATGCGAACCTGCGAGGGAACACACGTAGGAGTGAGGGACGAGCGGGCGGAGTCGACGCAGGAGGCGACTGAAATTGCGAGAAACCACGTCCGGCGAAGGCCGGCCCGAGCGGAGCGGAAAACATCGCGCTCGCTGTCGTTGATCAGCTAGCGCTAACTTCCCGCTAGAGCTTGGACTATTGGGGCGAAGCCTTCTGGATCACGGACCACGTAGTGGCTTATCCCGAGATCGTCGCGCAGACGTTCGATCTTGTCGATGACCTGTTCGGTCGAGCCGGTCAGCACGAAGGGGGTTTTGGCCAAGGCGTCTGCGTCCATTTTGTAGCGAGCGACCAGTGTGTTGACGTCGGGGGCGTCGCTGTCGAGAGCGGTGAATTGGGTCAGCGCGGAGCGTTCGATGTCGCGGTCGCCTGCGGCTTCGGCGAGCCACTGGGCCCGTTGCTGGATCTGTTCGATCGCAAAGCCGCCGGCGTTCGGGGTGCCGTCTGCGCCATGCAACAAGCCGGTGAACTGGAAGATGTCGCCATATTTACCAGCCAGCGTCACTACCCGCTTCCCATGGCCACCGATCAGGAATGGGATGTGCGCCTGCACCGGTCGGATGCCCATCTCTTCGACTGCGATCGTGTGGTACTCGCCTCGATACGAGCTCGATCCGTCGTCGCAAAGCTCTCGCAGAACCTGGAGCGATTCGCCGAACCGGCTCACCCGCTGGCCAGGTGGCAAAAGCGGCATGCCGATTGCGTCGTGCTCGACCTGGGCGTATCCGGTACCCAATCCCAGCACAAGCCGACCCGAGGTCATCTGGTCGACCGAGATAGCAGTGCGAGCGAGCAGGGCAGGTTGGTGAAATTCGTTGTTGAGGACAAGTGGCCCCACGCGCAATTTGGTGGTGGCTTCGGCGGCCACGATGAGCGGCGCAAAAGGATCGACCGGGCCGTTACCCCGAAGTCCAATATGGTCGAAGGAGTACAGCTCTTCGTACCTCATCGACTCGATGTGGTGTGCGAACGAGCGCAGCTCGACCGGGTCTTCGAAGGGACCTGTCTGAATCGCGAACCGAAATGGTTTCTTCATCCTCACACCATATATGCAACCAATAGGTTGCATATAACTCTGGCGTGTCAGTCGCCGCGACGGCGGAGACGCTTGGAATGTTCTTCGAGTCGCTGGCGCTGCTGAGGAGTCAGGCTGTCCATCCCGTGCTCGGATACCTGATCCAGAATCGCATCCATCTCGGCTTCTTCGAGGCGAGTGAGTTCCTTGCGGGGCGCCGTGATTGCGTTGGGGGCAGGGGCCACGCTGAGCTTTGCTCGGCCGCGCCGCTTGCGCTTGGACGTCGACTGGCCGCGAGCTTGCTTGGGCGCTCCGGTGCCACTCACGGGGAGTGGGACCATGGGAACCCAGTCGGCTTCGGCGGCGAATCCGAGTGAGCGCAGGCCGATCAGGGCAACGACGACCGTTGTTGCCAGGAAGAGCATCGAGAAATTGTCGCGATTTCCCAAGTACTGGAGCATGTTGATGACCACGATGCCGCCAGCGATACCCCACGCCGGAATGCCTGGCCAGAAGCGAGCATTGGGCATTCGCAGGGCGAAGCCGACCAGCACGCCGAGTTCGAGCATGCGCAGGCCGCCAACGCCGCCATTGGTGTTGGTGAGCAGGTGGAAGAGCAGAACCACCACGGCAGGGATGATCGTGAGCAGAACGAGGTAGGTGGTGAACAGGCGGCGGCCCATGGCTGCTTCGAGTTGGCTACCGATCATGAAGAACACGAAGAAGAGCAGCAGGGTCCAGATGCTGTCGAGCCCGTTGGCGATCGGCCAGGTCACCAATCGCCACACCTGACCGTCGAGCACCGAACTGGGTACCAGAACGAGCTTGCTGAGCAGTGGGTGTGACGGCCCCTCGACCGCCCATACCAGAACGGACAGGACGCCCATGCCAACAACGAAGGTGGTGGTGTTGACGTCGACGTTGCCGACCCGGAACCACGGATCGTCACTACTGCCGAACCGACCCATGTTGAAAGAACGCATAGGACATCAAAACTAGGTCAAAGAACGGCCAACGCGATGTCTACCCAAAAATGTCTGGTCTACAGGCCCGGTTCTTGGACCTATTTTGCCCTAGCAGGGCGACTGATCACGGCGGCAACCGCAGTAAACACCACGACGCCACCCAGCATCTGAAGCAATGTGAGCGGTTCATCGTGGATGACCCAGGCAGCGAGAATCGCCACGATGTTCATCGACAACAGATACAGCGAAGACCGCGACGCGTCGACGTAGCGATGCACCCAGGCCATGACGATGTGGCCCAACCCGCCGGTGAAAACGATGATGAGTGCAAGCCACAACCAGTCCCACCCGTTGATCGCCCGGTAATCTTCGGCGCTGCTGGTCAGCAATGCCCACGGTGTCACGGCAATGGCTGCCCACACCACCACGCCTGCCATCCACTGCACGGCATCGATATCGCGTCGGCTGCGCTCGCGTTTGGTGAGTAGAAAATACGCCGTGAAGAAGATCTGCGATACGCCGGCATAGATCAGCGCGGTGGCGCCGACTTCGAACCCCTCTCCCCCGGTCGCCACCACGGTCGCTGTGCCAGCAATGCCGATCAAGGTCCAACCAATGTGCCACAGCCCTGGTCGCTCGCCCAGAAAGGGGCCGGCCACCAGCAAAATGATGCCCGGCTGCATGGCGGCGAAAACGCTCAGTACCGCCACCGCTCCTTCGTTGATCGTCAGGAAGACAAACACCAGATTGATGCCGAACGCAGCCCCGGCCAGCACGCCATGGCGCACACTCTCCCAAGTGGGGCGCACTCCTCGCAGCGTCGCAAACAAGAACAGGATCGGCACCGACAGCCAGAAGCGGTAGAGCACCGAGATAACTGCGGGTGCAGTGATGAGCTTGGAGATCGGTGGGCCGAGTCCCCAGACAAGGATCACGAAGGCCAGCGCCGTCCCCGATCGAGACGTGCGGACCTCTGGCTTGGTGCCCGATGGGGCAAGCGGCGTTGTGGTCAGGGATCCAGTCTGACATCGATGGATCTCACCACCCATATCGCCATCGAGGTTCTCGTCATGGGTCACCGCAACCCACGACAGAAAACGACAACATGCCAGAGGTGCTGACTCCTGAAGAAGTCAGCACCTCCGACGCTGTGCAGGAACTCTTCCTATCGGGTGCTGTCAGGAACCGAGCCCGAGTCCGGAGCCGAGTCCGAGCCCGGAGCCGAGATCACCTTCGACCTCGATCAGGGCATCGTCATTGCCGCCGACATCGAGCACATCATCGCTCGAGTCGTCGACATCGACGTCGACGAGGCCGATATCGGGTGCGGTGACACCGCTGCCAGTATTGCTCGGACCGATGTCGACGATGAGCCCGCCGCTGGTGTCGGTGTTGCCATCGACGTTGCCCTCGAGCAGTGGATCATTGCTGTTGGTATCGATGGTGACATCGAGATCGAGTGGGTTCGAGTCACCCGTCGTGTCGACATCTGCGTCGACGCCGATTCCGAGGCCGCCGCCGTCGTTACCGATGATCGGGAGGTCCGGGACATTTCGTACGTCAGGCAGAACCGGCACATTTGGAAGGTCGACGTCAGGCATGCTCACGTCAGGCAGCGTGACGTCCCCGTCGACGTTCACGTCAGGCAAATTCACGTCAGGCACATTGACGTCAGGCACGTTGACGTTCACGTCAGGCAAATTCACATCAGGCACATTGACGTCTGGCAGGGTCACATCAGGCACGTTGACGTCTGGCAGGGTCACGTCCCCGTCGACATCCACATCGATGAGTGGGGTGCCCCCACCGTTGTTGCCGGTGCTACCCGTAGTACCCGTACTGCCGGTAGTTACCGTGCTGCCGGTGTCCTCGCCGGTGCCAGTGTCATTACCCGTACTGCCGGTAGTTACCGTGCTGCCGGTGTCCTCGCCGGTGCCAGTGTCATTACCCGAGCCAGTTGTGGTGATTTCTGCGGTCGTGCCAGTCCCCTCCCGTGCGCCGAGCGTGAATCCGGCGAGCGGAGAGCCGCTGTTGGTCACATCGGCGCCGACCTGCAGATCGGCATCTCGTTCCAGGGCGAACACTTCGTCGCCGAGGCCGCCGCTGCGGTCTCCGGGTTCACACATTTCGCCGAGTAGCGAGCCTTCGCCTGTCTGGAAGACCAGATCATTCTGGGTTCCGATCCGGCTGGTAGAAGGATTGCCGTCGTCGTCGATCACCGTCACCAGCATGAATGACTCGGTTTCGGCAGTGTTGACGTCTGCACTCACGTCTGCGTCGACTTCGCCTTCGGCTTGAGTGTTTGTTGCGATCTCCTTGGTGACGGTGACCATCATGAACGACTCGGTCGCTTCGGTCGCAGATCCGCCCGACGCACCGATCAAGCTCAGTTCGGCGGTGATCTTGTCGTCGGTGTTCTGCTCGCTCTCGAAGCTCAGCGTGACCTTCTTGTTGGTGTCAGACTTCAGGAAGCCGCTCCAGTCGTCTGCCGCAGAAATATCGCTGAGCCGAAGTTCGCCATCATCGACCCATACCCCGACAGAGCCAGCTTCTTGGAGGTCGACGCGGACCTCGGGGCTTTCTCCGCTGGACTCACCCACGGTCGTGGTGATAGCCGACTGGCTACTGCCGGGCGACAGGTCGACCACGCCGGCAGCATGAGCTCCGCCGAAGAACGCCGCAGCTGCAGCGGTCCCGACCAAGATCTTGCCGCCCACGCCAGCCGTCAGTGTGGCTAGTGAAATAGACATTGGTTTCTCCCTTTCGTTGACTGATATGTGGAACGCTCCAGGACCGAGTCCTGACGTGCCGTGGACATGAACAGCGAGTTGCGGTCACCTGGGCATTCGCCCACGGTGTGATTCGCTCGGGGATCTGTGAATCCTGTGATCGAAGTGTTCATCTCACAGTGGTGAACGTCGGCGGGTTCCGTTAGGAGACCGATTTATCAAAAAAAGATCACCGAGTCTCGCCCTTGGGTCTACAGGCGGATCACCGATGGGGTGGCAGCATGAGAAGCACCGCCCTTCCGGTGTCGGGTTTCGGCAAAACGGGCGTGATCCCGACCGGAGTTCGATACTCGAGGTCGGGCGATGGCCACACCGATCTGCGAGTCGTTAGTGCCAGACTCCCCTGCGCGCGGACCAACGAACCCGCAAGCGGGTCCGGCTACTGCTGAGTCAGTTGCCCGGCGGGCCGCCGAGACTGGTTCCCAGATCGAGATCAGCGTCGATAGCGCCGTCGAGATCGATGTCGGCTCCCGAATCGAGATCGATTTCAGCGCCGAGACCCGGATCGACGACGATTGCACCATCGCTATCAGTACCAGCGTCCGCGGCCGCGTCTAGGTCTGGGTAGACACTCCCGCCAGCATCAACACCCGCGTCCACACCAGCGTCCACACCCAAATCAACGCTCCCGCCAGCGTCCACACCCGCGTCCACACCAGCGTCCACACCCAAATCAACGCTCCCGCCAGCGTCCACGCCAGCGTCTACGCCAGCATCAACACCCAGGTCTGCATCGACGTCGCCACCGGCGCCGGCACCGACATTGCCATTGGTGGCCACGTTGGCATCGCTGTCGATATTGCTGTTGGTCCCGCTGTTGCTGTTCGCCACTGCATCGACAGCGACCTCGATGCTTGCGTCGGGATCAGCATCGGGGGCAGCAGCATCGAGATCAACCGTGGTACCGCCGTCGCTGCCGAGTTCTGTGCCGAAACCAGTGTCGTCATCGATGCTGACGTTCGCATCGATACCGGGCGCTGTGGTCCCGGGGGCACCCCCCACGCCGTTGGTTGTCACAGTGATCGCTGCAACCACCTCGATCTCGGTGAGCACCGAACCGTTGGCGTCGAACCACAAGGTCGTCACCGTGCCACTCTCGTCGGTGACCCTTGCCGAAACGAAGGCGGAGACAACATCTTCGGCGGTGCGATCCGGACCGAGTTCGACCAGCGTCAGCATCACGTCGACCTGGCGGTTGATGTCCGAATCGTTCTGGAACGCAATGCTCATCTCGTTGTCGGAGTCAGCCTTCAGCCGTCCGGTCCATCCCTCGGACGACGAAATATCGGCGAGGCGAATCTCACCCTGTTCGGCGAACACGCCGATGGATCCGGCGGTGCCCGCTTTGATTCGAAACTTCGAGTCGACAGAGGCAGCAGCGTCGGCGTTGGCCGGCGGCGCCGTAGCGGCAGTTTCATCAGAGATCACATCGACAACGCCGGTTGCGTGCGCGGCACCGAACGCCGCGGCAGCAGCCGTAGCACCCAACAAGATCTTTCCACCGGTGGTGGCCGCCACGGCGGTCAACTTGGCCGCCGTGCGTTTGCGGCGAGGAGAACGCCGGGAGGAGTGTGCCGGCGCCACCCACAGAGCCTGAGTATCTGTCGAGGAGTACGAAGCAGGTAACGGGGTGGATGACGGGGTGGATGACGCCATGAATTCAACGAGCTCTGGACTTGGGGCCGGAGCTTGCACCGATTGCAGAGCCCACCGAAGGTCACCGAATGCCGTTGCAAGCGGCTGCGTGTCCATCTGGTGGGGGTTGTCGAGTAGATACTCGAATTCTTCTGGCGATGGTTCGTTCATCTCACCGAGGTGAACGACGCGATCACCCGAGAGGAGACGCCCTATCGAGCATTTTCTTCTGCAGCTGCTTCAATGCACGCCGTTGCAGCGCCTTCACGGCGGTGACCGGCTTGTCGAGAATGCTGCTGACAGCTGCCAAACTCTGATCGTTCAGCAACCGCAGCACGATCACGTCGCGTTGGTCATCGGTCAAGTCGTCGAGCAATGCCAAAACGTCGCTGGTACCGAAGTGCTCCATCGCTGCCTGTTCCGCAGACGGTGCTGGATCGAAGTCGACAGCTGGCTCGCCGTCGGCGATCTGGGGCCGGCGCTGGGCGGCTCGATGGAGGTCGATGAGCCGGTTTCGAGCAATGGTGAAGACCCACGACACGAACTGTCCCTCGGAGCCCTCGAAGGTTGCAATGTTGCGGAAGACCCGCAGCATGACATCGTTCGCCACCCCGTCGGCGTCGGCCGCGCTCCGGCTGAGTGCGAACGCTTTGACCCGCCCGGCATAACTCTCGTACAACTCGGTGAATGCCCACTGCTCCCCCTGCGATGCTGCCGCCAGCTGTCCCCGAAATTCATCGACGCGACGGCGGTCATCGAGCGATACCGGTTCGCAGATTGGAGACAGATCGAGATGATTCATGACGAAGGTGACGTTCGGTGCGAAGAGAGGTGCGGACCAGTTCCGCCCTTCACGTCTATCCCGCTCTCCAACCGGCGAAAACAACCTGAGACCTACATATGAGAAAATAATCCCTTGAACTTAGTGATTTCTGATGAAGGCATGGATCCGGTGTCGCGAGATGGATCTCGTCGTCTACATTGCCGCAGATCAGGCCAGCGCTTCTGCGCGCTCTTTGATGCCCAATAGCTGACGTCGCACCATCACACCATCGCCGGGTTCCAGGAACCAACGAGCGAAGAGACGCCCGCCGGGTAGAGCAATGCGGGCCCGAGCACGGCTCACCAGCCGGGTGTCGGCTCCTGTGGGACGAAGCTCGAACGCGAGTGAGAATTGGACCCAACGACTGGTCTGGAGCATGCAGAACGCTCGATCGGGTTCGACCGTCGTTGCCGTGAACGACATTGGCCCGGCCGGGATCGGATCTCCGACTTGCAGGTCCTGCCACTCCGGCAGAATGGTGCGAGCACTCTCTTTGCCGAGGTTGTCGACCCAGTCATAGCTATACCACCCACCTCGTTTGTATCCCATTTGGCGCAACCACGGAAAGACCTTGTCCGGCGAGGCCTGGACCGAGATAGAGCGGGTGGCGCTGAACATGGCGTCGGGCACCTGGTCATCGCCGACCATGTCACCGGCAACTTCTGCGTCGGTAGCTCCCCACGAAGCGAGTCCGAACGGATTCACGAGCATCGGCTAGTTTGCGAATGCGGTCGAAGGAAGATCCTTGGCTCCGGTCGAGATGGCTTCGAGAATGGTGGCAACCACCTGGTCGGGATCCAAGCCGGGGCCGAACTTTGGAGCATCGCCCTCGAGAGCGCGATCGGCCAACCCGGTTTCGGTATGCGGTGGTCGCGCGTCGAGCACCCGAACCTTGTTGCGCCGAGCTTCGCGAGCAAAGGCCTCCTGGAAGGATCGCAACGCAGCCTTGGATGCGCCGTAGCTCGCCATGCCGGGCAGATTCTGCTCGGCGATCACACCCGAGATGTTCACGATGGTGCCGCCCTGAGCCATCTTCGGTAACGCCGCCTGACTGAGCATGATCGGCACGAATACGTTCGTGAGGAACAACTCTTCCATCGTGTCGATGGTCAGGTCCGACACCATGCCGAAGGCAACTACTCCCGTGGCGTTGATCAGTAAGTCGATCGGTCCATGAGCAGCTGCCGTCTCGATGGCATGTGCGCAAGCATTCGGCAGTCGCAGATCGAGAGCCACTGTCTGTTGAACATCGGGGCCCAATGCCGCAAGCCGGCCTTCGTCGCGACCGGTTGCTGTGACCTGCGCACCCGCCTCGGCAAGCCGCCCGACCATTCGCGACCCCAGACCACCGGTAGCCCCTGCGACCAATACGTTTGCGCCTGCAAAGGCGAAAGTTGTTGCCATGGCTGCATCATGGCGCACGGCTGGCTCGGACCCGATGTTTAGTGACCAATTCGCACCAACCCAGAAACCAGAGCCCGATAACCAGCGGCGCTGGTCGTGCTGCTATCACTGGCGGGGATGACACAGCATCGAGATGGCGACGAACCAACGATGAGCGAACCTGCTCCGGGGCAACTCATTGCGCCGGGTCATGCCGCAGGCGATTTCTTGGGAGCACCGACATGGCGAATCACCGAACAACGGCCTGGATTGCTGACCGTCGATGTCCACCTGCCCGACTCG
>Ga0209831_1001326_pt1 | contig 23094 bp, 21 predicted proteins | sample Maine_Asex4_meta_FD_187451 | JGI IMG/M metagenome (GOLD analysis project Ga0209831, IMG submission 187451) | Marine algal microbial communities from Maine, USA - Maine_Asex4_metaG (SPAdes) (version 2) | ecosystem: Host-associated > Algae > Red algae > Unclassified | place: Maine, USA | collected... | reverse complement strand
CCCTCCCTTCTAATGCTCTTGATAATCCCGTTGCTGTTATCTGCCCAAACGAGCTGATGATATAGTCACTGTATAATTCCAAAAGCTTGATATCCATTCTCGTATAATAGCTTTTGCGTAACATCAGTTAATTAATTCAAGCTTCCATTTAGCAGATTTTGAAGGTGCAAATTTGTTAAACGCGACAATTCCATCATATTTGAATCCATTTCATCCCGATCGCGATTGGAGATTTAATTACAATTCGAGATTTGAAGGCGCAATAATGCCAGACGGCTCAATCCATCGAAAGAAAGAACTGCAAGACTGAATTAGTTCGTTTTCTGTGTTTCAGAATCAAAACCTAAATATCCCCTGGGGGTAATCATCCATTCGGCATGATTGCGGGTGGTGGTGTTGCCGATGATTACGGTGGTGAGCATATCGATTGGTTGCTCTAGCATCTTCTCAACGGTGGTTAAAACTACCTGTTCATCTTCCCGATAAGCGCCATGCACGATCGCCACTGGAGTATCAGGCTGACGATGTTGGGCAAAGATTTCCTGGGCGGTAACAATCTGTTGGGTACGGGTTTGCGATCGCGGATTATAAAGCGCGGTAATAAAATCTCCGCTGGCTGCTGCGTGCAGGCGTTTCTGAATCATTTCCCAGGGAGTTAATAGATCGCTGAGACTGATAGCGCAAAAGTCGTGCATTAATGGTGCGCCGACTCTTGAGGCTGCTGATTGTAATGCAGAGATACCTGGGAATACTTGTACTTGAGGCGATTTGCCATTCCAGCCTGTAGCCTGTAATTCTTCTAGCACTAAGCCTGCCATGCCGTAGATACCGCAGTCTCCAGAAGATACTACCGCTACAGTTAAGCCCCATCGTGCTAGTTCGATCGCTCGTTTTGCCCTTTGTTGTTCTTGAGTAATAGGAGATGCTTCGACAATTTGCCCAGGACGTTTGAGAGACTCGATCAAATCAATGTAGAGTTTGTAGCCAATTACTAGATCTGCCTCGATAATAGCTGTCTTAGCAGCAGGAGTAATTTGATCGAGGTTGCCAGGTCCGATACCCACCAGATATAGCTTGCCCGTATGTCCGATATATTCTCGATCGGCTTGCGCGATCGCAACTGTAACAGCCCCAGAGCGATCGCCTGACTTGAATATTTGTTTAGATACCAGCAGATTTTTTCCTGCTAATACTGCAGCAGCTTCGGCGACGCTATGTGTGCCTACTTCTTGTTTGACTACCTCAGAAGGAGTTGGCACTTCCACCTCATTTAGCTGTTCGGCAGTAAAGGTTTTAAAGCTTAAATTGCGTCGTTGGCAGACCTCGATAATTCCTGCTTCATTAGCTTTGAGATCGATACTCGCAATACCTGCGATCGCATCTTTAGAAAAATGATAAGTTTGGCAGGTTTCGTCGATCGCAGTTTCAATCAATTCCCAGGAAGTATTACGCTCGCAACCAATGCCGATCCAAAGTACTCTAGGATGCCACTGTACCTTTGGAAAATCGCTTTTAGGGGCGATTTTACGTTTTGTGGGACTAATCCAAATTCTGGCTTGAGGCTTCTCGTCTTGCAACTCAGAAAAGCCAAACGTGAAGGGATGATCTTCTGGTAAATGTTCTTGCCATAGCATCGAACCCGCTTCTTGAATGATCTGAACCCTCTCTTGTTTAGCGATTGCTGCTAGTGTGCCTGTCCAGTCTCCCTCTCCCTTGCGCCAGCCATAGGTGAAGCCGAAGGTATCGATCGCGGGCAAAGATAAACTATGGGATGCTCCTGTAATAATTGGCGTTGCCCCAATGCTAGTAGCGATCGCTTGAGCCAATAAATCTGCCTTACCCTGATGTCCGCTACACAAGCTGATTACGTAGTCTCCTCTAGCATCAATTACAATTACCGCAGGATCTTCAGCTTTGCTCTTTAACAAAGGGGCAATCAGGCGTATAGTTGCTCCCGCAGCGAGGCAAAAAACAAATGCCTGATGTTCTTCCCAGATTGAGACGAGATGTTCTTTGAGAGAACCATCATAATCATTAGAGTCCATCTGTGATTCTAATGAGCTGGGTAGATGTAAATGAATCTGAGCATCCTGAGCCAAGGGTGCTATTATTTTTGCTGCTGAAGGGTGAGTTGCGATCGCAGCAATGGGAGCAAACTGTTCAAAACAAGAGTTGTTCAAAGCGATGTCCTGATAAGAATGCGATATAGACATCAATAATTTACCGCAAATCTCCATACTTAGGCACAAATCTACGGCTTTAGCATATTAATTTACTTTGTACCAACACTTGACAAAATTGATTGATTTACTAGCTGGTGGACATTAAACCACTAGATCGATAATATTTTTTGTCTGTTATATTGCCCACCCTACCTATTGCTTTAAGTCTGTTAATAGTTAACTGTTACCTGTTAACTCTGTCGGCACTGTTTTATATTCCTCGTAATCTACTCCCAGTAAGCCACCAAACGTGCCAGCGCCACGATAAATAAACAGCAATGCCTTCACAACTGCTGTTTTACCCAAGAGAGAAGCAGGAATGAAAGCCAGAATGCCCAATAAAATTAAGCCCAAACCCTTGAAAGCTCTAAAAAGTTTTGTCAACAGAGAAGGATACAGCTCTTTTTCTACCGTGCTGTGAGTTCCCCAAGTTCGATAACCTCGGTTGAGAATCCACTTAAGATTTGTACGAGAAGCAGGAATCCATTCGTAAACAACGGCTTCATCTGCCCAAACTATTTTACGACCAGCTTTAGACAATCGTAAAAAGAAATGGGAGTCTTCTCCTCCAGTCATCGCAAAACGATTATCAAACACGGGGTTATACTGCCGAATAATTTCTCCCTTAACCATCACGTTGTTAGTAAATGCTACATGACGTTCTTGTCCAGTTGGATAGCGAGGAGTATCAAAAAAGCCACCCTTTTCAACCCAGTTAGGAACATCATCTTCAATAAAGCGAGGTACAATTGGACCTGTCACCACATCAGCATCATAGTTTTTCTGAGCCAACAGCAGTTCTTCCAGCCAGCATGGTTCGGGACTTTCATCATCATCGATAATAACCACAAAATCCGCCGATTTGCTCGCTAAGCTAACAGATTTATTACGAGCGTAGGTAATTCCTCGTTGAGTCTGCACGTCATACTTTAAAGACCACTGAAAATCTGCTTCGATGGACTGACAAATTTTTTCTGCTACCTGCTCGGAGTCATTGTCCACCACAATTACTTCAATATCGGGACGCTCAACAGTTTTAAAAGTTAGCCGATCGATTGCGTCGAGAAGCCGTCTCAAACCCTCTGGACGTTTGAAAGTAATAATACAGATAGAAATAAGCATATTTGGTTTAATTTAATTGCAACGATAATTTCACCCAGTCTATTTATGGATCGACTATTCGATCGATAATTTTGTTCGGATTGTTGGTAACTATTTTTTTGGGGTTGGATGAGGCAGCAGAGCATTGACACCACGATACCAATCAAATCTAGCACGATTCGCTTCCAAAACTAATGCTACAGCGCTTTAATTGCTGTAGTTAGGAAATACAAGTTTTGACAAAGGCTAATATAGTATTACTCAAACAGCCAGCATTAAAATTTTAAAATTATTGAGATGGAATTTGATACTATAGTAAACTTTATTTTTTTGGCGATCGCAATCGCAATTTCGATTCCCTGTCTGGTTTTTTTTGGCGAGTGTCTGGCAGCTTTTCTGTCCTCCACATCCAGTCCCGATTTAGCTGATGTCAAACGACCTAAAACTACAGTTTTAATTCCCGCTCATAATGAAGCCGAACAAATAAAAGAGGTAGTCGAAGGCTTACAGACTCAGTTAGCCGAGCAAGATCGAGTAATCGTCATTGCCGACAACTGCCACGATAATACTGCCGAACTAGCCAGAAGCACGGGAGTTGAGGTTTTAGAAAGAGAGCATAAGACAGATCGAGGCAAAGGATATGCTCTCGATTACGCGATGCAGCAGATTAAAGAAAATCCCCCAGAGGTATTAGTCATTCTCGATGGAGACTGTCTGATTCAGCCAGATACCCTCAAAAATATTGTCTGTAAAGCGATCGCCACGGGTAGACCAGTACAGGCGACCTATCTTATGGAACAGCCAGAAGACCCCAGCCTCAAAGATAACATTTCGATGTTTTCAATTAAGGTGAAAAACCTAGTCCGTCTCTTGGGTTTAAACCGCTTAGGCTGGCATAGTCTACTAACAGGATCGGGAATGGCATTTCCTTGGTCATTGATTAGTCAAGTCTCTTTGGCGGGAAGCAAAACCACTGACGATATGCAGCTAACCGTAGATTTAGCTTTGGCTGGTTCAACTCCCGTATTTTGCGAACAGGCATTAGTTATGGGTCGTTTGATGAAGGATAAAGATGCTAAAAGTCAGCGATCGCGCTGGGAACATGGACATTTAGAAATGATTCTAATTGAAGTCCCTAGACTGTTAAAAGCCTTTTTCAAAACGGGCAATTTTGCAGCATTGGGTTTAGCTCTAGATATTCTAATCCCCCCCCTATCTCTCTTAGTAATGGCTTGGTTCGCTGCTGCGCTTTCGATCTGGCTTATCACCCTATTCTCTGCCGTCTCAGTTGTTCCCGCCGTTATTGTCACTATCACAGGTGGCTTCCTGTTTCTAGGAGTATTTCTGGCTTGGTTCAAATTTGGACGTGTAGATCTGCCTCTGAGAAATCTGATTGCAATTCCTTTTTATATCTTGAGTAAAATTCCTATCTATCTCAAGTTCTTAGTTAAACCTCAAAGCAGATGGCTGAAAACCGAAAGAGATTTACCTAACAACAATTAGCGAGATTCCACGAAGGAGAAAATTTAACTCGTAGCTAGAAAATTATGAATTTTGATGACGGGAAATAATCAGCTATTTCCCCACATCGCTTTAATTGAATTAGTATTTGGGTCTTAGATATTTAATAAATATTCCAGTTAATAACTTTTTCTTAATCATCTGTTAACCTTAGTGTTTATTCCAGACGTTTGCCTCACAATACGGCGACGGTATCGGAAACAGAAATATTTTTTAAGATTAGTAGAGGTTAAGTTAAATGTTATCACCAGTAAAAACCGTAGAAATCTTCCAAACTACTCCCGAGCCAAAAAGATTTAGTGCGGGGACTATTATTTTTAGAGCTGGAGATGCCGAAAATATTATGTATGGCATCGTTGAGGGAGAGATAGAAATTTCGGTGAACGGCAAAGTATTAGAAACAATTAAGCAGGGTGACATTTTTGGAGAAGGCGCATTAGTCCATTCTGATAGCAAGCGTGCCTCTACTGCGATCGCCAAAACAGATTGCAAACTAGCCGTAATGGAACGCAAAAACTTTCTCTTTGCCGTACAGCAGACCCCCATGTTTGCCATAGAAATTATGCGTAGCTATAGCGATCGCATTCGGAGATTGAGACAGTCTGTAAGCTGCTAGCCATGCCTTTATGTACGGACGTTCCATGGAACGTCTCTACATTATTTGCCCTTGTGAGGGGTTTTCGCCTGCTCCATGGCGATCGCTTTCATCGCTTCAAAAGAATTGCGATTAGATGTACCTTCAATTGCCTTGACGGCTAGATTTTGTACCTGTTGCAAGGAGCTATCAAGCTGCTGAGATAATTTCCCGATCCGCGTTGCCTGATGTCGAATGGTTTGTTCTAGAGATTCGATTCGCAACCGATAGTTTTGCTGCTCTCCTTCAGTTTCTCGCTCTCGCAAATCTGTCTTAACTTTGCCTTGATACGCACCAATTCCCTTTCCTTCTTCCGTACCCTGCTTGATTTTGCTCTGCAGCCGTGATTCAAAGTCTGCTACCTTTGCTGCTGCTGCCTTATATTCCTCTTCCTGTCTGGCAATTTCCTGTTCTTTTTGCCCCCACTGCTGCTCTAGTTTCTGAAGGTTTTCGGCCAGCTCTTGCTGCTGGATTTTTTGCTGCTGTGCGTATTCTGATTCGTCCAAATCTCTAGCTAAATCGAGATTGTACTGATACTCTTCTTCGTCTCGCTGCTGGCTCTTACGATAATCCTCATCTCTTTCGATAATCGATTTATGATGGACTTGCTGTTCTTTGAGCCATCCTTGTTTTAATACATCAATTTCGCGATCGCTATTTTCTTGTTGGCGATCGTATTCTTCGGTAAATTTCTGAGTAGATGCCCGATATCGATCCAAGAGAAAATCAATAGTAGATTCATCAATATCAGTGAGCTGATGTAAATTTTCTAAATCTGCGGTTTCCGTAGCGATCGCCATTTTTACTGCTGCCAACTCTGTTGCTTCGGTAATTAGCTGCTTTGACAAATTGCTTACTGCGCTCCCAAAACCATCTTGAATTTGTTCTAGAGAATCAATTGTCGTACTTAAATCGCGATTAGTATTTTGACTTACTTTCGGCGGTACAGATTTTGTCGGCGCGATTGCGGAAGCTGAAGCTGCTGGCTTATTTTGAGCTTGTTTAACTGTTGATTCTAGGGCTTTTTTCTGCTTTTCTAAATCTTTGTAGGCTGCTAATATTTCGGCTTTGGTGCTTTTGGAATTGATGCTCATAATCATTATTAATTATTGAATAAAAACTGAAGTACTAATTGCAGAATGAAGTGGCTAAAGTGCGATCGACTTCTTCTCTCTCTGCGCCTTAGCGTCTGTTTTGGTCAGCATTACATGCGGCGAACTATGCGCCTTTGTTTGCGCCTTCGGACATACGTGCTGCGAGGCTGTGGGTCTGACCGCTTGGCGCGAAACATATTTAATGCCTCAAATTAGTAGTATCGCGCTACTTACTGACTCTGAAATGCTTGCATTGCCAAATTCTGTGCCTGAATATTGGCTTCCTGTAGCTGGGTAGAGATTTCGGCTATCTGCTCTGTCTGGCGTTCGACTACTACTGTCAATGATGCTATTTTCAGCTCGTATCCTTGCTGACTTGCCGACCATTCTCTTTCTTGTAGATCTGCTGCAACCCTATATCTACCTTCTGCTTCTTTAATTGCTTTACCCCTAGCTTTGTTGTATTCTTCGCTGAGTTTGGTCTCAAAGCTAGCGATCGCTTCTTGGTGATGGACAAATTCGCTCTTATGTTCGAGCAAGTATGTCTCTCGTTCTGACCAATCTTTATTTTTAGTAGTTTCTAACTCGGATATAGCGATCTCCTGCAGTCGTTTATCGGTTTCGTATTCATCCTGCTCGATCGTTCTCTGTCGCTCTAGTTCGTATTGATAGTCGGCTACTTCTAATTCTCGTTTGTAAATCAAAGATGCTGTGGCTTCTTTAACCTCGGTCGAAAACTTAGCCCACTTACTTTCCCACTCTTGTTTCGTAACGCTGATTTCTCGTTCGATTGCTGCTTTGTTCTGAGCCGTATCTGCTGCTAAATTCGCCTTTTTTAGCTCGTATTCTCGTTCGAGAATATATAAGGCATCTGCAACTAGACGCACCTGTTTGAGCCGTTCTAAATGCTCTCGTTCGACCGCGATCGCTTTCTTTAGTTCTTCTAGCTTTTCCGACTCGCTAGTTAATGTCCCTGCCAGTTCACCAATAACATTGCCAAAGCTTAACTGTAGCGATGCCATGTCGTTAACAATATTATCAACGGTATAGTCAATAGTTTTTTCTACTAAGGCTTGATTCAGGGTTCTGGCAACCTCTTCTTCTCTGGTAGCTATTTTAGATTTCTGCTGATGCTGTTCCAATAGTCGATTGAAAGCGATCTCAATATCTCCCTGTTTACCTTTGATGCCGGTTAAACTCATAGGTTTGCTCCATAAGTGTCGTGACTAAAATAATTTTGCTCTTCTAGTTGATCTTTAAATCAACAATAGAGACATCATAAACAAAATTGATTTTTAAGTCAACTATTTGGGAATTCGTATTTTATCGAGCAAATAAAAAAGAGGTGGATCGATCTAGTTATCAGCCCACCTCTTTCTCAATATTTAGTTCTGTGATAGCGTATCGAGCCTACTGATGCCTATACGCCAAATGACTTACCGCAGCCACAAGTTTGAGCAGCGTTGGGATTGGTAAACTCAAACCCGCCACCAATCATGGCGTTACTATAGTCTAAGACTAAGCCGTATAGATACAAAAGACTTTTTGGATCGCATACTATTTGGAATCCATCATAGTCAAATACTTCGTCACTATCACCAATCTTGTTGGGTTCTTCAAAATCCATCATATAGGACATTCCCGAACAACCGCCTTGACGCACTCCTACCCGCAAACAAAGCTCTTTTCCCTGCTGTTCTTGCAGCATTTTGATGTGCTTGTAAGCAGTTGGGGTTAACTGAATTCCTCTTTCTAAGGTTTTGGTAGCTTCTGTCATCTGTTTAAATAACTCCTACGAGATTTGCTCTCAATGGTTTGGCAGTTAAATTGATTAGCTGGGATCGATCGCTAAAAATTTTTCCTAAGCCTGAGATTCATTACATCTTTTTATTTTAGATTCTTTATCTGAATTGAGTAAGAATAATAACTCTAACTTTACTTTGTTTATCTCCAATTCTGGATATTAAGTAGGACCTTAAAATTATATATGTCTAGATACTAAGGATAGTGAAGGGGAGACTGATAAGCTGAGTTAGCTAAACTAACCAAAGAGCGAGCTTATCAGCCCCGCCTAAAAGTACTATTCGGTCACACTGCTTACACTTAGAGGAACTAAATCACCGTAGATAGTAAATCCTAATAGCATAGGTTCATTTTCTTGGATTAGTTTACCTGTTAGGGCGCAGCTTTCATCTTTACGAGCAGTTGCGTCCACTGTAGCGCGAATATCAGAACGAGCAAACTGAGGGCGATAGTCTCCAGATTTTTGGTGAACATAGTTCCACAAAATATCTCTGATTAAAGCCTGATAACCTTGATTTCCTGAAAGTTCCTTGAGCTTGTCTTTAAGACTGCGCTCTAAACGAATACTGGTAACTTCCATTTCTGTCGTTGATGTGCGAGTTAGGGTTCGCATGTTTTTTTCCTCTAGATACTAGACATATACGGTAATATAAGTGTAGTATTAAAATCCCCGTTTGAAAACCCCTTTCAACAAATTTAATGTTGTTTCTATCGCTTTCTTCTTCGATCTTCAATATAGCGCGCCTCAATAATTATGTCTGGATGGAAAACGATCCTCAATGTTCTTTAGATCGAAGAGAAAGCAACCTAGCATACTTGCCAGAGCTGGAACGTATAGAAAGTCGTAACCAAGAATTAGCAGACGATCGCACTCTCAAAATTCATTGTGAGCGATCGCTGCAGCAACTAAATATGAGGATGAAAACTCCAGAGTAGCCGTGCTTAATTAAGCTGTTATTTTAATAAAAATTAACATTATCCGCTACTTAAACCTTGAGTAAGCGGATTTTTTAGTGGCTATTTTGTTCGTGGTTAACAAATAACAAGTGATTTGCGTCAGTGCGAACGCCGAAAAAATGGTGAACAGTTAGTTATGGATTAATTGAATTCAATGAATCTTCTCGAAACCTAAGTCAAGAAAGGAGTAAAGCTCATGTTAAAAGTTACTTATTTAGAAGACGAAATTTATTTAGAGCAGTTAGACAAATCAATTGAGGTTTGGAAAAAAGATAGAATTTTGGTCAATCTACGTGCAGCGATCGGTATTTATGTCGAATCGAGCATTGCCAGTGTTGTTTTACCAATCACTTCGCGAGTTAGCAGTTTAGTCAAGCTAGCTCAGGGACAGCCGATTGAGCTAGTTCCTTGCGATGAAGAATACTTAGAGATTAGTTTGATGGGTACTTGGCTAGCTCAAGATAGAGACAGCGAAGAAGGGGTATTTGTTTGTGAACTCAGTCGCGAAATTGAGAACTGCTTATATCAGCTATGGCAAGAGGCTCAGATCGGCACTTCCGTAATCAACTAAGCAATCAATAACTCAACAGCAGCTTGCTCTGTTGCTTACTAAATTGAAGTAGTTTTACGAGAGCAGAAAAAATCAACTAATTCAGCTAGGCTAGCATTCGATTGATGGGGAATTGAATTTTGAACCAGCTTGATGCTTGCTTGATTTAGGTGAACAAAGACTTGGCTTCGTAAGATTTGCCGAATCTGAGTCTCAAATCCCGCTATTTCTAGTTCAAATCTTGCCTGCCGTTCGTAGGCTAAATCGACAATAAAGCCTGCCATAGCCAATAATTTTTTTCTCAGCTCATCTGGTTGAGGATTATCCGAGAAACTGCAATCTACAACCACGTCTTTCAGATAGGGATTATCCTCCAAGAATACTAAGATGCCATCTTGAATATAAGCCTCTACACCCTCGATTCCCAAGGCTCCGAGATCTGCCAGAGCAATAATGCTGCCGACAATCGAAATCTTCGCTTGAGGATCGTAAAGATATGGTTGATAGATCGACTGGTGGTCAAAAACATGGTTCTGGCTATTCTCTGGAGGATCTGGAATACAGATAGTCGCGACAATTCCATCTTGGAGAATCTGCTGTTCGCGATCGCTAATTAGAACCGAACAGTCTAACTTTTCCGCAACCAAAGCCCGATTGAGTTTTTGAATATACTGTAATAATTTATCTGCACTCGATTTTTCGCTCAAGCCTGGTTTTCTTTGACGAGATTGATTTGGTGGAGTCGCCTCGAATATTTGCACCATGTCATGAGCCAATCCGCAAATACCAATTAAGGCTTCAAGTCGGTTTAGCTCTGGTAGTGAATGGTTCTCTGCTAAAACTGGCTTAATTGCCAGGAAAATCTGCTTTGCACGACGCTTGACTCCCAGAGCATGGTTTAGATTGTGATAGTAGAGCTGTTTATCTTTGACTTCTTTGATAATCTCGCCTCGAACATACCGTTCTACTAGCTCAACCGTCTCAGCAAAAGAAGTGGGTTTTTGCGACCAATATTTTTGTGTCATGAACAATTGCTACATGTGGCTAAAGCTGAGGCTATTTCTTTACAGTTATAAACACTTTTTGCTGATTTTTTTTTGTTAGTCAGTTCCAACAGGCATCTGTTTTGAGAGAAAATCAAAAGCCTAAAAAATTTAAAAGTTATTCGGCTCAAAGACTTTCTATTTCAGATTTGACTCTGTTTGTATAACTATTTGCCAGAGATGAGGGAATTAAATAAAAACAAAACTCGATCGCAATCGAAGTTCCTTGTGTATCATGTTCCCTCTCATTTCTCTTCAGTCGATCTAACCTGAATTATTTATTCCTGCCACAATTTTTGAATAACTGTTTCTGGTTTTATATCTTCAATTTTATTAGAGTTAGATAAGATCGAGGTGCAATTTTCTCGATCGCTAGGCAGAGTATGGCGATCTCCCTCGCTAACTAGAGCAAAAGTATAGGCATCGGTTGCCACAGCGAGCTGCATTGACATGCCACTGTTGCACAAAATTAGATTTGCCCCCGCAATTATGGCTGCAGTTTTACCTACGTCGGGAGGAGAAATTGCCTTCAAGTTACCGTTGGCAGTAACTAGGCTTGTTACCCAAGATTGATTGCGATCGGTTTGTAGCAATACGATCGATAGTCCTGTCTGACGTTGCTCGATATCAGCAATAACTTTCTGCCAGTTAGCAAGAGGATAAGAACTTATCGTCGATGAATCGGTTGGTTCGTCGCAGAGAACAATATAACCGCCCTCCATCCCGCGTCTCTGCTGCTCTGATTCCGCCCAGTTGATATCTTCCTTGGGTACGTTGATTGCAACGGGAGGACAGGGAGCTTGAATGCCAAATCCTGTCACCAAATCGTGATACATTTCTGCCCGATGTTGTTCTGGCTTGCGAACTACTGCATTTGACAAATACAGCGAGGCATCATCATGATAGCCAATTCGGGTAGGAATACCGTTGAGCCAGAGCAGGAGTTTAATTCGCCAGGTAGTTTTGAGACTAATCAAAGCATCATACTCGCGATCGCGCACCGTACCCAAAAGATTGAGATAATCTGCAAAGCTGTTACGGTCTTGAAAATCAAACACCAAAACATCATCGACATTTTTACAAACTCGATAAGCTTTTTTTGAGCGGGGTTCGACTAATACATCAATTGAGGCTTGAGGATACTGTTGTTTGATAGTTTCCAGGGTAGGAAAAAAGAGAATTTGATTGCCAATATCGCCAGGCACGAGGGCTAGTATGCGCATTCTATAAAGAAGATATAGTCCTTAGTTTTATCTGAGGACAATTTTAGTAGATGATAGAGCTAAAGCGGATTATTTTTAGGAAAACATCATTAAATGCACTTACTGATTCCAGCAGCGGGGATGGGTCGTCGCATGGGTAGCGACCGTAACAAGCTCTTGTTAAAACTGCTCGAAAAGCCTTTGCTAGCCTGGAGTCTACTTACTGCCGAGCAGTCTTCCAGCATCAAATGGATCGGTATTATGGGTCAGCCTACGGACTTTCCTGAATTCGAGCGTATTTTGAGCGAGCTAGATTTAAGTAAGCCAGTCAAACTAATTTTGGGGGGAGAAACCCGTCAGGAATCAGTTTATAACGGTCTGCAGGCATTGCCGACCGAGGCAGCTAGGGTGCTAATTCATGACGGTGCGAGGTGCTTGGCAACCTCAGAGCTATTCGACCGCTGTAGCGAGGCTCTATCGACTTGTCAGGGGCTAATTGCTGCCGTGACCGTCAAGGATACGATCAAGGTGGTTGACTCTCAGGGAATTATTACGGATACTCCCGATCGCAGTAATCTCTGGGCGGCTCAAACTCCTCAAGGATTTGAGGTGGAATTACTTAAGAATTGTCACGACCGAGGCAAAAAATTGGGTTGGCAGGTGACGGATGATGCTGCCCTGTTTGAAAAATGCGGTCTACCTGTAAAAATTGTGCGGGGGGAAGAAACCAATCTTAAAGTTACTACTCCCGTGGATTTGGCGATCGCTGAATTTATCCTTCAGCAACGAAATTCCTAAAAGAAGTACATAATATATCCTGAATATGAATTAGCGAAAATACATAGAGATATATAGGAATATAAATATATATGTTGATGCCGAGAAAATTAAAGCTGCTGCTGAAAATAGCTGGTGTTGTAATTGGCAGCCTGCTTTTTTCTCCTTCTACTACGGCACAGGTAACTCCCGACGGTAGTTTATCAACTACGGTGGAACAGTCGGGAGGGGAATCAACCATCGATGGTGGCGAGAGAGCGGGGGATAATTTATTTCACAGCTTTAGGGATTTCTCTGTATCTGAGTCGGGAAGCGCCAGCTTTAATAATGCTTCCGACGTAGTTAATATTTTTAATCGCGTCACGGGGGGGAATGTCTCTCAGATTAACGGTCTGATTAGAGCTAACGGCACAGCTAATTTATTTTTAATTAACCCTGCAGGAATTATTTTTGGAGAGGGCAGTAGTTTAGATATTGGTGGTTCTTTTTATGGCGGAACAGCCGATAGTATTTTGTTTCCCGACGGGATTGAGTTCAGCGCTTCTAATTTAGACGTTGACCCAATTTTGACTATTAATGCGCCAATTGGCTTCAATCTCAGAGAGGACTCTGGAACAATTGTTAACCGTTCGATTTTTATAGACGAAGATAGTATATTTCCCGTCGGTTTAAAAGTTAATGAAGGGGAATCGATTACTCTAGAAGCCAATCAAATTAGATTTGAATCAGGGCTATTGACTGCGCCAGGAGGGTCAATTAATTTGAGAGCAATAGGTAATATTGCGATCGCAGGAAACATCTTTGATTTTGCCTTAGACACAGCTTCAGAAGAGGGAGATGGTGGAAGAATTGAGGTTGATTCTAGCAACGGTGAAATTAATTTTATTAATATAAATATTCGCTCTGGTTCTTCTACTTCGGATAATGGTGGTCAGATCGATATTTTTGCCCGAAATGCCTTGATTTTGGAAGATAGTAGCTTGACTAGTAGTGTTGAGTCAGGGACAGGTGGAAATATTAGTTTAGAGTCGGCAACATCAATCGAGATGATAGATACTCGCTTAGATACAGGAGCCTTTGGCGATCGCAAGAGCGGTGATATCAGTATTACTGCCCTCAACAATGGAGCAATCAGCTTTTTTGGAAGACAAGATAGTCCAGCCGAAATTTTAGCTGATGCTTTTGGCAGTGGAGAAGGATTAGAAGATGGTCAGACTGGCGGAGATTTAGCGATTGTGGGGGGAGATATAACTATTGATAATTATCAACTGATTAGTATTGTTAATTTCAATCCTGATATAAACCCTAATACAGATGGAAATGGCGGAGATATCAGCGTGCAAGGAGATAATATCACCATCATTAACAACAGCACCCTCGAAACTCTAACAGAGGGGGAAGGGGCAGCAGGCAATATTATCTTAGAAGGATCTAATCTTACTCTCGATAACAGCGAGATCGAAGCTTCCAATCGACCTCCTGGAGACGTTAATTCAGATTCCGTCGGCGGGAACATAGATTTACAGTTTACGGGAATTGTTAGCTTGAGTAACAACAGCTCGATTATTGCAGCAGCCACGAATAATGCTAGTGGTGGCAACATTAATATTGACTCTCAGTTTATTATCGCTTTCCCATCAGAAAATAATGGTAATGATATTATTGCTAGCGCTCAAGCAGGTACAGGTGGAAATATCGATCTCAATACCGAATCAATTTTTAATCTAGAAAGCAGAATCAATCAGCCAAATAACGGTACGAATGACATTGATGCTAGTTCTCAGTTGGGAATTGATGGCAACGTCATAATTAATACTATCTCTGTCAATAAAATTCCTGGAATCGTTGGTCTGTCCGTCGATCTGATTAATGTAGATGAAGCGATCGCCTATAGCTGTGCAGCAGAGACTGGAACTTCAGGATTGGCCATTAACGGCAAAGGAGGAATTCCCGAATCACCTGATGCTCCCTTGATTTCGGAGAATATTAATGTCGATCGAAGCTTTAGTGATTCGGCAACGGGAATGGAACAAAATCCAGCTCAAAAATTAGAGCAGTCGATCGAAACTGGTGATGGTAAAATCGACTTAGCAATGAGAGCAATTGAGAGAGAAAACGGGACTATTTCTCTCGTCTCCAGTCATAATTTAGGCGATCGCCAACAAAAGAGCAGCTTGTCTAACTGCATATAAAAACAGGGTTCAAACATAGAATTAAATAGTTAAACATAATTCGAGAATATTTCAAGTAATCTTAAAAATAATGAATAAACTGCTATCTGCCACAGGCTTTTCTATTTTAGTTACGGCGATCGCCCTAATCGGCATTAGTTCTCAAAAAGCTACTGCAGGAAATCGGATGCAGGAGGCAATTTCTGAAGCTAAAACCCTAGCAGCTCAATGTCAGAGTTCAGATTCCTGTGGTGACTGTGTAGAAGAAAACGTCATTCCTGGAATTATCCGTAAGTATCGTCTTGAATCTCGTCGAGAAATCAGTGAGGTTAGTGCTGCTGCGAGAGAGAAGTGTAATTAGTTTCGACGCTGCCGATTAAATAGTGATGTAAGTTTTTTATTTTTACCTATTAATCACAACATGGATAGATGTTGGGTTACGGTGAATCGCCCACTGAAAAATCAATTTCAACAGCAAAATCATCTAACTTCTTTTAGTGGCGTGACAAGCTTAAAATAATTTAATCGAAAATTAACAGAAAAAACTTTTCACCTCTTACCTCTCTGCGTCTTGGCGCGAACTTCATTCAAAGACAAAAAGTTTGCGAGAATAAGTTGGTATACATAGCCGACATAAAGCCAACATGCCCGTAACTGATTCAGAGATAGATATTGCTACCTATATAGACCATACTCTCCTCAAGCCCAGTGCCGTTGCCGAAGAGGTAAAAAAGGTATGTCAGGAAGCATGGCAGTATAACTTTCCTTCGGTATGCGTTTATCCTGCCTGGGTAACAGAAGCTAGAGAGATACTGCACGATAAACAGCCCCAGGTAGGGACGGTAATTGGTTTTCCTACGGGAGCAACAACCTCGGCTATTAAGCTGCACGAAGCCCAGGAAGCGGTAGAAAATGGCGCTACCGAACTAGATGTCGTCATCAATCTAGCCTGGGTTAAATCTGGCGAATCGGGCAAGATATATCAAGAGATAGCTCAAATCTGTGCCGAAACGGGTCAAACTGTAAAAGCAATCCTAGAGACCACTGTTTTAAGTAATGATGAGAAAAGGTTGGCAGCAGAGATCTGTCTCGATGCGGGAGTCGCTTATTTAAAAACCAGTACGGGCTGGTTTGGCGGGGCGACGGTAGAAGATGTCGAGCTACTCCATGAGATTACTAAAGGACAGATTGGAATTAAAGCTTCGGGGGGCATTCGTACCTACCAACAGGCGATCGCTTTAATTCATGCAGGAGCAACTCGTCTCGGCACTTCTCGTGGTGTCGATCTTCTCCGTCAGCAGAACGAATCGGCAAAGTAAAAACTGATTACTAAAAACTAATTACTAGGTAATTGATTAATCAAAAATATAAGGCAACGGGAATTATTTTAAAAGGCTCGTCCCTGAAAGAAAACGATCGCCTGGTAACGGTATTGACTCCCGAATATGGTCTAATTCGCGCTGTCGCCCCAGGAGCAAAGAAGTATAAATCTCAGTTGCGAGGACGAACCGAGCTATTTGTGATCAACGAGTTACTGATTATCAAAGGGCGATCGCTAGATAAGATTATTCAGGCGGATACTCTTTATAGCTATCCTGGTTTAAGTCGCGACATCGGTAAGCTAGCAACGGCTCAATACTTAGCAGAACTGTCCCTAGCCTTGGCGGTAGACGAACAGCCCCAGCCCGAACTGTATCAACTGTTAAACGAGCATTTACGACGGGTAGAGAGGTTGATCGTGGGGGAGTCGGTATACCCTTGCTTGGCTCAAGCTGTTTTTCATCTGACGGCGATCGCTGGCTTGACCCCCCAGATCTTTGAATGCTGTCTAACTCAGCAGAGGATGATTCCCAATTTGAGCTTGGCTAATTGGCGGATTGGATTTAGCTTTGAAGGAGGCGGAATTATAGATTTAGACGCAGTTCAGAGAATTCAGCAAAATAAAAACCTCGAACTGGATGCGGTAGAAAGTTACAACCAGCGCCTACCAAAAATCGATTACCGAATTGGTGCTTTGGAGTTGAATCTCTTACAGCAGCTAATCGATCGCGACTTGCCCTCAGTAGAAGCATCGGTGACGGCAAATTTTAATTTAGAAGCAGCCTGGATCGCAATCGAGAAAGTTTTGCGAGAATATATCCAATATCATATTGGTAAGACGATTCGTTCGGCTAATCTAGTAGATAACCTCTATATTGAATTTTAAAACTCAGTTCAACTATTTAAAATGCGACTGTCGGAATCAGAAACCTCTCCCACAAAGGAAATCAAATCATCTTCCGAATCTGACTCCCAAGGATTCGCTCCCGTATTAAAAAACAAGCAGTTTTTAATTTTGTGGATTGGTCAGATATTTTCTCAGCTAGCAGACAAGGTGTATTTAGTAATGATGATTGCGATCGTTGCTAATCAGTTTCAGTTACCCAACCAGCCGATTAGCAGGTGGGTATCACCAATTATGATCGCCTTTACGATTCCTGCAGTGTTGTTTGGTTCTTTGGCTGGAGTATACGTAGATCGCTGGAATAAAAAACCCGTGCTGGTGATTTCTAATTTACTGCGGGGTGTTTTAGTTTTGACTTTACCGCCGTTGCTACTTGTCTCTCAGGGGCAAAGTTTGCTTGATGCTGTTCCTCTCGGCTTTGGTTTAATGCTGGGGATTACTTTAGCGGTTTCTACCTTTACGCAGTTTTTTGCCCCTGCAGAGCAGGCGGTAATTCCTTTAATTGTCAGGGATCGAGATTTGTTAGCAGCCAATTCTCTCTACACCACGACGATGATGGCGCTATTGATTATTGGTTTTGCAATCGGTGAGCCTTTGCTTAGTATTGCCAATAATCTGGCTGGAAACGTTGGCTTACCCTCTAGTATCGGTAAAGAGATTTTGGTAGGCGGTGCTTATGCGATCGCTGGCTTAATTCTTTTAGCCTTAACAACTGGAGAAAAGTTAGATTCGGCTGGAGAAAAACCCCACGTCTGGGCAGATATTAAAGAAGGCATCGACTATTTGGGAGAAAAACCGCGGGTTCGTAATGCTCTAATCCAGCTAGTCATCTTATTCTCTATTTTTGCTGCTCTGGCAGTGTTAGCCGTAAGCTTAGCAGAGCGAATTCCTCAAATTACAGCAGAGCAGTTTGGTATCCTCTTAGCAGCAGCAGGGGTAGGTATGGGGGCAAGTGCAGCTATTTTGGGCAGTAAGGGTCAAAATATCAGTCGTCCCAAACTTAGTTTGATTGGTTCGATTGGTGTAGCAGCTTCTTTAGTCGGCTTATCCTTTGCCACTGAAAATCTCTGGTTAGCTTTAACCATGACGGCTTTATTAGGAGCTTTTGCTGCTTTGGTAGGCGTGCCGATGCAGACGACAATTCAGTCTCGGACTCCCGAAGCGATGCGAGGTAAAGTATTTGGCTTACAAAACAATGCGGTAAATATTGCTCTTTCCTTGCCTTTAGTGTTGGCATCAGCAGCAGAAACTCGTTTTGGTTTACCCACCGTAATTCTAGGTTTAGCGGCGATCGCTGCAGTTGGCGGAACTTTAACCTGGTACATGATGCAGGCTGACTCAAGCTTTGATAAGCCCTAGCGTTCTCTCGGAATGAAGAATGATTTGTCTATTTTCTAAGTAAAAAGCCCGACTTTACCCCCAATCTGGTAAATTAACTAAAGCTAATCAATAGCAATTATATTCAATCGATCGCTTTACTAAAAAAGCTTCAAGCTTTAGGTTTTGATGCCTCGCCAGACAAGATTTGGTGTTTTAGCGATTATGAGAAGTTAAATTTCTGCTAGTTGAGCTTATAGCTACAGCCCCTTCGGGGCAAGCGTTATCCACGCTTAGGGCTTTTTGCCCTGTGCTTGTAGCCTATAGCTTCCCTCATTTACTGTCGTAGCTGCCTGGAAGAAAGAGCATTTGCATGCATATCGCTTGGCTGGGAAAAAAAACGCCCTTTTGTGGCAATGTAACCTATGGACGTGAAATAACTAACGCCCTTTTAGATCGTAGCTATCGGGTTAGTTTTCTGCATTTTTCTCAACCCCAATCAAATTACGATCGGCATCAGGCTCCAGAAAGCAGTGATTGGTCAAATTGCCACGAGGTTTCTCTGCCGTTTATCTATAAATCTCAGGTTTATACAATCCCCACCTTAAAATCGAGTAAGGTATTATTGCGATCGCTACAGCAGTTAAAGCCAGATTTGGTTCACGCCTCTCTAACTCTATCTCCCTTGGACTTTCGGCTACCAGATATTTGTGAAGAGTTAAATATTCCCCTAGTCGCCACGTTTCATCCACCCTTCGACAGCAAAATTCGTAACCTGAAGTCCAGCACCCAATATCTGACCTATCAGCTTTACGCACCTTGTTTGGCTCGCTACGATCGCGTCATTGTCTTTAGCGAGATCCAGCGAGACTTGCTGGTTAAATTGGGTGTTCCTAGCGATCGCGTGATGATTATTCCCAATGGTGTAGATCGGCAAAAATATTCTCCTGGTTATTCCAGTCTTAAATATCAGCTGCGGGCAAAAAGACTGTTTGTCTATCAGGGCAGAATTGCGACAGAGAAAAACATTGAGTCTCTGTTAAAAGCCTGGAAATTAGCCCAAATGGGAGATGGCTGCCAGCTATTAATGGTGGGAGATGGTCCTTTAAGAAATTCACTCCAGCTCAATTATGGCAAGGAAGATAGTATTGTCTGGCTGGGTTATGTTGCCGATGAGCAAAAACGAATTGACATCTTGCGGGCTGCTGATGTGTTTATTTTGCCCTCCCTGGTAGAAGGTTTGTCTATTTCCCTCCTCGAAGCAATGTCCTGTGGTGTTGCCTGTTTGGCTACGGATGCGGGCGCAGATGGCGAAGTTTTAGATGAAGGGGCGGGGGTAGTTCTAGATACTCAAGACGTTACCTCGCAGTTAAAAACTCTGTTACCTCTGTTTCGCGATCATCCTCAAATGACCGAACTATTAGGCAAAAAGGCGCGTCAAAGAGTTATTGAAAGGTATACTCTCCAGCAAAATATTACGAAGCTCGAATGGCTCTATTCCGAAATTGCCAATCGACAATTAATGATTAATAAACAATAATCGCTACTGATATCTTAACTGGAGCAAACTGGTGGTCAAAGTCAGCGTGATTATCCCTGCCTATAATGGCGATCGCTATTTGGCAGAGGCGATCGATAGTGTCTTAGAGCAAACCTATCGAGACTATGAAATTATTGTTGTTGATGACGGCTCGACGGACAATACAGCTCAAGTAGCCCGACAATATGGCAATCGTGTTCGTTACCTGAGCCAAAAAAATCAGGGGGTAGCAGCCAGTCGTAACTTTGGTCTGGCAGCAGCATTGGGTGACTACATTGCTTTTTTAGATCAAGACGATCTATTTTTACCCCACAAGCTTGCTATTCAAACGGAATTATTAGATAAAGATGCCGACTTGGGCATGGTTAATAGTGGCTGGCAAATATATCAAGATCGTAGCAGCAGCGATTTGGCGATCGCAACAGCAGCAGTGCAGCCATGGCAGCAGATACCCGATCTTAGTGCCGCCAATCTGATTGTTTGGAAACCAGTTTTTTTAGGGGCAATGTTGTTTCGTCGCGACTGGCTAGAGCGATCGGGGGGCTTTAATACTACTTTGGAGCAAACTCCAGATGTAGACTTAGTAATGCGTCTAGCTAAGATGGGTTGTTCTGCTGCTTGGGTCGAACAAATTACCGTTAAATATCGACAGCATGAAGCTAATGCTTCTAAAAATTCTTTGTTGCAAGCTCAAGAATTGAATCAAATTACGGCAAAATTTTTTGCTCAGTCTAGTCTGACTCCAGAAATTAAAATTTTAGAAGCGCCATCTCGCTATCAGAGCTTAATCTGGAGTGCTTGGCGACTGCATGAAACGGGATATTTGACTCAAATGCGGGATTATCTCCAGAAGTCTCGATCCTATAGCCGTAAATATCCCACCGAAATTCCCCTAAGCTGGCTAGAGTCTTTCAAAAACTATTCTGCTGAATATGGCAAACAATTAGATGTTTATACTCTAATCGCTTCTGCGGAATGGCAGAGTTTGCTACAAGAGTGTTTATTTAAAAAGTGCTTTTGATTGAATTGCCACTAGCAACTAGTTATTAATTTATTTTAGTGACAATATCTAAACGCTTAAACCGCCGACAAGCAGAGGAACTATACGTTCTATCGATCCTGCCAATTTCCATAGATATGTAGCAAGTTTATCTGATGGTGATAAGTATGGCAGGGACATAAACGACAAAGACAGCAATACAGTAAATAGATAAAAGATTAAATTGGAAATTAATAAGATTTTGAGTATCCCTAGCAGTTTTGCTTCTGAATATATTCTATTACGTACAACTATAAAACTCGCCCCTACCAAAATATTTACCGCAAATATAGTAAATCCATAGAATAATAAGGGAAACTAGGTAACTTTATATAAGCTATTTTAAGGAACTGCCTCCATAGGTAGTTAATGGCATTGCATAAGCTGATGTATAGAATTTGTTCAAAATTACTAGGAGCAATGACCCTAGTACGAAGTTTACAAATAAAAACTTCAACATTGAAGCTTGGTGTTTTTAGAGAATTAAGCATTAATTTTTCGAATTTTTCCCAATGGACTTTTATTTAGGCATCGATTTTGGAACTTCTGGGGCAAGAGCGATCGCCATCGATACTCAGAAGAATGTAGTTTCCACTCAACAGTCTGGCTTTGGAAACATTTTTTCTAGTCAGCTAGTCAAAAATTGGCGCGATACATTATTCGCTTTAATCGCTCAGATTCCTTTAAACATTCGGCAAAATATCAAGGCGATCGCTATCAACGGCACGTCTTCAACAGTATTGTTATCTGATGCCGAAGGGAAAGTTATTACGGAACCTCTTTTATATAACGATCCTAGAGGAAAATCAGTTTTAAATCGGCTCAAAGCGATCGCCCCAGATAACCATGTCGTCGTCAGCGCCACTTCTAGTTTGGCAAAGCTACTGTGGTGGAGCGAACAGCCTTATTTCGAGCTAGCCGAACATTTGCTACATCAGGCTGACTGGCTGGCTTATTTACTCCACGGCAAATTAGGCATCAGCGATTATCACAATGCTCTTAAGCTGGGATATGACGTGGATAATCTAGATTATCCTCAATGGCTTAGGGATCTACCCTTCAATCGTCTCTATCCCCAAGTTTTAGCTCCTGGGGCATCTATAGCCAGGGTTAAGACTTCCCTGTGGCAACGTTTCGATCTGCCTGCTGACTGTATCGTTAAGGTAGGTACAACCGATAGTATTGCTGCTTTTCTGGCAAGCGGAGCGAGCCAACCTGGAGAAGCCGTTACCTCTCTGGGATCTACCTTAGTTTTAAAACTATTGAGTCGCACTAAAGTTACGGCAAGTGAATTTGGCATCTATAGCCATAAACTAGGCAATTTTTGGCTTACTGGTGGCGCTTCAAATACGGGAGGAATAGTACTGCAGCACTACTTTGACGATGAACAGCTCAAACAACTGTCTGCACAAATAGATCCCGATCTTCCCAGTCCTCTAAAATATTATCCTTTAATCGAGCCAGGCGATCGCTTTCCTATTAACGACCCCGATCTGCAACCGCAGCTACAGCCTCTCCCTACCGAGCCACGGGAATTCCTGCATGGCTTATTAGAAAGTATGTCCCGTATTGAAGCGTTGGGGTATCAAAAACTACAGAGTTTCGGCGCTGACAAATTAACTAATGTCTACACAGCAGGAGGTGGAGCAAAAAATGCCGTATGGTCAAAAATTCGTCAGCGAAATCTCAAGGTATCAGTTACATCGGCAAACAATACCGAGGCAGCTTATGGTACAGCTTTGCTGGCTGCGGATCTATCCTCGATTCGATCGGGGTGCGCTCAAAAACAGTTGGTAATTGTCCAGGGCGATCGCTAATTGGCACTCGGGCTTTTGAGGAAATAGAAATTTAAAGCAAAAATCAACAGAATTAAAGAAGCTAAAAAAAGGCAGTGTTTAA
>Ga0209831_1001324_pt1 | contig 23186 bp, 19 predicted proteins | sample Maine_Asex4_meta_FD_187451 | JGI IMG/M metagenome (GOLD analysis project Ga0209831, IMG submission 187451) | Marine algal microbial communities from Maine, USA - Maine_Asex4_metaG (SPAdes) (version 2) | ecosystem: Host-associated > Algae > Red algae > Unclassified | place: Maine, USA | collected... | reverse complement strand
TCCCTATAGTGTCGCCAACCATGCGCCGACCGCGCGTGATCCGATGCAGCCAGCGGAAGGCCCCGCCCCCATGTCAGAAGTCGAAACCGGTGCCGATGTCGGCCGCGGCAACCGCCCGCTCTCGCCCCATCTTCAGGTCTACAAGCCGCAGATGACCTCCGTCATGTCGGTGTTCCACCGCGCCACCGGCATCGGCAACAGCGCCGGGGCGATCCTGGTCGCCTGGTGGTTCATCGCCGCCGCGACCGGCGCGGGGGCGTTCGATTTCATAAACGGGCTGCTGACGAGCTGGCTGGGCCACCTCGTGCTGCTCGGGTTCGTCTTCTCGGTCTGCTATCACCTGTGCAACGGGCTGCGTCACCTGATGTGGGATGCGGGCTACGGGTTCGAGCTGGATCAGGTGAAGACGACCGGCATCGTCGCGGTGTCGGCGGCGGGACTGATGGCGCTCGGGCTGCTGCTCGTCGGCTGGTTGAACTAGGGGAGAGAAACACATGGCCATGATCACCCCCCGCGCGCGCGTCCGCGGCCTCGGCTCCGCCAATAGCGGGACCGAACACTGGTGGAACCAGCGCCTCTCGGCGATCTCGCTCGCCTTCCTCGCGCCGTTCTTCTTCATCCCCTTCGCCATCGCGCTGGGCAAGCCGTGGCTGGAAGTGGTGTCGATGTACAAGCATCCCTTCAACGCCATCGTCGCCGCCCTCTTCATGCTGGCGGTCTTCCACCACATGCGCCTCGGGCTGCAGGTAGTGATCGAGGACTACATCCACGCCCCCGCCCTGCGCACCGGCCTGCTCATCGCCGTGAAACTCGGCACGATCCTGCTCGGCTTCGCCGCCGCCTTCTCCATCGCGATGATCGCCTTTGCGGTGTGACCGCGCGGCGCCCCTGCATGCAGGGGCAAATGCGCGCAAGGCATCGCAACGGCCCCCTCCGGGCGCTATAGTCCGGTCCAGAGAACAGACGCCCGGATACGGAGTGCCTCCATGGCCACCTATGACATCATCGAACACAATTACGACGTCGTCGTCGTCGGGGCCGGCGGCGCGGGGCTTCGCGCCACGCTCGGTTGCTCCGAACAGGGGCTGAAGACGGCCTGCGTGACCAAGGTCTTCCCGACCCGCTCGCATACGGTGGCGGCGCAGGGGGGTATCGCGGCGTCTCTCGGCAACATGGGGCCGGATCACTGGCAGTGGCACATGTACGACACCATCAAGGGGTCGGACTGGCTCGGCGACATGGACGCGATGGAGTACCTCGCGCGGGAAGCTCCCAAGGCCGTCTACGAACTGGAGCATTACGGCGTGCCGTTCTCCCGCACCGACGAGGGCGACATCTACCAGCGCCCCTTCGGCGGCCACACCACCGAATTCGGCGAAGGCCCCCCCGTCCAGCGCACCTGCGCCGCCGCCGACCGCACGGGCCACGCGATCCTGCACACGCTCTATGGCCAGTCGGTCAAGAACAACGCGGAATTCTTCATCGAGTATTTCGCCCTCGACCTGATCATGGGCGAGGACGGCGAATGCACCGGGATCGTCGCGTGGAAGCTCGACGACGGCACGATGCACCGCTTCAACGCCAAGATGGTGATCCTCGCCACCGGCGGCTATGGCCGCGCCTATTTCTCCGCGACCTCGGCCCATACCTGCACCGGCGACGGCAACGGGATGGTGGCCCGCGCGGGCCTGCCGCTGCAGGACATGGAATTCGTGCAGTTCCACCCGACCGGCATCTACGGCGCCGGGTGCCTCATCACCGAGGGCGCGCGCGGCGAGGGCGGCTATCTCGTCAACTCCGAGGGCGAGCGGTTCATGGAGCGCTATGCGCCCACCTACAAGGATCTCGCCTCGCGCGACGTGGTGTCGCGCTGCATGACCATGGAGATCCGCGAAGGGCGCGGCGTGGGGCCGAAGAAGGATCACATCTACCTGCATCTCGATCACCTGCCGCAGGAGACGCTCAACCTGCGCCTGCCCGGCATCTCCGAGAGCGCGCGCATCTTTGCGGGGGTCGACCTGAACCACGAGCCGATCCCCGTCCTCCCGACCGTGCATTACAACATGGGCGGTATCCCGACGAACTACTGGGGCGAGGTGCTGAACCCGACCGAGGAGAACCCCGGCGCGATCGTCCCCGGCCTGATGGCCATCGGCGAGGCGGGCTGCGCGTCGGTCCACGGGGCCAACCGCCTCGGCTCCAACTCGCTGATCGATCTGGTCGTCTTCGGGCGCGCTGCCGGTATCCGCGCGGCAAAGGTCGTCGACAAGGAGGCGAGCGTCCAGACGGGCAACACCGCCGCCACCGACCGCATCATGGATCGCTTCGACCGCCTGCGCAACGCCGATGGCGGCACGCCCACGGCGGCGATCCGCGACGACATGCAGGTCGCGATGCAGGAGGACGCCGCCGTCTTCCGCACGGCGGAAACGCTCCAGAACGGGTGTCAGCGCATGAGCGCGATCTGGCAGCAGATGGCCGATATCCGCGTCACCGACCGCACGCTGATCTGGAACACCGACCTGATGGAGACGCTGGAGCTTGAGAACCTGATGCCCAACGCGATGGCCACGGTGTTCTCGGCCGAGAACCGCAAGGAGAGCCGGGGCGCCCATGCGCGCGAGGATTTCTCGGAGCGGGACGACGAGAACTGGCGCATGCATTCGCTGGCCTTCGTGTCGGAGACCGGCAATGTCGACCTGCGCTATCGCCCGGTCCATACCGAGCCGCTGACGGCCCCCGACCAGGGCGGCATCGCCCCGGCGAAGATCGCGCCGAAAGCGCGGGTGTACTGATACGGGAGGGCACTCCTCCCCCGCCACGCCTTGTTAACCGAAACGCGCCATGATGCCCCCCGACTCAAGTGGAGGCCATCATGGCGCGTTTCGTCTTTCTGTTCCCGTTCCTCGCCCTCGCGGGCTGCTCGCAGCCGCCCTCGCTGGTCGATCTCAACAAGGCCACCACGCCGCCGCCCGATACGCGCGCCAGCACGCAGAACGACCCCGCCGCCGTGGAGAAATGCCGCAATGCCAACTGGCGCGCGACGGGGTATCGTCACGGGTTGTCGGGCTTCCCGATGGCCTCGCTCAGGCAGGTGACGGATGCGTGCGAGGGGACGGGGGTCAAGGTCGACCGCCTCGCCTATTCCACCGGACGTCTGGAGGGACTGGCGCTGTTCTGCTCCGACGAAAGCGGCTATCGCCGTGCCCGCGCCGGGCATCCGGTCGACAATACCTGCCCGCCCAGCCTCGCGAAGGAATACGCGGCGGGACACGCGCGGGGCATGGCGGAGCGGTAGAGTCGGCCCTCGCGGCAACTACCGATGAAACCGATCTTTGTACTTGTTACACCGCGGCTTGACCGCGGTATCCATGTTTCGACATTCCTTGGCATCCGTTCATTTTAGAACTTTGCCGTAGACGCTTGTTGAAACATGGACCCCGTGGTCAGGCCACGGGGTGACGACGTATGGGACACCTCAATACGTGCTTTCGCCCTCGTAGATCGCCTGTTCGTCCACCGGGGCGACGCGCAGGATGTTGGTCGTGCCGGGGCGGCCGAAGGGGACGCCGGCGGTGACGGCGATGCGGTCGCCCTCCTCCGCGATGCCCATCGACTTGGCCGCGCGGGCCGCCGAGACGACGGCCAGCTTGAAGCGCGTCACCTCCTCCGACAGCATGCAGTGCAGGCCCCAGTACATCGTCAGCGCCCGGGCCGTGCCGATGATCGGGGTCAGGGCGATGATCGGCGCGTTGGGCCGCTCTCGCGCGGCCAGGCGCGCGGTGGTGCCCGAATGGGTGAAGCAGCAGATCGCGCTCACGTCCACGGCCTCGGCCACCTCGCGCGCGGCGGCGGTGATGGCGGTGGCGACGCTGGCCTTGCCGGGGGTGCGCGAGGCGTCGAGGTTCTCGCGGTACTGCGGGTCGGCCTCGACCTTCATGGCGACGTTGGCCATGGTCGCGACCGCCTCGACCGGGAAGTCGCCCGCCGCCGATTCCGCCGACAGCATAACCGCGTCGGCCCCGTCGTAGATGGCCCCCGCCACGTCGGACACCTCGGCCCGAGTCGGCACGGGGCTGGTGATCATGCTCTCCAGCATCTGTGTGGCGACGACCACCGGCTTGCCGACGTCGCGGCACTGGCGAATCAATGATTTCTGGATCGAGGGCAGGTCGGCGAGATCCATCTCGACCCCCAGATCGCCGCGCGCGACCATGATGCCGTCGGATGCTGCGAGGATCTCGGCGAAATCGGTCACGGCGGAGGGCTTTTCGACCTTGGTCATCACGAGGGCGCGGCCCTTGATCAGTTCCTTGGCCTCCTCGATATCCGCCGCGCGCTGCACGAAGGACAGCGCGATCCAGTCGGCGCCGAGACCGCAGGCGAATTCCAGGTCGGAGCGGTCCTTGTCCGACAGGGCCGCGACGGGCAGCACGACGTCGGGCAGGTTGACGCCCTTGCGATCCGAGATCGGGCCGCCGACCAGCACTTCCGCCGTCACCGCATCCCCGTTGGCCTCGCGCACGACCATGCGGATCTTGCCGTCGTTGACCAGGATGGTCGAGCCGACCACCAGCGCGCCGAGGATTTCCGGGTGGGGCAGGCGCACGCGGGTCGCGTCGCCGGGCGTTTCGTCCGAATCGAAGCGGAACGTCTGTCCGACTTCCAGGTCGTGCGGCGCGTCGGCGAAGACGCCGCAGCGGATCTTGGGTCCCTGAAGGTCGGCCAGCACGCCGATGGGGCGGCCCAGTTCGTGCTCGACCTCGCGGATCAGTTCGTAGCGGTCGCGCTGCTCGTCCTGCGTCCCGTGGCTCATGTTGAGGCGAAAGACGTCGGCTCCGGTCTCGCACAGCGTCCGGATCATCGCCCGCGTGGAGGAGGACGGGCCGAGGGTGGCGACGATCTTGACGTTTCTGGACTGGATCATGGGGTCGTTATCCGCGCTTTTCAGGGATTGTCATGGGACGTTAGAAAGTCTTACCAACACACGGTACAAAGATCACGGGGAGAGATGCGAATTTTTCGTGTCACGCGCCGCGTCCTGCCACGCGAACCGGATAGCTGATGCTGTACAGGGTTGTAATTTTGTAAATCTCTTCGCCGTACACCCTGTTCCACATGACCGAGAAAACACCCCAGCACGAACGCTTCGACGACATGGAATACGACGAAGCCTTCCATGCACGAAGCGAGGATCGTCGGTTCCTCGCGCAGGGTTTCCTGCTATGCGTGGGGGTGTTTCTGTACGCGGCCTATGCCCTGCTCGAATGGATGACGGCGGCGCCCGACGCGCGGTTCGCGCTCGTTCATCTCATAGTGCTTGCTCCGCTGGTGCCGATCGGCGCGGTCTTCGTGTGCCGCAACCGGTTTCGCGACCGCAGTCATCCCGTCCTCATCGCCTGCGGCATGATCATCGTCGGGGCGCTGCTGCACACCCTGCTGGCGACGGACGAGCCGCCGGCCGAGCGTTACGCCTTCGGCATCGTCGCCATCGTCTTCCCGCTCTGGGTGATGGCCCTGCCCTCGTTCCGCCAGTCGCTGGCGATGACCCTTCTGGCGATGCTCGCGCTCGCGCTGATCGTCACGATGACCGGGGTGCAGGCGACGGCGGCCTACACGACCGTCTGTTTCGCGGGGTTGTGCTGCATGATCCTGGTGGTCGGCATGTTCTTCCTGGAGAGCACCGAGCGCAGCCAGGAAGCCTATCGCCGCGAACTGGGCCGGACCATCGACACGCTGCGCGCCTCCGAACACCGCGCGGTCGAACTGTACCACGAGGCCAAGCAGGCCGAGAAGGCCAAGGACGAATTCCTCGCCGTGGTCAGCCACGAACTGCGCACGCCCATGAACGCGATCATCGGCTTTTCCGAGATCATCTCCTCCGAGATGATGGGCAAGATACAGCCGCCGCAATACCAGGAATACGCCGTCCATATCCGCGACAGCGGGCAGCAGCTTCTGAGCCTCATCAACGACATCCTCGACGTCTCGCGTTCCGAGATCGACAAGATCTCCTTCAACATGCGCCCCTTCGACATCGGGACCACCGTCGATTCGGCCATCACGGCGTGCAGCACCGATGCCGAGCAGTCGGACATCACCGTCATGCGCGCCGGACCCGGCCAGCGCGACATCACGGTCGAGGGCGACGAATCGCGCATGCTCCAGGCGATGACCAACATCATCGGCAACGCCATCAAGTTCTCGGAGCGGGGCGGCACGGTGATCGTCGATCTCGTCGCCGACCGGGACGGATCGGTGCAGTTCAAGGCGACCGATTCGGGCATCGGCATCTCGGTCGAGAATATCGAGACGATCAAGCAGCCCTTCCGCCAGGCCGACAGCGCCTTCGTGCGCAACAACGGCGGGCTGGGGCTGGGGCTGGCGATCTGCAACATCGTGGCGAATGCCCATAAGGGCGAGTTGCTGATCGAGAGCGCGCTGGGCAAGGGGACGACCGTCTCCATCGTCCTGCCTCCCCCGTGCGAGCAGGTGATGGAGGCCGAGGGCGCGGCGGCCTGACGATCCGGTCTTCTACGAGTGCGCGTGCCAGGCGGGCAAGACGACGATCACTTCGGTGCCGCTGCCCGGACGGGAGCGGATGGCCAGTGTGCCGCCCTGCCTCTCCGTCAGTCCCCGGCTCAGCGACAGGCCCAGTCCCGTCCCGGAATGGGCGCGGGCCATGGAATTGTCGGCCTGCCGGAAGGGCTTGAGACAGTCGTCGATCTCCTGCTCCGTCATCCCGATGCCGGTATCGCGCACGCTGATCGCGACCGTGCCCCCTTCGTGCACGGCGTCGAGGACGATGCTCCCGCCCGGGTCGGTGAACTTGACGGCATTGCCGAGCAGGTTCGCCAGAACCTGCCCGAGGCGCACGGTATCGGCCGCGACCGCCATGTCGAGCGACACGGGGGACACGTCGAGGCGGATGCTGCGCGCGGCGGCCTTCGCCGCGATCGGGCGCGCGGCCTTCGCGAGGATGTCCGCGACGCGCACCTCTTCCAGCACGAAGACCATCTCGCCGGTCTCGATTCTCGCAAGGTCGAGGATATCGTTGATCACCCGCAGCAGATGCGCGCCGCTGTCGTGGATATTGCCGACGTATTCGAGCACTTTCTCGGGCACCGACGGGGCGAGCGGTCCCACGCGGATGAAATCCGAAAAGCCGATGACGGCGTTGAGCGGCGTGCGCAGTTCGTGGCTCATATTGGCGAGAAACTCGGATTTGGCCACATCGGCGGCTTCGGCCCGCTGTTCGGCTTCCTTGAGGTCGGTGACGTCCAGCTCGCTGACGAGGAAGGCGCCGCCCCCTGTCGCCGAATCGCTGCACAGGCTCGCGTTGATCTCGTGCCAGCGCTCGCCCCGCGCCGTCCGCACGCGCGCCACGACCCTGCCCCCTCGCGTGCGGCGGATCAGGTCGAGGAACGCCTTCCCCTCCTCCGGGTTGCAGAAGCGCCCGGCCAGTCCGGTGTCGATATCGGGGCGCGTGCCGTGGGCGGCGGGGTTGAGGTAGAGCGGCTCGTCGTCTTCGGACAGGAGCGAGATATTGACCGGCGTATGCATCAGGACCTGCGCGCTGCGCAGCGATTCGGGCGCGTGCCCCTGCACGGGCGACCCCTCGCACAGCATGGCGGTACGTCCGTCATCGAGGGTGAAGCCGCTGAGACGCATGTCGAGCGTCCGGGGCGCTCCCCCGGGATAGAGCGTCCACGTCTCGGCGAACACGCGCCCGGGATCGGCGAAACCGTCGCGATACCGGTCGAGCCGCGCTCCGACGCCGGGCGGCATGTCGGACAGGAGGTTCCGGTCGGCAAGGGCCTCGACGCTGTCGGCATTCCAAACCTCCAGCGCCGCCCCGTTGGCCCAGAGAACACGGCTCGTATCGAAATCGAGGAGCCAGATGGCGGTGCGCAGCGCCCGGGAAATCCGGCAGGGAAGCGGTTCGTCCGCGAGGGACGTGAACACCGTCGATGTCGGATGGTTCAACGACACTCTGCTACCGCCTTCCGATGGATTGGCTGCGTCGGGGATGCGTGAAACCCGTCTTCCCCGGGCATCTCTGCGGAATGAGAATACCGCGTACAATCATCGTCCCCGTATCGGCAGGGGTCAAGATGACCCGCGGGTCACGTCAGCGCGTCGGCATAGGCAAAAAGGGCCGGTTGCCCGCCCGTATGCCAGTAGAGCACGCGCCGCCCCGCCAGCTCACCCCGCTCGTGCAGCGCGATCATCCCCGCCATCACCTTGCCGGTATAGACCGGGTCGAGCAGCAGGCCCTCGGCCCGCGCGGTCCGTTCGATCGCGTCGCGGGTCGCCGCGCTCATCTGCCCGTAGCCGGTCTCGCGCGGGTCGTCGAAGCAGCGCACGTCCGCATCGGGGATGGCGAGGTCGAGGCCGGTCAGCGCCGCCATGTCGCGCAGGCGCCGGGCCACCCGCGCCTCCTGGATATCCGCCGCCCGGCGCACGCAGATGCCGCGCACGGGAGTCTCGATCCCCAGCGCGCGCAGGCCGAAGAGGATGCCGCAATGGGTCTGCGCCGACCCGGAGGCGACGACGATTTCGTCGTAGGGTAAGGGCAGCGACCCGCCACCATGCTGCGCGGCCAGCTCCAGCGCCCCGACCACGTAGCCGAGCGCCCCCAGCGGTGGCGAGGACGCGGCGAGGCCGATGACGTAGGGGGTCCGCCCCTCCCCGCGCAGCCCTTCGGCAATCGCGGCGATCGAGGCATCGGCGGCGTCCTCGTCCTCGCCGACCGGAAAGGTATGCACCGTCGCGCCGAAGAGGCGGTCGAGCAGGACGTTGCCGTTGCGGCGATGCGTGTCGTCGATATCGGGCACGCGTTCCTCAAGCTGGACGTGGATGTCCATCCCCGCGCGCCGGGCCATGGCGGCGGCGGTGCGCACGAAGTTGGACTGCACGGCCCCGGTGATGAGGATCGTGTCGGCCTCCTTCGCAAGGGCGTCGCCGATGTAGAATTCGAGCTGGCGTACCTTGTTGCCGCCCATCGCGACCCCGGTGCAGTCGTCGCGCTTGACCGTCAGGTCCAGCCCCAGCGACGCGCCGAGGCGGGCCATCGGCTCCAGCGCCGTGGGGGCGTGGGTCGCGTGGATGCGGGGGAAGCGGGCGAGCGCCGCCTCGATCTCGTCGGGTGAAAACATGGCGCGACTCTGCTAGGGATCGGAAAAATCCAAGGAGAGAAGACCATGACACGGAAGATCGCACTCGTCACCGGCGCGGCGCAGGGAATCGGGCTGGCTTGCGCACAGGCGCTGGCGGAGGACGGGGCGCGGGTCGTGCTGGCCGATATCAAGGGCGAGGCGGTGGCCGATGCGGCGGCGGCCATCGACGGGGCCACCGGCATCGCGCTGGACGTGGCCGACCGCGCGGCCCTCCTCGCCCTGTTCGACCGGGTGGAGGCCGATCACGGGCCGGTCTCGATCCTCGTCAACAATGCCGGGATCGCGATGCCGGAGGACTTCATGGACGTGACGCCGGACCGGTTCCAGCAAGTGCTGGACCTCAACCTCCTCGCGCCCTTCATCGCGACCCAGCGGGCGGCGCGGACGATGATCGCGCAAGGCATTCGCGGGGCGGTCGTCAACATGTCCTCGATCAACGCGCAGGTGGCCATCCCCTCGATCCCCGCCTATTGCGCGTCCAAGGGCGGGATCATGCAGCTGACCAAGGCCGCCGCGCTGGCGCTCGCGCCCCACGGCATCCGCGTCAATGCCGTCGGTCCCGGTTCGGTCGATACCGAGATGATGGCGGGGGTCAACGCCAACCCGGAGGCGATGGCCCGCGTCCTGTCGCGCACGCCGCTGGGCCGGGTCGGGGAGGCGCGCGAAGTGGGCGACGTGGTGGCGTTCCTAGCGTCGGAGAAGGCCAGCTACATCACCGGCGAGACCATCTACGTCGACGGGGGGCGGCTGGGGATGAACTACACCTGTTGATAACGCGCCGGAATCCCCCTATCCTCGCATCCATGCACGACGTTCCGTCCTCCCGCTCCAAGGCGGCCCCCGAATGCAGCGCCGCGTGGCTGGCCCGCGCCGGCTTGCGCCCCACGCGCCAGCGCCGGGCGCTGGCCGACCTGCTGCTCGCGGGCGGCAACCGCCACCTGACGGCCGAAGCGCTGCACGGCGAGGCGGTGGAGGCGGATGCGGGGGTGTCGCTGGCGACGGTCTACAACACGCTCAAGGCGTTCACCTCGGTGGGCCTGCTGCGCGAAATCGCGATCGAGCCGGGGCGCGTCTACTACGACACGCGCAGCGACGACCATCCTCATTTCTACTACGAGGACGACGGCACCATCGCCGACGCCCCCGCCGGATCGGTGACTTTCGCCGACCTGCCCGCCGCGCCGGAGGGCACGGAGATCGCGTCGATCGACATCGTCGTGCGGTTGCGGCGGAAGTAACCCGGCATCCCCCACCCGACGATCCGCCCTCAGCGTGCCAGGGCGAGCGGCGAATACCTGCCGCCCAGCGAATCGACCACGTCGTCGACGATGCCGGACGCGCTCGGGATCGCGTAGTCGCGCATGCTGACGTTCTTCCAGAGGCTCATCTCGTTCCACGGCGGCTGGTGGACCGGTACGATCAGGCCGAGCGTGCGCTGCTTGACGGGCACCGCGCCCCCGCTGTGCCAGCGCTTCTCGAACACGTCGTCGGACGAACAGCAGCCATAGGCCGGCGGCACGGCTTCCGTACCGATCGCATCGCCGTCGTATTCCGTATCCTCGGTATAATACATCCGACGGAAATGGGTGTTTATCCATCCGTGACCGGTCTTGTTGAACCATTGCGGATCCCCGCCGAGGTTTCCAAGACGCTTGTAGAGGTTGACCGTCACGTCGTCCGTCAACCACGAGTTGTCGAGCATCAGGCCCGCCGCATCGGTCCACAGCACGATCGACTGTACCGTGTTCGCCCGCTTCAACGGGGCGGGCAGGGGCGCCGTCAGGAAATGCGCGATGGCGGCGGGGCTGGATTCGGGATTGTCATAGCCGAAATACGTGGGCGTATTGGCCACGAAATGCCGGAAGGCGTCGATATCATTCTGCAACGACAGGTCGTACAGCGGCGATTCGCGCCAGCCGTAGGGAACCGGATCGAGGCGCAGGTCTCCGAAGAACGCGACCTTCACGTAGAGGCGGTTGTATTCGAGACCCTTGAGCACGAGTTTCGCGCGCACGTCCGTCTCCAGATCCCGCGCCGCATCGCGCACGCTGTCGATCAGGGTATTCATCGAGGCGGTCGAATCGACCAGGAGCACGAGATAGAGGTCCTGCGGCGTGTTCCGGACGACGGCGAGGGTGTCGATGTTCGATTTCATGACACGGTCGAAAGCGCTGTTGCCGAAGATGCTGTCGAAGACGACATCGATCGATCCCCTGGCCGTGATCGCCCCGGTATCGGCGACCTCGCTCACCTCGAAGGAACGCTCCAGCGTCACGCCGTCGATCTGGGCACTCACGTTGTCGAAATAGGCTTCCGCACGCCTGACAGCGGCGCCCCTGTCCTTGTCATCGCGATAGGTCGATGCGGCCACGAGGGTCGCGGCATCGGCAGCGCGCTGGATCTTGGACCGATTGTTGATCGATCGCGAATAGTCGATCGTGAAGGATGTCGTCAGGGCGATGACGCTGACGAAGATGGCGCCCAGCACGGCAATACTGCCGGAAGTTCCTTTAAAGAACAGCGTAAGTATATTGCGCGCCATGGCTGTGAATTCCATCTATTTTCTCGAATAATTTAACAACACATCTTGTAGATAATCTTAACGCCTCTACCGCTCCGCTCGCGCGCTTCGACGGGATTGCCCGATGCGCGTTCCGGCCCGCTCGCGGCGGCAGGGTTCGCCCCGGAATCTTTCGCTTTGTCCCGGTCGCTCGCTATAAGCCTGCGGAATGGAACGCCGACTTTTCAGATATATCTGGCAGCACAGTCGCCGGGAGCAGATCGTCCTGCTCGCGCTCACGGTGCTCACCTTTCCGGTGCTCTACCTGACGCTGGAACTGCCCAAGCGGATCATCAACGACGCCATCGGCGCCGAGTCCCCCGATTACGCCCTCGCCGGGGTGGAGATCGGGCAGATCGGGTATCTGCTGCTGCTCTGCGCGGCGTTCCTCGGGGCGGTGATCGTCTGGGGCCTCGTCAAGATGCGGCTGAACACGATGAAGGGCATCCTCGCCGAGCGCCTGCTGCGGCGCTTCCGCTACGAACTCATCGGGCGCATCCTGCGCTTTCCGCTCCCCCATTTCCGGCGCACGTCCCAGGGCGAGATGGTCTCCATCGTCACGTCGGAGGCCGAACCGCTGGGCGGCATCATGGGCGATGCGCTGGCGCAGCCGGTGTTCCAGGCCGGGCAGATGCTCACGATCCTGGGGTTCCTGTTCGTCCAGAGCGTCTGGCTGGGCCTCACGGCCATCGCGCTCATCCCGCTCCAGGCGTGGCTGATCCCGAAGCTGCAACGCGAGGTGAACCTGCTCAACAAGGCGCGGGTGCAGGAGGTGCGGCGCTTCGCCGAGCGCATCGGCGAGACGGTGGCGGGCGCGGGCGATATCCGCGTGAACGGGATCGTGCCGTGGACCATGGCCAACTTCACCGACGGTCTGGGGCGCCTCTTCGATATCCGGTACAGGATATACCAGAAGAAATACTTCATGAAGTTCGTCAACAACCTGATCTCGCAGTTGACGCCCTTCTTCTTCTTCTCCATCGGCGGCTATCTGGTCATCGAGGGCAGCCTGACGCTCGGCGCGCTGGTCGCGGCGCTGGCCGCCTACAAGGACCTGTCGGCCCCGTGGAAGGAGCTGCTCGCCTATTACAACCAGTCGCAGGACATGAGCCTGCGCTACGAGACCATCGTCGACCAGTTCGACCCGCCCGGCCTGCTCGACGCCGCGCTGATCGAGGGAAGGCCCGAAGGGCCACCCGAAAGCTGGCCGCACCTGAGCGGGGACATCGTGTTCGAGAACGTCACGGTGCGCGAGCCGGATGGCGGCACGGTCCTCGACCGGTTGTCGGTGACGATCCCCGGCGGGTCGAACGCCGCGCTCGCCATCGGTTCGGCCCCCGAACGCACGGCCATCGCGCAGCTTCTGTCGCGCTCTATCCTGCCCTCCTCGGGCCGCATCACCGTCGGCGGGCGGGATATCGCGACCCTGCACCAGGGCGTGATCGGCGCGCGCATCGGCGTGGCGGATACGAAACCCTACCTGTTCCGGGGCCGGGGCGAGGACAACGTGCGCCTGCCCCTGAACATCGCGCCCCCGCATGGCGACGACCCCGATTCGATGCTGGCCGCCGCCCTCGCCGAGGCACGCCGGGTCGGCAATAGCGGCGAGCGGGTCGACCTGCCCTGGACGACGCTGGAGACGTCGGGCTTTTCGTCCGAGGACGAGGTACATGGCTGGTGGCTGAGGATCATGGAGGTGCTGGGCGCCGATACCCTGCTGTTCGAGCGCGGGCTGGACGTGACGTTCTCGCCAGACCATCACCCCGATCTGGCCGCCGCCATCGTCGCCTTGCGGCCCGAGGCGCAGCGCCGCATGATCCGCGCGCATCTCTCCCACGCGATCCACGATTTCGACCGGGGCAGCTTCAACCACGGTCAGGCCATCGGCGGAAACCTGCTGCACGCGACATCGAAGAAGCGGCTGAACCCCCTCGACCTGGCGGAAGACCCCGGCTTCGGCGATTTCCTCGACCGCATGGATCTGCGGCGGGAGATGCTCGACCTGGGGGCCGAACTGCTCTCCGTCATCGCCATCACCTTCGGCGACATGGGGGGCGAGCACCCGCTGCTGCGCCGCATGGGGCTGGAGCCGGACCTCTTCGAGTGGCTCGCGCGGATCGACGACCGGCGCAAGGCGAACGGGGTCGATTCGCTCTGCGCGCTCGACAGCCTGCTGCTCTGCGCCCTGCCCTTCTGCTACAATGCCGAGCAGGTCGGGGCCGCCTTTCCCGAGATGCTCAAGGACAGGATCGTCTCCCTGCGCCGGTCGCGGACGACCCCGCTGGAGGGATGGGGGGCCGAGCGGTTCTCGCCCATCGACCGGGACGCCTTCATCGAAGGGTTGTCGGTGGTGGAGAACATCTTCTTCGGCAAACTGGCGCGCGGGGCGGGACCGGCGAGCGACCGCCTGCACGATCTGGCGAGCGACATGCTCAAGGAAGCGGGGATGCGCGCCGCCGTCGCCGGGCTGATCGGCGATATCGACGTGACGCTGGCCGGATCGAACCTGCCGCAGAACGCCCACGAGCGCATCTCCTTCACCCGCGCCCTCATCAAGCGGCCCGATATCCTCGTGCTCGACCACGTGCTGACCAGCACCGAACCCGAGGAGCGCGGGGAGATTCGCGCCCGGCTGCGCGCGTTGCTGCCGGAGACGACGATCCTGCACCTCGAACCCCGGCTGGAGCCGCGCGAGGCCTTCGACCCGGTGTTCGAGATCGCGAAGGGCCGCCTTTCGGGCAGCGTCGGGCCGGTCGGCGACGACACGGCGCAGAGCGATCTGGCCCGGAAAGTGAGCGCATTGGGCGATGCGGAGCTTTTCGCCGGGTTGTCGCGCTCGCAGCTTCGCGTGCTCGCCTTCGCCTCCGCATGGTTCGAGACGCCGGCGGGCGGGTATCTCTTCCACGAGGGCGACGAGGCCGACGGCGCGTATCTCGTCACGGAAGGGACGGCCGAGCTGGTGATGCAGGGGGCGCCCGAGCTTGACTTCGACAACCGCATCGTCCGTCCCGGCCGCCTGATCGGCGACCTGTCGGTCATTCGGAGCGAGAAACGCCACCTCGACCTGATCGCGCGCGAGGACGTGACCGGCCTGCGCATCGGGGCCGACGAGCTGCGCGACGTCATCGCCCACGACCCCGCCATCGCGGTCAGCCTGCTTCAGACGGTGTCCGGCTACCTGATCGGCGCAGCGGGTCAGTTGCGCGAGATGAAGCGGCGGGAGAAGAAGTGATACCGGGGGCGCGGCCCGTCATACCGCTTCCCTTCCCCTGCGACATCCTGTAAAGACCGCCTCGCACGGGAGAGATCGCAGCGATGCGGCGCCGAAGGAGCAACCGCCCCGGAAACTCTCAGGCCAAGGGACCGTGCGAAGGATCGAACTCCGAAGAGCGGCCGGGTGCCATCCGGTCCACCGAAGGAGCAAGCGAAAGGCGCCATGCCTTTCGTGAATCTCTCAGGTTCGTCACGGAGGGGGCGCGCGTGCATCCGGTATCGGGTGCGCCGCAACCCTTGTCCGGCGTGCCCGAAAGACCGAACCCATGACCCAGAACATCCAGACCGTCGCCGTCCTCGGGGGCGGCATCACCGGCGTCACCACCGCCTATGCCCTCGCCCGTCGCGGCCTGGACGTGACCGTCTACGAAAAGCATCGCTACGCGGCGATGGAGACGTCCTTCGCCAATGGCGGCCAGCTTTCCGCCTCGAACGCGGAAACGTGGACGCATCCGGCCACCATCCTCAAGGGCATCGCGTGGATGTTTCGCAAGGACGCGCCCCTCCTCCTCAACCTGTCGCCGAGCTGGCACAAGTATTCGTGGATCGCGCAGTTCCTCGCTTCCATGCCGAAATACAAGACCAACACCGTCGCCACCGCGAAACTCGCCATCGAGGCGCGCGCGCATCTCTACGGCTGGGCGCGGGACGAGGGGATCGATTTCGACGTGGAGCGGCGCGGCATCATGCATGTCTACCGCAACCGTCACGGCTTCGAGCATGCCCAGAAAGTCACCGCCCTGCTCGCCGAAGGCGGCCTGACGCGCGAGGAGTTGTCCCCCGACGATATCAGGCGGGTCGAGCCGACGCTGCACGGCGACTGGTACGGCGGCTTCCTCACCCCGTCGGACGCCAGCGGCGATATCCACAAGTTCACCGTGGGGCTGGCCAAGGCCGCCGCGCGCCGGGGCGTGAAATTCCGCTACGGGACCGACGTGATTCAGGCCGATCTGGGCAGGACGGGCGGCGTCAAGATCCGCACGCTGGTCGATTCGGAGCGCTACGACGCCGTCGTCGTCTGTGCCGGATGTGCCAGCCGGATGTTCGCCAAGCAACTCGGCGACCGGGTCAACGTCTACCCCGTGAAAGGCTATTCCATCACCGTGAACCTCGACGACGAGGAGAGCCGCGCGGCCGCGCCGATGGTCAGCCTGCTCGACGACGAGACCAAGCTGGTCTCCAGCCGCCTCGGCCCCAACCGCTTCCGCGTGGCGGGGACGGCGGAATTCTCCGGCTTCAACCGCGACATCCGCGCGGGCCGCACCGCGCCGCTGGTCAAGTGGGTCGAGACGCATTTCCCCGCCGTCTCGACCGAAGGCGTCGTCCCCTGGGCGGGCCTGCGCCCGATGATGCCGGACATGATGCCCGAAGTCGGCCCGGGCCGCGCGCCGGGCGTCTTCTACAATACCGGCCACGGGCACCTGGGCTGGACGCTGTCGGCCGCGACGGCGGAAGCGACGGCGCTGGCGATTGCCGGGCCGGACGTGGACGGGGTGGAGATGGCGGCCTGATCCGGCGGATCACCGCGTCAGGCGCGAGATCGGCCCCGGCGCGATGGCGGCGCTGATCTTGCGGAACTCGGCGACGATATCTTCGCCCGACCCGACCTCGAAATACAGCCCCGCGCTCGCGCAGGTCCTGAGCGCGGGAGCGTAGAGGTCCACATTGGGCGCGGCGAGGGTGTCGTAGCGGCGGCTGTGGTCGAGGGGGTCGTAGCGGGTATTGAGGATCGCGAGGGTGTATCCCGCCTCCTTGAGAGGCTGGCACAGGGCCGGATCGATCACGTCGTAATGGTCGCTGCCATCCGGTGCCCACCAGCTATGGGCACCGTCCGTCGCCATGACGAGGATGCGCCGGGCACTGTCCTCGCTGCGCCCGGTGCCCGAGGGACCCATGCTGGCGAGGATGAAATCGACGAGCTGGGGATAGTGCGTCACCGGCCCGAGCCTGTCATCCAACCGGATGAGGGCCGCCTCCAGCGCGGGCAGATCGCGGGTGGGTTCGAGCGCCAGTTCCATGTAGAGCGCGAAATCCACGACGCCGACCCGTATGGTCTCGTTGTCACCCATGAAGGTACCGGCGATCACGTCGCGCATCGCGTCCGTCATGCGCTGCGCGCGCAGCGTGATGCCGTTCTCGACGGCGTGGTCGAAGAGGCTCTTTCCATCCGTCTCCCACCCTTCGGTCCTGTGACAGGCGAAGGCGCAACCTTCGGGTTCGCTGGTGTGCCGTCCATGCGTATCGGTCAGGAGCATGGGCTTGGACAGGGCCATCATGTCATCCATGTCCGGCCCTTCCTCGGCCAGCAGCATGGAGTCGGAACGATCGACCAGCAGATATACGTCGAGGTATTCGTCCGAGACGATCGCGGATGCCGTGACGTCGAGCCTCGACAGGAGGACGGGGCCGACGATGGTGTCGATCGACGCCTCGACCTCGACCGTGCCATGGTTCGCGTCGTCGGGGCGAAAGGTGAAACTGTCTATCGTGACCGTCCTGTCGTCTTGCAGGGTCGTCCGGAACATCTCTTCCGCAAAGCGCGAAGCCCCGTCGCTCTCCCCCGTTTCGGCATGGCGTCTCGTCGCCACGAGGACGGCGGCATCGGCGGCCCCCTGAACGTTCTTGCGGATCTCGGCGACACGGGTGAATTCCACCGCGAACCCGACCGACGCCGCGATCGTGGTGAGCAGCATGGCCGTCGCGACGGCTATCGAGCCATTACGCCCGCGAAGGAATCCTTTCAGCATGCGCGAGAGAATACTCGCGATAACATTAAAAATAGAGAAACGGGGTTTCTGTCCGATGAAGGGCCTGATGGAGGGGAAAGACCCTACCTCGGCCCCCGCGCTTCCCACAGCGTCATCACCCCCCGCAACTCGACCTTCGCATCCGTGAACCGCGATTCGATCTGCGCGCGCAGGGCGTCGTGGTCGTCCTTGGCGTTGTTGAGGGCGCCGGTGCGGTTGGAGGCGGCGAGGACGGCGCGGCCGAAGGGGTTGAGGCGTCGTCCCGCCGGGGTCACGCTCGCGCCGAAGCAGACGGCGCCGGGGGCCATCACGGCGATGGCATGGTCGAAGGCGGCGGCTTTCTCGGCCACGGTGCCGGGCATGCAGTGCAGCAGGTGGAACATCGCCACCGAATCGAACGGGCCGTCCACCGTGAACGGCTCGACCGCATCGCCCACCGCCTCGGTCACGTCGAAGCGTTTCAGCTTCTCGGCGGCGTAGCGGGTGGCGTTCTCGTTGAGGTCCATGAGGGTGATCGACGCCTCGTCCCGGTCTTCCAGCGCCTTGCGCAGGAAATACCCGGTCGCGACCCCGATATCGAGATGGCGCGCGCCGACGAGGCGGCGGTACATGTCGCGTTCCACGTCCAGCTTCACGCCCCAGGCATAGGGCACCGCGATATTGAGCACCGCCGCGTCGTAGAGCGGCAGGGTCAGCGCGCCGTAATACCGCGCGCCCGCATGGATCTTCTCGTCGCTCATGTTCCCATCCCGATCTTCATGGCGAGGCGGCGGAGCGGCGGCGTGCGGCCCAGCAGCGACAGGCCCGCCCGGCGGATATCGCGCACGGGTCGCGCTTCGCTGCGGACCGAGCGGTTGAGCAGGTCGACCCCCGCCGTGCGGGCGAGGATGTCGGGGGTGCGCTGGCGGGCGTAGTCGGACAGGAGGCGCTCGGCCCCCGGGTCGTCGGCGCTTGCACACAGATTCGCCAGCGCCTCCACGTCCCGCAACGACAGATTGAAACCCTGCGCGCCGATGGGGGGGAAGGCGTGGGCGGCCTCGGCCACCAGCACGGTGCGCGTGGCGGTCAGGCCGGTCGCCACCTGCGTCGTCGCGGGCCAGAGCGCGCGGGGGGCGGCGGCGGTGACCTCGCCGTAGACGCCGTGGCTGCGCCGGTTCAGCTCTTCGAGGAACGCGTCGTCATCCAGCGCGGCGAGGCGGTCGGCTTCGGCATCCGCGTTCATCCAGACGAGACCCGAACTGGTGCCCTGCAACGGCGCGAAGGTCAGCGGGCCGCCGACATGGTGCATCTCGATCGAGATACCCGCATGGGGTCGGTCATGCTCGACCCGGGCAGCGAGGGCCTTCTGCGCATAGCCCCATTTGCGCAGGCCGATGCCCGATTTCTGCCGCACGACAGAGCCGCGTCCATCGGCCCCGACCAGCAGGCGGGCCGAGACGCGCTGGCCATCCGAGAGGGTCGCCAGCACCCGGTCGCGCCGCGCGATCCAGTGGTCGATGCGGGTATCGGCGATCAGGCGGGCCTTGTCCTGCCCCTCGATATGCCTGGCGAGGGCGAGACGGGCGAGGCCGTTCTGGACGTTCCAGCCGAACGCCTCGTTCCCCGCTTCGGCGGCGTCGAACATCGCCTCGTCCCGGGGGGCCGTATCGGCGCCGCCGCAATCGAGAATGCGCATCCCGTGCAGGGGCTGGGCGTCGGGCGCGATGGCGCCCCACGCGCCGGTGCGGCGCAGGGTCTCGACGCCGGGCATCAGGATGGCGGTGGTGCGCTGGTCGTTGGGGGCGGTGTCGTCGCTCGGCGCGGGTCCGGCCTCGACACAGAGCGCATCGACCCCGTCCGCCGCCAGCCGCGCCGTCAGCGCCAGCCCCGCGAGGCCCCCGCCGATCACGAGGATATCCGTCTCGATCCGGTCGCTCATGCGTCGCTCCTGCCCGTCGCCGTCTTCAGAAATTCCGTCAGGTTATCCGTCACGAAATGGACGTGCGCGCCTTCCTTGCCAGCCGACGAGACGTCGCAGACGGTCGGCAGGTAGACGGTGCGCATCCCGCGCCTGTGCGGCTCGATCAGGTTGCGGGCCGCATCCTCGAACATCGCGGCGCGGCGCGGGTCGACCCCCTCGGCCTCCAGCACGGCGTCGTAGGCGCGGGGACCGGGTTTCGGCTCGAAGCCGGTCGATTCGATATCGTGCACCGCCGCGAAGAGGTCGGACGATATCCCCAGCCGCGCCAGCACGCGCGCCACATGCACGCGGTCGGAATTGGTATGGATGATCCGCCGTCCGGGCAGCGCGGCGATGGCCTCGGCCAGGCCGGGGTCGGGCGCGATATCGGACAGGTCGACGTCGTGGACATAGGCGAGGAAATCGCGCGCCTCGACGCCGTGATGCTTCATCAGGCCCCGCACCGTCAGGCCGTAGCGCAGGAAATAGTCCTTCTGGAGCCGCTTCGCCTCGACCGCATCGACCGACAATAGGTCGGAGATGAACGCGCCCATCCGCCCGCCGATCTGCGACCACAATCCGGGGGGATAGGGGTAGAGCGTGTTGTCGAGGTCGAAGATCCACAGATCGACATCCTCGAAGGCCGCCCTTACGCCGCTCATCCGTCCTCGGGGTCGAATTTCATGGCCACCCCGTTCATGCAGTAGCGCAGGCCCGTGGGCGCGGGGCCGTCGGGGAAGACATGGCCCAAATGCGCGTCGCAGCGGGCGCAGAGGATCTCGGTGCGCTTCATGAAAAGGCTGCGATCCGACTTCTCCGTCACCGCCTCCCCGTCGATGGGCCGATAGAAGGACGGCCATCCCGTGCCGCTGTCGAACTTGGCGCCCTTGTCGAACAGCGGCGCATCGCAGCAGACGCAGCGGAAAGTGCCCGGCCCTGCGGGATAGTCGTCATGGGTGAAGGGCCGCTCGGTGCCGTGCTTGCGCGCGACGCGATAGGCTTCGTCGGAGAGCTGCGCGCGCCACTCGGCGTCGGATTTCTCGATCTTCTCGACCATCGGGGTGCCCCTGCATGTCTTCGTATGGTTGCTCTCAGATGTATGGCGGCGCGGAGCGAACGCAAGCGCGGCGCTCAGTCCTCCCCCGTGATCCGCCGCATGGCGAGGGGGGCGAGAGTGCCGTGGACGAAGATCGACAAAAGGATCGCGACGATGGAGATGCGCCACACCGCGTCGATCCCCTCGAAGGACGCTTCCCCGGCGGCATAAGAGACGTAGAACAGCGTCCCCAGCCCCCGGATGCCGAACGCGCCCATCGCCGCCCGCTCGCCGAACGACCCGGCCAGCGGCAGCATCGCCAGCATCCCCGCCGCCGGGCGCAGGACGAAGACGAGCAGCGCGGCAATCGCGCTTTCGGCCATTGTCAGGCCCCCGAGACCCCCCGAGACGGCGTATCCGCCGAGCCACAGGAGGAAGAGCGCGAGGATGCCCTTCTCGAACTGATCCGAGAACTGATGCGGATGCTCGATGTAGCGTCCCTCGTCCTCGCGCGCCGAATGGGTGCGCAGGGCGCGGGCGGCGAAGAAGACGGCGAGGAAGCCGTAGCCGTCCACCGCCTCCGATGCGCCGTAGGAGACGAAAGTGACCGCGAGCACGACCATGCCCGCATTCGCCGCCTCGCATTGCGCATCGCCCCACCGCCCGTGGACGAAGAGGCCCATCGCCCGCCCGACGGCCCAGCCGACCGCGATCCCCGCCGCCACGCGATAGGCAAGATCGAACCACGCCCAGTGCACCAGCGCCTCCTCCAGCGCAGGACCGGAAAGGGCGGGCAACGCGACGAGGGCGAGCGCGAGATAGACGACCGGAAAGGCCAGCCCGTCGTTCAGCCCGGCTTCGGCCGTCAGCGCGACCTGCACGTCATGCTCGCACCCCTCGTTCGGCCCCTCCACCTGGACGGAGCGGGCCAGCACCGGGTCGGTCGGCGACAGGACGGCGGCGAGCAGGATGGCGGTGGCCAGCGGCAGACCCGCGAACGCCATCCCCATCCACGTCAGCCCCGCGATGGTCAGCGGCATCGCCACCGCCAGCAGCAGCCAGGTATGCGACCACCCGCGCAGGGTGCCGGGCCGGTCGATGGCCAGCCCCGCCCCGGCGACCGCGACGATCACGATGATCTCGGACGCATGGCGCAGGACAGCGAGGCCCAGCGCCGTCTCGCGCGGGTCGAGGATCAGGACCGACAGCGACGTGAGCGACAGCAGCGCGCCCGCCATCACGTAGAGCATCGGGATGCTCGGCAGGTGAGGCCGACCGAACAGCCGCATCATCGTCATGCCGAAGAAACCGAGGCCGGTGACGAGGAAGAACAGATCGCGGGTTTCCAGCATCGCGCATGCATCCTTTTCCTGTCGCCGGGCATCACGAGAAAGCATGTTTGCGGCGGCGGTCAAGCGGCATCGCCCTCGCGGCCTACTTTTCGACGCCCGCGTCCCATATATGAACGCCCATCGGGGCGGATCGACCCGGACAGGGAAAGGGGGCAGACGCGATGGAGACGTTCGAGCGGGGACCCTACCGCGTCCGCCTGGCGCGCGATGCGGATGACGTGATCGCGGCCCAGCGTTTGCGCTACCACACCTTCCTGCGCGATGCCGGTACGGGCGCGGAGAGCGGGGCGGAACTGCTGGATGCCGACGCCTATGACGATACCTGCGCGCATGTGCTGGTGGAGCGGACGGATTCGGGCGCGCTCGTCTGCTGCTTCCGGCTGATGACCTTCGCCGACGGGCGGGAGCTGGCGGGGTCGTATTCGGCGCAGTATTACGACCTGGCGGCCCTCACCTCCTTTCCGGCCCGCATGGTCGAGATGGGGCGCTTCTGCGTGCATCCCGGTCATCGCAACCCCCATGTCCTGCGCGTGGCATGGCTGGCGATGACCCGCTACGTCGACGCGAACGGGATCGAGATGCTGTTCGGCTGCTCCAGCTTCGAGGGGACCGACAGCGCGGTGCATGCCGACGCCCTCGCCCTGTTGCGCGCCCGCCACATCGCGCCCCGGCGCTGGCGTCCCCGGCCCAAGGCACCGAAGATCGTGCGCTTCGGCGCGCAGGCGCGGGGCGGCCCTCCGGACCCGAAGCGCGCCATGATGCGCATGCCGCCCCTCCTGCGCGGCTACCTCTCGCTCGGCGGATGGGTCAGCGATCATGCGGTGGTCGACGAGGATCTGGGCACCCTTCACGTCTTCACCGGTGTCGAGATGAATCGTGTCCCGAACCGGATCGCGCGACTGCTCAGAAGTTGAGGTTAACAGGGGCAAGTTTCATTACGTTACAAAGTAGTGGGTGTACATACTTGCATTCGTTGCCGAATCGAGATTCATGATTGGCGAATCATCCGCTTTGCCGATACGATTGAAACACAGTTAATCAGGGAGAAAAGACTGTGAAGACATTCATCCTTTCCGCGATCGCGGCGGCGACACTGTTCG
>Ga0209831_1001322_pt1 | contig 23196 bp, 18 predicted proteins | sample Maine_Asex4_meta_FD_187451 | JGI IMG/M metagenome (GOLD analysis project Ga0209831, IMG submission 187451) | Marine algal microbial communities from Maine, USA - Maine_Asex4_metaG (SPAdes) (version 2) | ecosystem: Host-associated > Algae > Red algae > Unclassified | place: Maine, USA | collected... | reverse complement strand
GCGACGAAATCGGCCAGGATGCGCTGGCGCTTGTTCTGGCGCACGTCCCCGGACAGCAGCCCGCACACGATGTCGTTGCCGACCAGGTAGCTCTCGATGCGCTCGGCGGTGCGCTTGGTGTTCACGAACACCATCGAGCGCGGTGGTCGCAGGTCGCGCAGCAGGCCGAGCAGCAGGCCGATCTTCTCGTCCTGCGCCGGCTGGTAGAGCGATTGCGTGACCCCCTCCGCGGTGACCTCGGTGGCCTCGGTCTTGAGCTCCTCGGGATCGTTCATGTGATCGTAGGCCAGCTCCATGACCCGGTGCGAGAGCGTGGCCGAGAACAGCATGCTGGTGCGCTGGCCGGGCGGCGGCATGCGTCGCAGCAGGAAGCGGATGTCGGCGATGAAGCCGAGATCGAACATGCGGTCCGCCTCGTCCAGCACCACGATCTCCAGGGCCGCCAGGTCGAACACCTTCTGCTTGAAATAGTCGATCAGCCGACCGGGCGTGCCGATCAGCACGTCCACACCGCCTGCCAGCTGCTCGCGCTGCTTCTCGTAGTCGATGCCGCCGTAGACCACCGCGGTGCTCAGCCCGGTGTGCTTCGAGAGCCCCCGGGCATCCTTGTCGATCTGGATGGCGAGTTCGCGGGTGGGCGCGATCACCAGCATGCGCGGCTGGTCCGGCCGACGTGCGGGCGAGGGTGCCCGTTCGAGCAGGCGCGCGAAGCTGCCGAGCAGGAAGGCGGCCGTCTTGCCGGTGCCGGTCTGCGCCTGGGCGGCGACATCGCGCCCGGCGGCGATGACCGGCAGCGTCAGCGCCTGGATCTCGGTGGTGTGCGTGTAGCCGAGCTCGTCGGTGGCCAGCAGCAGCGGTGCCGGCAGGCCCAGGTCTCGGAAGGCCGGCGTATCGACAGGAGTGGCACTCATGGTGGACGGCTTCCGGACGGCTTCGAGAGCGCAGCGGACGGCTGCGCGGGAGCTGCGACCCGAGACGGGCCGGACGGGGTCGACGGGGCGGTGGGCTGCACGTGGCACAGACCCCGACCGGGCAGGGTGGCGATGCCCATGCCCATGCCCATGCGCGTCCCGAGTCATCGGGTCGATGTCGGCGACGCGCTCGCTCACCTGTGAGACGATTCGACACCGCGTCCGCCACGTCCGACGGCGCCGGACCACCCTACGACAAGGAGACACGCATGAGCGACCATGTTACCGCGATTACCGACGCGACCTTCCAGCAGGAGGTGCTCGAGTCCGACACGCCGGTGCTCGTCGACTACTGGGCCGAGTGGTGCGGCCCGTGCAAGGCGGTCGGCCCGGTGCTGGAGGATCTGGCCGAGGGCTACGCCGGCAAGGTCAAGATCGTCAAGCTGAACATCGACGAGAACCCGAACACGCCGCCCAAGTACGGCATTCGCAGCATCCCCACGCTGATGCTGTTCAAGAACGGCACGGTCGAGTCCACCCAGATCGGCGCGCTGTCCAGGGCCCAGCTGACCGACTTTCTCGACCAGCACGCCTGAGTCCGGTCCGCGGACGGCCTGCCGGGGGGGGGCGTCCCATCGACACCCGCGCCCGGCCCGATCCGTGCAGGACGCCGTGCACCGGCTCGGTGGACGGTGTGCCGCACGCATGCTAGCCTGCCGGTGTCCGGTTCAAGGCCATCGCGCCGCAAAGCCGGTCCCACCCGTGTCTGCGTGAACGACGTCGTGCCCCGGCCATCCCGTGCCGGCCGCGCGCACGTCTCGCCGGCCCGACATTTCCACCCCTCGCCCATCGAGCCCGTCCGGGCCGTCCCGTCGAACCGTTCGCGTTCGACAGTGCCGCGTCGAATTCCGCGCAGGCCACCCCCTCCCAGACCCACCCCCCTTTCCCGCCCCGCCAGGCCCGACGACACACCGCGTATGAACCTCAACGACCTCAAGAAGAAGAACGCCACGGAACTGGTGGAGCTGGCCCAGTCGATCGGCATCGAGAACGTGGCGCGCCAGCGCAAGCAGGACATGATCTTCTCGATCCTGCGGGCGCACGCGAAGAACGGTGACCACATCTTCGGCGGCGGCACGCTGGAGCTGATGCAGGACGGCTTCGGCTTCCTGCGCTCCTCGGACAGTTCCTACCTGGCCGGACCCGACGACATCTACGTCTCCCCCAGCCAGGTGCGCCGCTTCGCGCTGCGCACCGGCGACACGATCTTCGGCCGCATCCGTCCGCCCAAGGAGGGCGAGCGCTACTTCGCGCTGGTCAAGCTCGACGAGATCAACCTCTCGGCGCCGTCCACCGGCAAGAACAAGGTGCTGTTCGAGAACCTCACGCCGCTGCACCCCGACGAGCGCATGGACATGGAGCGCGGCAACGGCAGCACCGAGGACATCACCGCGCGCATCGTGGACTTCGCCGCCCCGATCGGCAAGGGCCAGCGCGGGCTGATCGTGTCCCCGCCCAAGGCCGGCAAGACCATGATCCTGCAGAACATCGCGCAGAGCCTGGCGGCCAACAATCCCGATGCGGTGCTGATCGTGCTGCTGATCGACGAGCGGCCCGAGGAGGTCACCGAGATGCAGCGCATGGTGCGCGGCGAGGTGGTCGCCAGCACCTTCGACGAGCCGGCCAGCCGGCACGTGCAGGTGGCCGAGATGGTCATCGAGAAGGCCAAGCGGCTGGTGGAGCACAAGCAGGACGTGATCATCCTGCTCGACTCGATCACCCGTCTGGCGCGCGCCTACAACACCGTGGTGCCCTCGTCCGGCAAGGTGCTGACCGGTGGCGTGGACGCCAACGCGCTGCACCGGCCCAAGCGCTTCTTCGGCGCGGCGCGCAACATCGAGGAGGGCGGCAGCCTGACCATCATCGCCACCTGCCTGGTCGACACCGGCTCCAAGATGGACGAGGTCATCTACGAGGAGTTCAAGGGCACCGGCAACATGGAGCTGCACCTGGAGAGGAAGATCGCCGAGAAGCGCGTCTTTCCCGCCATCAGCATCAACCGTTCCGGCACCCGTCGCGAGGAGCTGATGATGAGCGAGGACGAGCTGCAGAAGACCTGGATCATCCGGAAGTTCGTGCACTCCATGGACGAGGTCGAGGCGATCGAGTTCCTGCTCGGCAGGCTGCAGCAGACCAAGACCAACGGAGAATTCTTCGATTCGATGAAGCGCTGAGCCCGGCACCGCTCTTTTCGGAGTTGCCCGCATGGACCGTCTGACGGTGCCCGCCGTGTCCCGCTTCGTTCGGGTGTTGCGGAAGCACTACCCGGTTGTCGAAGCTCGGGTGTACGGCAGTCGCGCTCGCGTCACGCACCCTCCGGATAGCGATGCGGACGTCATGGTCCTGCTGGGCGAAGACCACCCCGCTGGTTCGAGCGTTTGACGCGATACGTCCAGCCTGGTCGGTGCATGCCACCCGCTCAGCGGTCGTCGCGCAGCAGTCGCTCCAGGAACGCTTCGGCGGACAGGGGTCGGGCGTAGTAGTACCCCTGGGCCTCCTCGCAACCGCGTGCCGCCAGGAAGTCGTGCTGCTCGCGGCGCTCGACGCCCTCGGCGACCAGTTGCAGGCCGAGGCGATGCCCCATCGCGATGATCGCCTCGATGATCGCCACGTCATCGGTGTCGCCGGGCAGGTCCTGCACCAGCGACCGGTCGATCTTCAGCCTTCGCAGCGGCAGATGCTTCAGCGAATGCAGGTTGGAGTAGCCGGTGCCGAAGTCGTCGATGGCGAAGCCGATCCCCATCGCCTCCAGCTCCCGCACCGCCTGCAGGGCCCGCTCCTCGGTCTGCAGCGAGTCCTCGGTGATCTCCAGCTCGATCAGATCCGCATCCACGTTCGGCATGCCTCGCAGCGTGTCGAACGTGCGCGCCAGGCTGTCGTGCGTGAGCTGCTGTACGGAGACGTTGATCGACAGGCGAATCCGGGACGCGCCCGCCGATTGCCAGACCAGCGCCTGACGACACGCCTCGTGAATCACCCACTCGCCGATCTCCACGATCAGCTCGCCGCGTTCGGCGACCGGGACGATGGTCTCCGCGCCGTGCAGGCGCCCGTCCCGGGTGCGCCGGCGCAGCAGGGCCTCGGCCGCGACGATACGACCGGATGCCAGGCTGACCAGCGGCTGGAAATGCAGCAGCAGCTCGCCGTCGGCCATGCCGCGACGCAGGTCCAGCTCGGCCAGCACCTGGTGGCCCATACGGTCGCGCATGTCCGGCGAATGGAAGGTGAAGCCGTTCCGGTCTCGCTCCTTGGTCACGTAGAGCGCGGTGTCGGCGGCGCGAATCAGATCCTCGACGTTGTCGGCATCGTCCGGAAAGACGCTGATGCCGATGCTGGTGCTGACGTTCACCGTGACGCCGCCGATCGTCAGCGGCCTGGCGACGAGTTCCACGATCTGGCGTGTGAACGTGCCCAGCTCGGTGTCCTGCCGGATTTTCTCCAGCACGATCATGAACTCGTCACCGCCGAGCCGGGCCACGGTGTCTTCCGCGCGCGTGCGCTCGAGCAGGCGTTGCGCGACCGCCTGCAGCAGCTCGTCACCGGCGGCGTGACCGTAGGTATCGTTGATGCGCTTGAAATGATCGATGTCGATCATGAGCAGGGCGATGCGCCCGCCATGGCGACGGCAGCGCTCCAGGCCGTGGTGCAGCCGGTCGCGGCCCAGGAACCGGTTGGCCAGGCCCGTCAGGCTGTCGTGGTGGGCCCGGTGACGCAGTTCGTCCTCGGCGGTGCGCAACGCCGTGATGTCGGACAGCACGGCGACGTTGTGCATCAGCTCGCCGCTCGGGTTCCTGACCGCCACCAGATCCACCCGCATGATCAACGCCTTGCCATCGCGGTGCCGCCCGGTCAGCTCGCCGCGCCAGCCATCGGCGGCGAGCAGTGAACCGATCGCGTCGCGTGCCGCCGCCGTGGCCGAGGCACCGTCGATGTCGAGCAGCGGCGGCCGGCGTCCGACGATCTCGTGCTCGGCAAGGCCGGTGATGGTGCAGTAGCCCGGATTGGCGGCCGTCACCCGCAACTCGTGGTCCAGCAGCAGGATGCCTTCGTGGGCCGCCTCGAAGACGCTCGCCGCCTCCCGCAGCCGGACCTCGTCGGCACGCGCCGAGGTGATGTCCTGCACCACCCCGACGATGCGCCGGGCGTTGCTCCCGAGACCGTCGAAGCGCTTCGCCTGAATGCGGTACCAGCGCTCCTCTCCCTCGGCCGGCGCGCCCCGGAACTCGACCTGCCCGAGCGCACCCCCGTCGCGGATCGTCGCCAGCGTGCTCTCGACGGCGGCGATGTCCTCGGGATGCACGTGCCGCTTCGCCAGCGAGCGCGACCGGTGCCGGGAGGGCGGATCGCCGCAACCGACGATCAGGCCGGTCTGACGGTCCCAGTGCAGGTGCCCCCCGACCGGATCGAGTTCCCAGGAGCCCATCCGTGCCGCATCGAGCGCGAGTCGCAGCCGGTTCTCGCTCGCGCGCAGCGCCCGATCGTCGATGCGCCGCTGCAAGGCGATCTGGAGCGTGGCGTGCAGCTCGCGCTCGGAGAACGGCTTGATCAGGTAGCCGAACGGGTTGGTCCGGCGAGCCCGGGCGATCGTCTCGTCCTCGGCGCTCGCCGTCAGGTAGACGACGGCGGCGCGCCCGATCTCGTTCATCCGGGCGGCGGCATCGATTCCGTCGATCTCGCCATCCAGACGGATGTCCATCAGCACGATGTCCGGGTCCGTCGCGGCGTAGAGATCCAGCGCATCCGAGGCCGAAGCCGACATGCCCCGCACAGCGTAGCCGAGCCTGACGAGCTGATCGTGCAGGTGCAGGGCGACGATGCGTTCGTCCTCGACGATCAGTATGGAGGGCGCCGGCATCGTGGCGGGCTCGGGCACGACGGCGGACATGGACGGGTCAGGCCTCCGGATGGACGTGGGGATGGACGTGGGGATGTGCATGGATGGGAAAGGTGAACTCCCGGGCACCGCCGGGACGGTCGTCCACGTGCAGCGTGCCGTGCGCCTGTTCCACGAGCAGCTCGATCAACCGGCTGCCGAGATCCCCCCGGCCGACCGGCGCCCACGATCCAGACGGCGCGGCGTGCTGCAGGCGCAGACATCCGGTCGTCCGGTCGCGGGCGCTCAACGATACCTTCAGGCCGCAGCGCGACGACATCGACCGGCGCAGCGCGTCGGCCAGCAGTTCGTTGGCGACGAGGCCGCACGGCATGGCCCGGTCCATCGTCATGCTCAGCTCGATCGCATCGAGTTCGAACGGCAGGGAGGTATCGCTGTGCCGGTGGATCTCGCGCAGCCTGACGACGAGCATGTCGAGAAAGTAGTGAAAGTCCACGCGCGCCACGTTCGGCGCATGGCAGATCGCCTGGTGGACGAGCGCCATCGAGACGATCCTGGCGTAACTGTCGCTCAGCACATCCGACAGTTCCGGATCATCGATCTCGGCCATCTGCAATCTCAACAGGCTGCAGATCACCTGCAGGTTGTTCTTGACACGGTGATGCACCTCCGACACCAGCAGGTTCTTCTCCTGCGCCGCGGCCGCGATCGTCGCCGCGGCACCGAGCCGCTCGCGGTTGTCGACGAGGGATGCGAGGATGAGCGGCGCGTTCCCGACGTCGATCAATCGCGGCTCCAGATCGAGCGTCACGCGCTGGCCGTCCTTGCGTCGAACGATCGTGTGGTGCACGGCCCGTGGCGGCAGGGGGCCCGTCGGAGAGAGCAGCGCGTGACGCCATTCCCGCCGTCGGTCCGGCGGTGCCAGCCGATCCGCCGAGCGTCCCAGCAGTTCGTTCCGGGAAAAGCCGAGCATCTCCTCCGCCCGGACGTTGACCAGCACCACCGAGGCATCGAGATCGACCACCAGCATGGCCGCCGGTGCGTGCGCGAACATCGCTGCGAAGTGACTTGCCGTGAACGTCGGTGCGAGCGGTGCGCCACGGCGCATGCTTCGGCTCCTGCGGGAATCCGGTTCGACCATGTCCTATCCGGGAACATCGAGCGGCCGATCGGCAAAGTGTTCGCCAGGCGGCGCACAGGGCGTCATCACTCCGTCACCGGTGACGCGCGGGACGCCGGCCCCTGGCGGGGGGCGAACCGCTGCTCGAACCAGTCGGCGAGCCGGGTGAAGCTGTCGCGCGCCGCGGTCTCCAGCGATGCTTCCCGACCCTCCTCGAGCACCAGCGCATCCAGCCCGGAGCGAAAGGCCCGCCAGCAGGCGCCGGTACGCGCGCCGTAGGCGTCGAAGTGGTGCGAGTGCGCCGGCATCGTCGGGTCCGGGTGGGCCGCCAGGTGCCGTGACATGAGGCGTCCGCCCATGGTCGAGCCTTCGAGCACGTAGGCGATGCCCCAGGCCGCCGCCGGTGTCTCGCAGGCCGGTGGCGAGGGGTGCAGCGGCAGGGCGGCGATGTCCGCGGCACTCAGGCCGAGCCCGTGCAGATCGGCGCGCAACCGTGCGCACCGTCCGCCCGCCACCTGCGGCAGCCCGATCGCGTGCCAGTCCTGCGCATCGCGCAACATCGGCTCCAGTGGCGCGATGAAACCGTGAAAGGTGACCAGCACGTGCAGCAGGTCGGCGCGCGAGCGCAGCGATCCGGGCAACCCGCTGACCCGTTCGAGCGCTGCGTGCTGCCCGGCGGTGAGGCGGCGCAGGCGTTCGGTACGCGAGAGGGCAGCATCGGTATTCACCACGGTAGTATCCGCCGACGGGCGGTGCCGTCCATGCCGCGTCGTCCATTTTTCCTTCGATATCGCATGTCGCCTTCACAACCGCCCGATCTCGATCCGGACGACTTCCGCGTCGCGCTGTCCAATTGCGAACGCGAGCCGATCCACGTACCGGGTCAGGTGCAACCGTTCGGTGCGCTGCTGGCCATCGACGTCGCCGACGAGCGGCTCACCCACCATTCGTCGAACCTGGCCGAGGTGCTCGGGCTGGACGACGGCGGGCTCGGTCCGGATGTCAGGCTGGCCGCGCTGCTCGGTGACGAGGCGGCGCACGCGGTGCGCGGCATCGCCGCCCTGGACACGCTGGCGGTGCAGCGAGAGCGGCTCGGAAGGGTCAGGATCGGCGCGGGCTGGCAGGACCTGGCAGCCTGTCGCGTGGACACGCCCTCGGGCCCGCGCCTGGTGATCGAGTGCGAACCGGCAGCCCCCGAGGTGCGCAGCGGATCGCTGCTGTCGCGTGCCAGGCACATGCTGGCCACCACGTGTTCGGCCGACGGCGTCCAGCCGCTGCTCGAGCGGGCCGTGGCCTGCGTGCGTGACACCACCGGCCACGACCGGGTGATGGCCTACCGCTTCTTCGACAACGGCGACGGCGAGGTGGTGGCGGAGGCCACCGGCGTCGGTATCGATTCCTTTCTCGGGCTGCGCTACCCGGGCTACGACATCCCGCCCCAGGTGCGGCGCATCGCGCTGCGCTGCCCGTTGCGGCTGATCGCCGACATCGGTGCAGCGCCTGCCGGCCTGCTCGACGTGCGGGCGCAGGGCGGCCGCGGCGAACCGCTCGACCTGAGCCTTGCGCACCTGCGCGGCATCTCGCCGATCCACATCGAGTACCTGGCCAACATGGGCGTGCGCTCGACCCTGTCGCTGTCGTTGACGGTGCGCGGCGAGCTGTGGGGGCTGATCTCCTGCCACCACCACCGGCCGAACCGCCCCTCGGCGGACGATCGCGCGCTGTGCGAGCTGTTCACCCAGTTCCTGTCGCTGGAACTGCAGCAGCGTATCGAGGAGGAACTGCTGCAATCGCGACGTCGGGCCGATTCGGTGTACCGGTCGCTGATGGTGCAGCCGGGGCAGGGCGAGCCGCTCGCCGGGTTGTTCGGGACACTGGTCGCGGTCCTGCCGACGCTGGTCGCGCACGACGGGCTCGCCCTGCTGGAGCGCGATCGGGTGATGAGCAGCGGCAACATGCTGCCCGAGGCGCTGCTGCGCCAGCTCGTCGCGCTCGCCGACCCATCGCTGGACATCGTGACGTTCGAGTCGCTGGTCGCGCTCGCCGAGTGCGGTGACGCCTGGCGGGACGCGATCGAATCGGGCGTGCCGATGCTCGGCGGTGCGCTGGTGCTGCGACTCGTCGGCGAGAGCGACCTGTGGCTGGTGCTGCTGCGCAACGAGATCATGACCGAGGTGCGCTGGGGCGGCATCCCCGACAAGTCGATGACCTACGGGCCCAACGGGCCGCGCCTGCACCCGCGCGGCTCGTTCGACGAGTACCGCCAGTCGGTGCGCGGTCGCTGCGCGCCCTGGAGCGTGGCCGATCAGGCGGTGCTGACGCAGTTGCGGCTGCGGCTGTTCGAGGTCGTGCTCCAGCTGCGCGCGGTGAGCGACATCGAACGCGATCGCCAGCGTCGTCAGGGTGAACTGCTGATCGCCGAGCTGAACCATCGGGTCAAGAACATCCTGGCGCTGGTGCAATCCATCACCCGCCAGACCCGGGACGATTGCCTGTCGGTCGACCAGTACGCGGACGCGCTCGAGCGACGCATCACGGCACTGGCCACGATGCACGACACGGTCGGTGCGAACGGTCTGCAGTGGGCGGACCTGGAAACGATGCTGTTGCGCGGGCTTCGGCCCTTCGGGCACGACGACGAGCAACGCATCGTGATCGACGGGGACGCCTGTCGCCTGCGCGGCGACATCGCGCCGATCCTGGGGCTGGTGTTCCACGAGATGGCCACCAACTCCGCCAAGCACGGCGCGCTGTCGACATCCGGGGGACGCCTCGGCGTGGTCTGGACGAGCGACGCCGGCGGGTTGCTGATCGCGTGGCGCGAAAGCGGTGGCCCGCGCGTGACGCCTCCCGTGCGCTCGGGGTTCGGCCGATCGCTGATCGAGGGCGCGATCGCCTACGAGTGCGAGGGCGAGGCGCGCATGCGCTTCCTGCCGACCGGGCTGGAGGTCGACCTGTGGCTGCCCGCGGCGTCGGTATCGTTTGAGTCGGGCGCGGAGACGGCCGGTGCGGGGGACACGCTGTCGGACATGCCGGTGCCGGACGCGCCGTCCGATCACGCCGGGTCGACATTGCCGGCACCGTCGGTATCGCCCCCGCCCGGCGTATCGTCCGGGGCCCGGGTTCGGCGGGCGCTCGTGGTGGAGGACAACCTGTTGATCGTCAACGATGCCCGGCACATGCTGGTGGCGCTGGGATATCGCGATGTCGATGCCGCACCGAGCGTGCGGCGCGCGCTCGAGCTGTTGCGGGACAACGACTACGACCTTGCCCTGGTCGACATCAACCTGCGCGACGAGTCCGGCTTCGGAGCGGCCGCCGCGCTGCGCGGGCGCGGGATCCCGATCGTCTTCTGCACCGGTTACGATATCGCCACCGCACTGTCCGAGCCGTTCATCGGTACACCGATTCTCGGCAAGCCGCTGACGCTGGAGGCGCTGTCGCTCGTGCTGGACGCGGGCGGAACGGTCCCGGGGCACCCTCCCGGAACGGGTCGGGAACGAGCATGAAGACACCCGGGCGCGAGAACGTTCCGGCACGTGTGCTGATCTTCGAGGACGATGTCGACATCGCGCGGCAATGGCAGCGCGGGTTCGAGGCCGCCGGCATCGCCACCGTGCTGGCCCACACCGTCGACGCGGCGGTCGAGGCCGTGCGCGAGGAGACCTTCTCGGCCGTGGTGCTCGACATGTTCGTCACGGACAACGACCGCGGCTACGCCCCCGAGGGCGGTCTGAACGTGCTGGCCGAGATCAATCGCCTGGCCGAACCCCGTCCACCGGTGGTGATGGTCAGCGGTGCGGTGAACGTCACCCTCGTGAAGACCCTGGGTGCGCGACTCGGTGCGCCCACCCTGCTACGCAAGCCGGCCACCGCGGAGCAGCTGATCGCGGCGGTGTACGAGGCCGTTCGCAACGCGTGATAGCGCAAAGTGGTCGCACGACGGGTGAGTTTGGTTGACACTGGCCGTCCGGTCCCCTCGACGTGCTTCCCCTTGGACGAACACCACTCCGACTCGACCCCGCCCGCCCGACGGCTCTGCCCGATCGTGGCCATCGGTGCCTCGGCCGGCGGTCTGGAACCGCTGAAGATCCTGGTCGGAGCGATCCCGCCCGATGTCGGCGTGGCCTGGATCGTGGTGCAGCACCTGTCGCCCTGTCACGACACGATCCTGCACGAACTGCTGGACGTCTGCACCGAGCTGCCGGTCAAGCTGCTCGAGCACGACGAGCCGATCGTGCCGGATCGCATCGTGGTGGCACCGCCCGGCTACGCCGTGCACATCGAGGGCATGCGCTACACGCTCGAGGCGATCAACGAGACCGGGGTGCGCACACCGATCGACACCTGCTTCACCTCCCTGGCCGCGGCACTCGGCGAACGGGCGTTCTGCGTGATCCTGTCCGGAACCGGCAGCGACGGTACCGCCGGGCTGCGCCAGATCAAGACGGCCGGTGGCATCGCCTTCACGCAGACCGCGCGCGACGCCCGCTTCCCGGGCATGCCCGACAGCGCACGCGCCACCGGCCTGGTCGACTACTCGTTGCGCCCGGTGGACATTCCGCTGCGCATCACCGAGATCGTGGAGCACCGGGCGGTCCTCGAGGACTCGGGGCTGATCGATCGGCGCAAGAGCGAGATCGAGGCCTCTCTGCCCGCCGTGCTCGACGCCCTGCGCGCCAACGAGTCGGGGCACGATTTCACCACCTACAAGCCCGGCACCCTGGTGCGCCGGATCGAGCGGCGGATGATGCTGACCCGTCACCGTTCGGTGCAGGGCTTTCTCCAGACGCTGGAGTGCGACGACGAGGAACGGGCACGGCTGATCCAGGACTTCATGATCGGCGTGACCCGCTTCTTCCGCGATCCCGAGGCGTTCGACGCGCTGCGCCTGCAGGTGCTGGCGAACCTGGCCGTGCACGATCCCGAGCGTGCCAGGCAGATCCGCATCTGGGTGGCCGGCTGCTCCACCGGCGAGGAGGTGTACTCGATCGCGATGACCATGCTGGGCCTGCTCGAGGAGACCGGGTCGAACGCCACGTTGCAGGTGTTCGGTACCGACATCGACGCAGCCGCCCTGTACCAGGCGCGGCAGGGCAGCTACCCGACCGCCAGCGTGGAGGGCGTGCCCGACCTGCTGCGCAAGCGCTGGTTCGTGCATCACCGCGATCAGCTGCGCGCCACCTCCCTGCTGCGCGATTGCTGCGTGTTCGCCCGCCACGACCTGATCAGCGACCCGCCGTTCTCGCACGTCGACCTGATCTCCTGCCGCAACCTGATGATCTATCTCAACGGCGATGCGCAGCGCGACGTGTTCCACCGCCTGCACTATGCGCTCAACCCGGAAGGTGCACTGTTCCTGGGCTCGTCGGAGACCACGTCGCGCACGCGGGAACTGTTCCACGAGATCGACTCCCGGTACCGGCTGTACCGGCGCGACGACGACGCCCACAACAGCTACTCCACGCTTCCGGTCGGCAGGATGCCGTCGGTCAGCATCTCCAGCCGTCCGCCCGGCGTGGCGAGCCGGAGTGCACTCGCCAGCCACGAGGACCGGCCGCCGGCCGATTCCGCACGGACACCGGCTGCCAGGAGCACCGTGCCGCCCCTGGAGCTGCGGATCGAACGCTACTTCCTGAGGCGAGCCGCGCCGGCCTTCGCCGCGATCGACACCCGCAATCACGTCGTCTACATGTCGGAGGCGATGACACGCCACGTGCAGCCGGTGGCGGGCACCGTGTCGATGGAGCTCGATGCATTGATGTCGCTCCAGCTGGCGCGTCCGGCACGCCGCCTGGTGAACGAGGTGCGGCAGGAGGCGGCCGCCGGCAAGCCCGGTGCGATATGCAGCCTCGAGGTCCGGCTGGACGCGCCCCTCTCGTCCGTGCGCCCCGATGCGCTCGGTGTCCACGAGGCGCGGGTCATCGACGAGACGACGCTGGTGCGGCTGCGCGCGCACCGCATGCCGGAGGAGCGTGATTGCGTGCTGCTGGTGATCGAGCCGCTGGATCAGCCGGAACGCCTGCCTTCGGCGACCGGAGGGGGGGGGGACCTGCAGGTCGAGACGCTCGAGCAGGAGCTGTCGCGGCTGCGCCGCGACCTGGACATCGCTCTGCTGGAGAACGACAACTCGCAGCAGGACCTGCGCGCCACCAACGAGCAGCTGCTGTCGATGAACGTCGAGATGCAGAGTGCCAACGAGGAACTTGAGACCTCGCGCGAGGAACTGCAGTCCATCAACGAGGAGCTGCAGACCATGAACTCGGAGCTCAACGAGAACAACCAGCAGCTCAAGCGCGCCCACGATGACCTGAAGAACCTGTTCGAGGCCAGCGAGACGCCGACGCTGTTCCTGGACGCCAACCTGCTGGTGCGCGGCTTCACGCCACAGCTGCAGTCGCTGTTCGCGATCCGTGACGCCGACATCGGCCGGCCGCTGACCGAGGTCAACGCCCGCTTCTCGCTCGACACCATCGAGGCCGATGCCGACGAGGTGTTCCGCACCCTCAAGTCGTGCGACCGGGAGATCGAGATCGACGTCACCGGCGAGGTGTTCATCCTGCGCATCCGCCCCTATCGCACCGTCGACGACCGGCTGGAGGGGCTGGTCATGACCTTCTTCGACATGAGCGCCCTGGTGCGCCAGCAGCGCCAGCTGGCCGAGAACGCCGACGACCTGGAACGCCAGTACGCCGAGCTCGAGATTCTCTACGACACCACGCCGGTCGGTCTGTCGCTGGTGGACCGCGAGCTGCGCTGGCTGCGCGTCAACACCGAGCTCGCCACCATCCACGGGTTCGACGTCGAGGAGCACATCGGCAAGCGCCAGGACGAGCTCGTTCCGGACATCGACATGAACATCGCCCACCTGCAGCGTCAGGTGTTCGCCACCGGCGAGACGATCCGTGACCTGGAAGTGCACGGCACCACGCCGGCCGAGCCCGGGAGCGCGCGCGACTGGATCATCGACCTGTACCCGGTCACCGCCGGCGACGAGGTGTTCGCGGTCGGCATCTGCGTGCGCGAGGTCACCGGGCAGAAGGCCCTGCAGCGCGACCTGCAGGCCTACGTCGACCGGTTGCGCATGGCGGTATCGATCCACCCGATCCATTTTCACGAGATCGACGAGGAGGGGAGGCTGCGGTTCGCGCTGTCCGGGCACCCGGTGCTGCCCGGCGAGGTGGACCGCGGCGCATCCCTGCTCGAATGGCTGCCGGAGCCTGCTCGCGAGACCGTGCGCGCCGGGCTCGAGCAGGCGCTGGTCAAGGGCTCGGGCCACCGGATCGATGTGGAGCTCGAGCAGGACGGACGCGTGCACACCTACGATCTGAGCATCGAGCCGTCGCATGTGGTCGAGCCGTCCGGGTCGGTGCCGGGCAGCGAGGTGCACGAGCCGGCCGACCCGGGTGCCCTGCTGGTGTGGCTGGACGTGACCGAGCGCAAGGCCAACGAGTCGCGGGCGATGCTGCTGCTCGCCGAGCTGCAGCACCGGGTCAAGAACACGCTGGCGACGGTGCTCGCCATCGTGCGCTTCATGGCGCGAAGCGCCACCTCGGTGGAGGCCATGCGCGACGAGCTGACCGATCGGCTGCAGGCGATCGCGCGCACCCACGACCTGCTGACCGAGACCGACTGGCAGACCACCTCGATACGGGAACTGATCGAGCTCGAACTCGCCCCCTACGCCGAGCGGCTGCCCGATGTGCTGGAATGCGTCGGTCCGGCGGTCAACCTGCGACCGCGCGAAGCGCTCGCCCTGGGCATGGCGATCCACGAACTGGTCACCAACTCGGTCAAGCACGGCGCGTTGAGCATGGGTGGCGGGCGCATCACCGTGACCACCGGGCGCAGCGATCGACGTATCCGCCTGACGTGGGCCGAACGCGGCGTGGCGCGCAGGACGGTACCGCCCGAGCATCACGGCTTCGGTCGTTTCCTGCTCGAACAGGCGTTGCCGACCCAGATCGAAGGGACCAGCGAGCTGGCATTCACGCCGGGCGAGGTCCACTTCTCGATCGAGTTTCCGGCCTACCCGCTCGAAGGCCGGATCGATGCGGCGCTTGCGGCCGCGCCCGATCGCGATGTGCGCTGAATCCGTGTACACATACTTCTCATGACAGAAACCCGCTCCGACACGCCGCATGCCCCGCGCTTGCGTGTCCCGCTGACCGTCGTCCTGGCCGAGGACGAGGCGCTGATCGCCGAGGATCTGGCCTACGAACTGGAACGCAACGGCATCAAGGTGCTGGCGCGCACCCGGACCTGCGACGAGACGGTCGCGGCGGTGCTCGACCTGGATCCCGCCTTCGTGATCCTGGACATCAACCTGGCCCAGGACACCAGCGGCCTGGAGGCGGCGCAGCGGCTGCGCGACCACGACGGACGGCGCTGCATCTTCCTGAGCGGCCGGCTTGACGGCGCGACACGTCGCGAGGTGAACGCGCTCGAACCGCTGGCGGTGCTGTCCAAGCCGTTCGTGACGTCCGCGCTGCTGGAGGCCATCACGTCCGGTTCGATCGACACCATGCGCCCGGCGGATTGACGAGCGCGCCGTCGCTCGCTGCGGATACCGTTCGGAGGAGGCTCATTCGCCTTCGGGCAGGAGCACCGGCCCGAGCGCCGTATCGTTGTCCTCGTTGGCGGCAGTGTGGCCGTGACCGGCGAGTTCCCGGGTGCCGGGACCCGGCAGTCCCGAATGCAGCGACAGCAGGAACCGCCGCGCCTGGTCCGAGTGATCGAGCGCCTCCCGTGCACGCTCCCGGTAACCGTCACCGAGCTTGTGCAGTCGCGTGTCGGAGCTGTCGGCGAGTCGGGTCAGGGTCGCGGCGTGCTCGCTGAGCGAGCGCACGGCGACCCACAGCGAGCGCTCGATCTGCTCGCTCTGCGCCTCGAGCAACACACGTGTGGACAGCGCGTGTCCGACGTGGCATCGGTAGATGGCCGTCAGTCCCTCTCCGGACTGCCACAGCGGTCCGCCGCAATCCGGGCACGCGAGCGCGACCGGTTCGCCGACACGGGCGACCTCGCGGGGACGGCTCGGACCGGGCAGCGACAGGCGGGCCTCGAGCGCGACCTCCGCCGGGATGACCCCCTTCGAGACGGGTTCGCCGACCAGACGAACGAGCAGACCGGGCAGGGCCTGCAGGGTCGGGACATGGTCCGCCTTCGTGGTCGCGAGCGCATTGCGCGGCATCGCGTCGAACTCGGCATCGTCGGGATCCTGCACCACGACCAGCCCGCCGCAGCGACGTACCCGGTCGAGCCCGGCAACGCCGTCGTCGAGCAGTCCCGTCAGCTGAACCGCGATGACGCGCCCGCCACGGGCGGCGGCGGCGGTGCGGAACAGCGGATCGATCGCGGGACGCGAGCGGTTCTCGCGAGGTCCGGAGCAGACCACCAGGACGTCGTCCGCCAGCATCGTGTGCCGGTCCGGCGGCGCCAGGTACACGTGGCCGCGAGCCGGCGTCTCGCCGTCGCGAGCGAAGGCGACGGGCAGCGTCGAGACGTCGCGCAGCGCCTCGTCGAGCCGTGCCGGGCCGTCGCTCGCCTGGTGCTGCGCAACGATCACGGTCGCGGCGAGATCCGCCGGCAACGCGGACAGCAATCGACGCAGGGCGAGAACGCCACCCGCCGAACTGCCGATGACGATCGTGTCACGTGTCGAGCCCATGCTTTCGATCATGCCGGGCGGCGTTGCCCGTGTCCGAAGACATCGAGAATTACAACGAGCGCTTCCAGGGCAGTCATCCCGGCGAGCCGGAGGCGTGCACCCGCTTACCTTTTCAGACCGGAAATCGAGCGCAGCGCGCTCGCCCGGCGTGTCACGGCACCGTGCACGCCACCCCGTTCTGCGCTCGGCCCAGCGACAGCAGGTACGGCACCGCGCGCTCGGCCCAGTCGCGCGGGTCCTGACAGCCCGCCGCACCGTCCCCGAACGCTGCGCGCAGCATGTCGGTGTCGATGACCCCGGGGTTCAGCGCCACGGCGGCGAGCGGGGCGGGCAGTTCGTCGGCCAGCGCACGGGTCAGCCCCTCGATGGCGAACTTGCTGGCGCAGTAGGGGGCGACATCGGGTGCGGTGGAACGGCCCCAGCCGCTGCTCAGGTTCACGATGGTGCCGCGGCCGGCGTCGAGCATGGCCGGCAGCAGGGCCTGGAGGGTGTTGAAGGTACCGGTGACGTTCACGTCGAGCACTCGCCTGAACTCGTCGAGCGGCACCTCGTGCAGCGGGGCGGGCGTGTTGATCACGCCGGCGTTGTTGATCAGCAGCGTCGGTGGGCCGGCCTCGGCGAGCAGGGCACGCGCCCAGCGGGCGACGGCGGCCGCGTCGCTGATGTCGAGCGCCTCGAAACGGTGAGGGGCGCCGAACCGGTCGTTCAGGTCGCGTATCGCGTCGGCCGAGCGTGCGCAGCCGCTGATGCGGTCCGCATCGGCGGGATCGGCCATGCCGGCCCTGTCCGTCGGGGCGAAGCGGACGGCGAGCGCATCGACCAGCGCACGCCCCAGGCCGCGGCTGACGCCGGTGATGACGATGTGCGCCGCGCTCACGATCCGCGCAGTTCGCGCGCCAGCGCCCGGTGGCCGATGTCGCCCCGGTGACGGGCCCCGTCCCAGTGCACCGCGGCCGCGCCGGCGTCGGTCCGTGCCTTGGCCGCCGCCAGATTCTCGCCGGTGGCCGCGACGCACAGCACCCGCCCGCCGTTGGTGACCAGGGTGCCGCCCTGCAGCGCGGTACCGGCGTGGAACACCGTGCAACCTGCATCGCGTGCCGCGTCCAGCCCGGTGATCTCGGCCCCCTTGCTGCCACCGTCGGGGTAGTCACCCGCGGCGATCACCACACCGATCGCGGGCTCGGACGACCAGAGCGCCTCGACACCCTTCAGGGAGCCGTCGGCCGTCGCCTCCAGCAGATCGATCAGGTCGCTGTCCAGGCGCATCAGCAGCGGCTGGGTCTCCGGATCGCCCAGCCGTACGTTGTACTCGACCACCCGTGCCCGGCCATCGGCGTCGATCATCAGGCCGATGTAGAGAAAGCCGCGGTAGTCGACCCCGTCGGCGATCAGCCCGGCCACGCTCGGTTCGAGGATGTCGGCGACGACGTGCGCCCGCACCGCATCGGTGACCACCGGGGCCGGCGAGTACGCGCCCATGCCGCCGGTGTTCGGACCGGTGTCGCCCTCGTCGCGCGCCTTGTGGTCCTGGCTGGTGGCGAAGGGCAGGGCATCGCTGCCCGACACCAGCGCGATGAAGCTTGCCTCCTCGCCGGCCAGGAAGGTCTCGATCACCACCCGGTGCCCGGCCTCGCCGAAGCGGTTGCCGGCCAGCATGTCCTCGATCGCGGCGTTCGCCTGCGCGACATCGCGCGCCACCACCACCCCCTTGCCGGCGGCCAGCCCGTCGGCCTTCACCACGATCGGTGCGCCGTGCGTGGCGACGAACGCGCGTGCCGCGGCCACGTCGGTGAAACTGCCGTGGGAGGCGGTCGGGATGCCGTGACGGTGCATGAAGTCCTTGGCGAACGCCTTGCTGCCCTCCAGGCGGGCGCCGTCGGCACCCGGGCCGACGCACGGGACGCCGACGGCGCGCAGCCGGTCGGCCAGCCCCGCCACCAGCGGCACTTCCGGGCCGACGATGGCGAGATCGACCGCTTCCGTGGTGGCGAACGCGACCAGCTCGTCGAGCGCGCCGACCGCGATCGGCACGTTGACGGTATGCGGCTCCAGGGCCGTGCCGGGATTGCCGGGCGCGACCGACAGGCGCGTCAGGCGGGGCGAACGGGCGAGCTTCCAGGCGAGCGCGTGCTCGCGTCCGCCGTTGCCGACCAGGAGAATGTGCATGTCGAGGCTCGTTGCGTGGCTTGGCGACCCGGGCGACCCGGGCGGCCGGGATGATCGGGGCGCGCGCCACTGTACAGGCGATTCCGGCCTGTCGAGCGAGTATGCTGGCCGGTCGATCAGGCCGATCGATCAGGTGTGAGCCCGTGACGTTCCAGACCCCGCTACCCGTCCGTTCCGCGCTGTACATGCCGGCCTCGCGCCCGCGCCTGCTGGACAAGGCCGCCACGCTCGACTGCGACGCGTTGATCGTCGATCTGGAGGATGCGGTCGCACCGGACGCCAAGAATGATGCGCGCGAGCACGCCGTGCGGGCGCTGACCACGCTCGACTACGGGCACCGGCTCAAGGTGCTGCGCGTCAATGCGGCCGACACGCCCTGGTTCGACGACGACCTGCGGGCGGTGATCGCGGCGCGGCCCGATGCCGTGCTGCTGCCCAAGGTGGACGATGCGGAGGCGGTGCGCCGGCTGCAGGATCGGCTCGATGGCGCGGGAGCACCGGCCGGCCTGCGCGTCTGGGCGATGCTGGAGACGCCGGCCGCGGTGCTGTCGCTCGCCGGTATCGCAGCCCTCGGCCGCGAGGCGGGCTGCCGGCTGGACACGCTGTGCGTGGGCGGCAACGACCTGGCGCTGGCGGCGCGGCTGCCCGCCGAGGCCTCGCCCGCCGCGGTGCGCACCGCCCTGCAACCCTGGCTGTCGCTGTTCCTGGCCGCGGCGCGTGCCGGCGGGCTGTCGCTGCTGGACGGGGTGTGGAACGACTTCGCCGACGTCGACGGATTCGCCCGCGACTGCGCCCTGTCGGTCGCCTCCGGGTTCGACGGGCGCACGCTGATCCACCCCGCACAGATCGAGCCGGTGCACGCAGCGTTCGCGCCGGATGCCGACAGCGTCGAGCGGGCCAGGCGCGTGGTCGAGGTGTTCGGGCGCGAGGAGAACGCCCGCCTCGGGGTCGTGGCGCTGGACGGGCGCATGCTCGAGCGGCTGCACCTCGATGCGGCGCGGCGCACGCTCGCCCTCGCGGCGCGTGGCGGACCGGAGGCCGGCGTGAGCCCGCGCGCCGATCAGGGCGCACCGCCGTGAGCGACGTTCGCGCCGGGCTGGCGGACTCGAACGATCCGGGCGGCTCCACCGAACCGTTGAACGAGCGCGTGGAAGGATTGGCCTGGCCGCTGCTGCTGCTGCTGGTCGGCATCAGCGCCATCGGGCCCGTGACCATGAACGGCGTGCTGCCGGCGACCAGCGCGGTCATGATCGACCTGCAGACCAGCTACGGCACCGCGCAGCTGGTCCTGACGGTGTTCCTGATCGCCACGTTCGCCGCCCAGATCGTGCTCGGTCGTGCCGCCGACCGGTACGGGCGGCGCCCGGTCATGGTGTTCGGACTGGCGGTGTTCACCGTCGGCAGCCTGCTGTGCTCGATCTCGCCGAACATCGAGGCCTTGCTGGCCGGCCGCTTCGTGCAGGGGTTCGGGGCCTCGGTGTGCGTGTTCCTGCCGCGCACCATCGTGCGCGATGCCTGGTCGCGCGACCGTGCGGCCAGCGTGATCGGCTGGATGACCACGGCGATGATGGTGGCGCCGCTGTTCGGCCCGGCGCTGGGTGGCTGGGTCACCGACACGCTGGACTGGCACTGGATGTACCGCGGCCTGGCGCTGATCGGGCTGGTGTTCACGCTGCTCGCCGCCCTGTTCCAGCGCGAGACGCTGGGGATGTCGTCGCATGCGCGATCCGCGACCAGCGTGGCCAGCGTCGCGGTGCCCGTGACCGCCGGCAAGGGGGCGGTCACGGAGGCGGTCACGGGGGCAGGGGCCGTGGTAGCGCACGGTGCGACGGGTCGACCCGGCCAGCCCGGCCCGGCCAGGGATCCCGGAGCGATGCGCCTGTTGTGGGGCGAGGCGTCGTTCCGCTCGCTGGCGCTGCTGCTGGCAGGCTCGGTCGGCGTCTACTACTCCTTCCTGGCCGGTGCGCCGTATCTGGCCATGGAGCGGCGCGGGATGGCGGCCAGCGACTACGGTCTATGGTTCGGGATGGTCGGCATCGGTTACCTGGCCGGCAACCTGGTGGCCGGCAGCCTGTCGGCACGCCTGGGCGCGTTTCGCATGATCCGGCTCGGGCTGGTGCCGATGGGGGCGGGCATCGTCGCCTTCTGGCTGGCCTCCGGCAGCACCCATCCGGTGGCCCTGTTCCTGCCGATGCAGCTGTTCGCGTTCAGCAACGGCATGTCGTTGCCGAACGTGATCTCGGCGGCGATGAGCGTGCGCCCGGAACTCGCCGGCACCGCCTCGGGGCTGGCCGGCAGCCTGCAGACCGGTTCCGGGGTGCTGCTGACCCTGGCCATCGGGTTCGTGCTGCCCTCCGGGGACCTGTGGTTGCCGGCGGCGATGAGCCTGTGCGTGCTGCTGGCGTTCTACGGCGCGCTGTCCTCGCCGGACATCGAGCTGTTCAGCGCTGCCCGCCGTTGATCTCCAGCACCTGCCCGGTGAGGTAGCCGGACAACCGGTCGGCTGCCAGGAACAGGTAGGCCGGTGCGCAGTCGGCGGCCGTGCCCAGCCGCTGCAGCGGGATCTGCCGGCGGGTGGTCTCCAGCTTCTCGGCGCTGGAGTAGCGCTGGTGGAAGTCGGTGTCGATCACCCCCGGCGAGACCGCGTTGGCACGAATGCCCTGCGAGGCGAGCTCGCGCGCCATGGCACGGGTCCAGGTCGACACGAAAGCCTTGCTGGCGGAATAGACCGACGAGCCGGGGCTGCCGCCGGTGGCGGCCGAGATCGACACGGTGTTGACGATGGCCGCGCCGTGCGCCTCGCCGGCCCGGGTCAGGGCGGGCAGCAGCGCACGCGTCAGCCGCACCGGGGCGTGCTGGTTGAGTTCGAGCACGCGATCGTAGTCCTCGTCGGACAGGGTGGCGGCCGGGTAGCGGCCGAACATGGTGCCGGCGTTGTTCACCAGCACGTCGATCCGGTCGCTCGCCGCCATCACCGCGTCGGCGAAGCGATCCTGTTCGTCACGCTCCAGGAAGTCGGCGCTCAGCCAGGTCAGGCGCTCGGTATCCTCGTGCTCGCCGCGATCGCGGCCGGCATGCGCGATGACCCGTGCCCCGCAGGCGTGGAAGGCCTCGGCCACCGCGCGGCCGATGCCGCGGCCCGCGCCGGTGACGACGACGGTGCGATCGGCGAACAGGGTCGGGTCGAACGGGGTATCCGGGTTCATGCCGCCCAGCGTAGCGTCTCAGCCGCCGGTGCGCATCGTCGCCTCGCGGTAGCTCTCCATGAACGCATCGGCCTCGGCCTCCGATGCATCGTCGAACACGAACTCGACCCGCTCCATCGGCAGCTCCAGCGATCCTCGGTGCAGGTCCGGCCGCTCCTGCAGGTGCACGCTCACGGACGTGCCCTCGCCGCCGATGCGGATGACCCGGCCGTCACCGTCCAGTTCCCGATCCGGAAATGCGTCGGCGAGCATCGTCCTGAAGCGCTCTTCGGTGGCCTGGACATCGATCACGCGGGTGATGGGCATGGCGGTGGAACTCTGGCGGAATCGTGTCGATCCTGGCCGACGACGTGCCGGCTCCGGGCACCGCTTGCAATATCGCGCCGGCCCGGCCCGGCCCGGCCCGGCCAGTCCAGGGCCGGGCGGGTTCGGCCGGATCCGCTCGGCTCAGTTGGCGGGCGAGGGGTACCGGAGCCTCTGTCCGACCAGGATCCTGGTGCCATCGAGTCCGTTGATCTCGCGCAGGGTCGCCACCGAGGTGCCGAAGCGAATCGCGATCGCGCCCAGGTTGTCCCCGCCGACCACCTCGTGGACGCCGTACGCGGGATCCTCGGCGGCCTCTGTGACGAGCGGCCCGGCCGGCGACACCGGACCCTGCGGTACCGCACCGGATGCTGCCGGCAGCGCAGCCGGCGCCGCGTCGGCCACGGCGCCGGGAGCGGTCCCGCTCGCCGCCGGCGGCACGATCGCCGTCGTCGGTCCGGCGGCCGTGGTGATGGCCGGGGTCGGGGGCGTCGGGGCGGCGGGCGCCTCGATCCGTGCCGACGAGGGCGCGGCGGTGTTCGACTGCCAGCGCGCGATCCCCAGGGTCAACGCGCTCGCCGACACCACCAGGATGATGAGATCGGACTTGGCGATCACGATCGCGCTCCACGGCCCAGGACGTCGCATACCATAGCAACTGACAGCGTCGCCGCCGGACTTCCTGCCCGATCCGTGGAGCACGACCGGTCTGCGGATCGGTCTGCGGATCGGGCGGCGCGCTACGGGTCGCCGGGCGGCCGGTCCCGCTCCAGCGCCTGCAGCACGAACCGGCGCATGCCCTCCGCCACCGCCTCGCGCGCCAGCGGTTCGTCCAGCGTGGCCACGGCCCGTTCGCGCAACGGTGCCGGTACCGCCTTGCCGCGGGTGTCGAGCAGGCCCTGCACGAACAGCGGCCCGAACTCGGG
>Ga0209831_1001316_pt1 | contig 23246 bp, 17 predicted proteins | sample Maine_Asex4_meta_FD_187451 | JGI IMG/M metagenome (GOLD analysis project Ga0209831, IMG submission 187451) | Marine algal microbial communities from Maine, USA - Maine_Asex4_metaG (SPAdes) (version 2) | ecosystem: Host-associated > Algae > Red algae > Unclassified | place: Maine, USA | collected... | reverse complement strand
TCCCCGCATATATGATTCCAGCAGTATTTATGCAATTAGCCGAATTTCCGAGATTACCTAATGGAAAAATCGCTATTGGACAATTACCGCCCCCTGAGGCGGAAGCTGTTTTGGATACGAAAAAATTTGTTGCTCCTTCTAGTGAAATAGAACAACAGTTAGCAACTATTTGGGAAAAGCTCTTAAATATTTCTCCAATAGGGATTCATGATAATTTCTTTGAAATAGGAGGGGATTCTATACGGAGTATCCAAGTAATTGCCAAAGCATCAAAAGTAGGAATTAACTTAGCTCCTGACCAATTATTTGAACATCAAACAATTGGCGCATTAGCCAAGTTTTTAGAATCGAAAAATGCTAATGCTGATACAGATGCGACAGAATGGTCGTCTATTGTATCCTTAAATAAAAAAGGCTCAAAGCCCCCCTTATTTTGTATTCATTCTGGGGGAGGCCATGTTTTCTTTTATCAAGCATTAGCTAAAAGATTGAGTCCTGACCAACCGCTTTTTGCCTTACAACCTGCTGGTTTGGATGGTCAAAACAGCTTGCATTCGAGCATTGAAGAAATGGCTCATTTCTATATACAAGAAATGAAAAAAGTGCAAACAGATGGTCCTTATCAGATACTAGGTACTTGCTTTAGTAATGCCGTCGGTTTGGAGATGGCTAAACAATTACAAGCTAATGGAGATACCATTGCAGTACTGATTATTGTAGATTCAGGTCCACAGTATTTACTAGGGGCATCCCTTCGTGGAGAGAAGCAAACAATGAGTCGGTTTGCTGCAATGATTAAAGAGGGAAATTGGAGTGGTATCCAAAGAAAGTTTAGAAATAGATGGATTAGGTCTAAACAAAAAGTAGAGCTGCCTTTTAAAAGTGAGCAAGAACAGCATCTTCAACTAACCATCAATAATTTAAATAAATTATACCATCAATATAATTGGACCCCCTTTGACGGCAAGATTACCTTTATTAGAAGTACAGAGTTTGCGAACAGAAAAGATAAGAATAATCATATTAGTCAATGGGAACAATTAGCTAAGGACGGCTTAGATGTACATATTGTGGAGGGGCATCATGTTACTTTGTTTAAAGAACCAGAAGTGGCAGGGCTTACTGAAGTCATAAAAAAATGTTTGATAAAAGGGGAGAGAAGCGAGATTAGAAAGCAGAGAAGTGAGATTAGCAACTAGACAGCACATTGAGTAATTGCCCGTAGCTTAGCAGGTTGACCGAGAATAGCCAAGATGTGCCAGATTTTTAAAATCTGGCACATCTAAGCTCCATGAAATCAGTTACTTGCAAAACCGTAAAAACTATTTTTTTCTATTCTAGAAGCCTAAGCTATGGGCAATTTATTGAACCGATTCACTAAAAACTAGATACCAATTGAGTAGCGAAAGTCTCCGTAAATTTAATGACCTACCTTTTATAAAGAAAGTAATCTTATTGCTACTAGGCATTCAATTAATTATTCTTCCGATTAGAATTGATAATTATCAATTTTTATTGTTCTCTTTAGCACCATTTATTTATCTATTAGCTAATTTATTTAATGCGGATAAGTTCCCATTAAAAATTATTCCATTAGATATTGCTTGGCTTTCTTTTAGTTTATGGGGATTTGGGTCGATTTTATGGGCAACGAATAGTAGCTTAGTTTGGTTTCCTGCTTTTGGGTGGCTGACAATGATTCTATGGATGATCCTAATACGATCAATAATAGCGGAAGGAAAATTAGTACCTATTTTATTTACCTTTTTTCAATCACTAGCGGTACTGTTCAGTTGTTATTATTTAATCTTTTTCCTTGGGAAAATTATAACGAATAGAATTTTTATTGATACAAGTGTGGGGTTTCTAAATCAACTGGCAGCAACCCTAAAATTACCCATAGGACAATATCAGATTCATACAAATGGACCAGATTTCTGGAATTTAATATTTGGATATAATTGCAATGTTACGGCATTATATGCGGTACTACTCCTTCCATTTATTTTATTTGCAAATCCATTATCTAATAAACTCGTCAATAAGCTTATAAAAAATGGTAGTATCGGTGTTACTATTATGCTGATATTTCAAGCATCAAGTATCGGTGTATTACTTGCATTTGCTGCTATGTTAGCATACTATCTTTGGAATTTACAACTTACTAGTTATAGAAAGTTAGTTGGAGTAACGATAGGAATTGTACTTTCTATTTTTGTAATCATCGCTTTATATGATGTTAAGTTAATAGTACAATCTCCAATTGTATTGGAATTACACTCCTTACGAGATGGTGGACGATATCTGACGGTCATAGACGCTTTAAGGATAGTCGCTGAAAAGCCTATATTGGGTTCAGGTCTAGGTAATTGGCCAATAGATGCACATAAGAATTACCTAACAGATACAGAATACTTAAATCACAACTTTCCTATCAACCATGTAATATATAGCTTAATTTTAGCCGAATTAGGTCTTGTCGGCTTCGGAATTTTTATTAGTATGATCGGATATTTATTATATAGCAATCTTAAGGAAGGTCGACAAATTGTACCTATTAAAAAAGCTGCATTCGCTTCTTTTATGGTATATGCAATTGCACTATTGTTTTATAATGGAGCCAATTTACATCCTCTATTTTTTGGTAAAGCACAATTAATTGCTTTTTGTTCCATAGGTATAATGACCTATGATAGCAATAAGAATTTACAATTATCTTTATGGCATAAACTATTAGTCGTGCTATTAAGCTTAGGTAGTTTTAGTTGGTTTGCGTATAATTTAATAACAGATAGGAACTATGCTTCCATCCGTAAAAAAACGAAAATAGATAGACCCGAAGTAGCGTTTAATCAATTAGAGAAAATTTATAACCCTACATTCAAAACAACCTACGGGAGAAACAAATCTATTTCCTTTGAGCTAGCCAAATTAGCACTTCATCAACAAGACAATCAGTCGGCAAAAAAATACTTCGAACAAGCGATTAAAGAAAATGCTAACAACGAAGATATACTAATCTCCTATGCTAAATTTTTATTAAGGATTGATGGAGATACAGTCAATGCCAATAAATACATTACGCAGGCTAGTGCTATTAAAAAAGATAATTTATCTCTTGATTTATATTTAGTCGAACTAGCTATTGGTCGTGGAGAATATGCAACAGCCAAAAAATATTTAGACCGACAAACAAACTTAGGCAAATTTCGATTACAAGAAAAATTGCTAGAATTAAAATTGTATTCGAGTAATTATTTAGGGGAACTGCTCTCCCTAACAACCATACAAAAAAAGCTTTTATCAGATGCTGAATTATCGCAAAAACCTTATCAACGAAGCTTAAACAATTATTTAATTCAGGCAGAAACTCTTTTAGCTTATCCGAATAAAGAAGCCATGATTGTACTTGAAGAAAAAATTATTGAACGATACAATCAAATGGAATTATGGTATTTTGATAATCTTTCAGCAGAGCAATTTCATGTATATTTACAAGATAAATATACTAATAAGTTGGGATATTTATTAAAGAAATTATCAGTAAAACTAGATTTATCTACGGAACAAATAGTACAAATAAATAAGCTATTTCTAACGCATCGAATACAGCGAAAAATAATAAAATTACAAATTACTAGGGCGCAAGAAATACTCCCTCAATTACAGCAACAACAGTTAACGCTCCTAAAGGAAGGGAGTATGCAATTAAAGGAAATACTTACATCTGATCAATATAAGAAGTATTATACCTTACCTAGATTTAACACAAATAGTATGGACGCTCTTTTACACTAAATTAGGTAGAGTTTTTTATTTGTTTAGAATATTTATTTGTTTAATAGGCTGTCATCAATTTGTTAAACAAATAAATATTATAAATAAATAATCCCATTTAAGTAACGATAAAAACAATAATGACAGCTAAGCAAATTATTCATTATATAACCGTAGCCTTTAGTTCATTATGGATAGTATTCATAATGATAGATTATTTATATTATCATCCAACTTTCTTCCAATCAATTATTGATTTCCAATACTTAGATTTGGTACTTGCTAATTTTGTTATTGGAGCAGTAATAGGGTATTTTGTAGTAAACAACAAAATAAAGACTAAGTTCTCTCTATCAAACGGATTAGGCATTAGTCTCTTATTTCTACTTATAAGTGGAATAATAATTAAAGTGCAATCTAATAGACTTCCAACTAATACAGAGATACTTATCTCTGATATAGGTACCTACTTAGGAACAGTGATTCTGATTTCTATGAGCACCTATTTTGTTTATTTAGTCTGCTATTGTTTAGGGAATTTCTCAATGACGAGGGTTTTTAGTTTAAAGAAAAAGCAACTAGAAGAATGCTTAATTTCTATTGCTTTAGGAATTATTTTGCTTGGGATATTCTTATTTATTGCTGCTAGTTTTTCAATGCTCACTTTTATTCCTGTATGGATTTTCTTTTTATTAACTCCTTTATTATTATGGAAACACAGCTTGCGATTTATTAAAATTACCTTTTTTGATAATCTTTTTAAAACAGAAAGAATAGGGTGGTTGGGGTACATCTGTCTTTATATCATTTTATTTTCTGTAAGTCTTAATATTTTACAAAATGTAAGACCCTTTCCATTTGGATTTGATGCTTTGCGTTTATATATGAATCTACCAAAACTATTAGCTGAGCGTGGCGAAATGGTTATGGGACATTCTCCTTACTATTGGTCTTTATTCATTTCTCTTGGCCATATCTTATTTAATAAAGTAGAAGTAGTTCTTAGTTTGTCTTCATCTGGTGGTATATTAGCTGCGTTCAGCATCTACGCACTCAGTAAGAAATGGTTAAATAGAGATTTTTCTTTACTGGTAGTATTATTGTTTTTATCATTGCCAATGGTTAGGTTTTTATCAAGTAGTGATGTTAAAGATGATTTAGGCTTACTCTTTATTCATTCAATTGTGTTTTTACTATTGGTTAATTATCTAGAATTTCCAAAATATAATACCCTTCCGAAGGAATTTATTCCTAATAAAAAAACAGCTAAAAAGACTAAATCTTCAACAAGTCTTTTATCTATGATAGAAATACAGCCTAAAAACGCCCTGCTTTATGGAAGGATTACAGAAGAAATACAATTAATTATTCTAATGGGTATAATATCAGGAGGGGCTTTAGGAATTAAACTAACTACCTTAATTCTTATATTTAGTGTAGTATCCATCTTATTTTTCTTTAAAGTAGGCTTTGTTGGTTTTATAACAAGCGCCACTTTAGTTTTTACTTTTATTTTACTAGCTGGACTTGACGTAGCTTCAGGGTTAAGGGCTTACCATTTAGGCACTCACTGGCTTCGCTGGATAACATTGGGACTTGGTTTAATAGGGTTAATCTATCTATTTTATCAGCATCAAAAAGAGACGCTTCAGTTATTTAAATTATGCACTATTTATGGCACTATCGCTATTTTAATATACCTACCATGGCCCATTAAGAACTATACGGAAACTAAGTCTTTTTCTTTTCAAACTTTCATACAAGGTAAAGAAGTAAAGCCACCTCCATTAGAATAAATGATTCGTAACTAGTGGTTTAATGTAATACAATGTAAGTACTCAATGATGAATGAGAAATGATGAATGAGAAATGATGAATGAGAAATGATGAATTTATTAGACGCCACGTAGCGATTTTTTACGTCTTTTTGGATATTCATCATTTCTCATTTCTCATTCATCATTGAGTACTTACAATACAATGATGCTTAAAATAATGATATAAAATGTATAAAAAACAAAGTTGGAGGCTTATAGGAATCTTGTTTATTAGCTTTATATATTTACCGAATATATCCTGGGGACAAAAGGCTGCCAAAACTCAGGAACAAATTTTAGAGGAGCGACTATCAAAAGTAAGTAGTGCGACGGAGTTAGATGTTCACAGATTTATGGGATACGAAAATTTGCTACCTAAGTACATATCGCTTCCCTATGATGTAAGTATGAATACCAATGTAAAAGGCCCACTTTTTGACATCGGCTATCTCTTGATTTTGTTCATACCAATTCTACTACTATTTTCCATTAGAAAAAATGTATTTAGAATAATTTTAATGCTGCTCCTTACTTGCTTTTATTGTGTCAGTGCTATTACTGGATATAGTGCTGATAAACGAATAGCTCAAAGCGAAATACAAGAAACAGCAGCGAAGGAGTTAGCTACACTAAGCAATAGTAGTAATTATATAGGCATTTTAAAAATGACTCTTTTTCAAAGTACTAGTAGTATCGGACAACCCTTATTAAATGCTATAAATCGTATTTCTGGAAAAGGAGACATGGTGACATATCCCTTTATGCTTTTCTTATTTTTGAGCCTATCTTTCTTTTTCTTTAGAGAGCATCAAGCACTAAAATATAAAAAATGGTTTTTAATCTTTTTTACATTAGTTTATGTTTTCTACTGGTGGGTATTAGGTGCAGGAATTGTTTATTACGGAATGCTTTTATTTCCGCTATGTTTTTTGTTAATTACAATATCGTATCAAAATTTAAAAAGAACAAATAAGGTAGTACAGATAGCTTTTATAGGTCTAACAGCTTTTTGGATAATAGGTAGTACCACGTTCCGTCTAGCCAATTATAATCCTGGACCCAATGCTCATAACATGCTACATATAGCCTCTATTGCCTATGGTTTAGGAAAGGCAAATAAAGCTAATGCCACTAATCTAGCTTATCCCAATTTCAATATTGTATTAGAAAAGATAAATAGTGACCCAACAACCCGAGTATATAAAGCAGGTACTTTTTTCCACTATTTTATCAACAGTAATGACATAAGAGTTTTAGAGGATAATCAATTAGATAAGATTTCTAGATTACAGCAGAAATATGTCTTTCAGGGCAATAAAGAAGTGATTAATGCCCTCAAGCGCTCTGGTTATAAATATGTGCTAATAGATCTTAATTTATCAAATGTAGATAATTCACCAGAAAGAAATCTTCTAAAAAGAATTAGGAAACTAAACGACTTACTTGGTTCTTCTTATGTACGCCTAATTGGAACTGATCGTTTAATGGAAGATGATAATGGAAAGGTTACCTATACTGTTTATGGTAAACGAGTAGTAACGTTGGGAACTTTTGCAGCCTTTGAAATTATCTAAAGGTATATTTGCGCTAGGTTGTTAAAATGAAGACTCCGTAGGATAGGTTTGAATTTTTGTTAAGTGAGACGTTATAACAGAGAATAAACGAAAAGCAATTATCATGAAAAACTATATCTTTTTAATTCAAAGCGTACTTCTAATTATTGGAAGTACGACTCTCTTTGCTAGTATTTCCGAGCAAAGGTCTGGTTATCTTTCCGATACCAATTTCATAGACGGTCCTCACCTCTTTTATAATGCGGCTGGTATCACTATTAAAAGGATAGTTGCTAAAAAAAGAAGAATCAAGATTGAAGAACAGCATATAGCAACCAATAAAATAAAAGATTTATCTTTCACGGTTGCTGTTAGTGGTATGCCCAATGAATCCTTTAAAGTTCACTTAAAGCCTACACTTGAAGTATCTCCTTCAACTTATGTAGAGCCAGATAAATTCTTGGCTATTTCTGATTTGGAGGGAAATTTTTATGCGTTTCAATCTCTTTTAAAAAGTAGGGGCATAATAGACATGGATTATCAATGGACGTATGGCGATGGGCATTTGGTGTTACTAGGAGATTTTTTTGACCGTGGAGCTCAAGTAACCGAATTACTTTGGCTGATTTATGAATTAGAAAGTCAGGCTAAATTGCAAGGTGGACAAGTTCACTTTATACTAGGTAATCATGAGATATTAAACTTGAATGGCATGAACCATTATGCAGATACGAAGTACCTAAAGATAGCTAAAAAAATGAAAATAGACTATAAAGAATTATATGGTCCTAGCACAGAATTAGGACGATGGCTACGTACAAAAAATTCGATTGAAAAAATTGGAAACGACTTATTTGTACATGGAGGATTTAGTACAGAACTGGTTGAAAGCGGTCTCTCTATACAGGAGATTAATGAAAATATTCGGGCTAATCTAGGACTAACTTATAATGAAATTTATGCCAAAGATAAAACGACTATACTGATTTTTGGAAAAAAAGGACCTCTATGGTATAGAGGTAATGTTGACAATTATACAGAATCAGAATTGAAAACAGTATTCCAGCATTTTGGAGGAACAGCAATCATCTTAGGACATACTTCTTGGAGAAATGAAATTAATCGAATTGCAGATGGACAAGTGATTACCATTGATGTGCTTCAGCCTAATGAACATTCAGATACCAATAGACCAAGATGTTTGCTTAAAGAAGAAGGCTATTATTATAAGGTAGATGATAAAGATTTACGGGTTAGATTGTAGGTGTTACGGAATCAACATATCAAAGAAAACTACCCTTACAGGTTCGCTACAACAAATTTATTACGCTTAAAATTATTTTAGAGATTACAACTAATTTCAGAATTAATTGAACATCATCGAAGGTTATTTGTTTTAGAATCGAAATTACCAAAATACCCTGCAAAGAAAGAATTTTACTGTCCTGTGCTGCTTCTCTGCTGCACAGCGAAAACATCCAAATAACTTTAGGAACGGGAAATAAATAAACGCTAAGATTTAGACTAGTCTATTTTGTTCTTAGTTTTTTTCTTGAAAGCAGGAGTTATGTTGATATAATGACTGTTTTCAAGAAGAAAAATAAGGACAAAAGAGGCAGTCTAAAATTAGCGGTTATTTGTTTCCCGTTCCTTAGTGGGGTAGCGTAAATCTATTATTTTATAAAAAAAAATTATGAAAATAGTTATTGAATCTATTGGTTCCGATTTAACGGATAGACACAAAGAGTATATTGGACAGCGGTTAAATAAATTTTTTGATAAACAAGAGTACATCACGGGAATTGATGTGTATGTAAAAAAAGCCGATGAGAAAAATGAGGATGAATATACCGTAGAAGCTAAAGTATTTCTTCCTGGTCCCGAACTGTTCGCCAAGTCTGAGGCTAGTACTTATGAAAAGGCGTTGAATGATACGATTGAAAAACTACGCCGACAATTAGAAAAATATAAAGAAAAACACTTTTCTAAAAGGTAATTACCTATCCCTTATTGTTGATTAAGCGAAAATTTAAGAAAACTAGTATCAACCAAATAATACCACCCAAAAATCCTGATTGCGTTTGTTAATCAGGATTTTTTTTTGGTTGAATTTGTGATGGCAATGGGAATATCTTACATCTCAATCGTTTTGGAATTCCGAATGGTGATTACTATGATACCTATACCAGTACAATTCTAAAAAAGATGCATGGACTGAAACAAGATTCAGGTATTACATTGTTGAACAACCATGAGTATAATCCGGAATCTATAACCAAAAGATTAGAGTCTATTAAAAAAGCAATCCTTGATTTTATTAAAGTAAAAGATAGTTTTGAACCACAACCATAACCATAAGATGAAAATCAGATTATTATTAGGAAGTGTTTTTTTGATTTATATTGGATGCTTTTTTATAAAAGAAGAAAACTCAAATTCTTGCCTCGAACTTGAAGGATGTTATATTGACAAAGTTACTATAGATAGTTCTTTTTGTAAGCAATTTAGATGGGAAGTAGCGCGCTCTTTTTCAATAAAAGAAGGAAATAGAGAAATCTTAATTAAAGAAGGATCTGCTCTTACTGATAGAAAATGGATAATTAATGAATGGAAAAAAGGGTTGACCGATTATGGTTCTGTGTTTCTTCGAATAACTTATCAAAAAGATAGCATAGATGTTATGTATCCAATTTTCGGATATGGATATTTACATCCCATCAAAGAAGGAATAAAAGTAAAAAAAGGAGTACTTGTTGATTTATCAAATTATCCTTTGTTCTTGTGTAGCAGTCACTCAATGACAATTTTTTTCAGAAATTTTTTTTCAGATAAAGTATGTTCAAAAATTTTGATGGAGTTTAATCAAAAAATATTCGATTATCTTTATTCGAGTGAACAGCGTGTTTTTCTAAGTGATAGTATAAAACTAAACGATTTTACGGTCTATCACAAACAAGCAAGAGATAGTTTAATTTTACCTGAATTATTTGTAGAATCTTCAGATTATATTTTCATTAATTGGATAAATAATTGGCCATATAATGATTATTATATTAGCTTTTGGAACAAACATGAAAGTCAGATAAAGAATTATTACATAAAAAATGGCTCATCTTTCAAAATAGAAAGAAGAGAGTAAAATGGCTGTCTTGGAGTGTACCCATTACAATGGACACAGAGATAGAAGCCTGCGAAACGATTAGTGGAGGCATGGTAGTAGAAGGCGACAATACGGTGGTATTAACAGCAGGAGAAAGCATCACCTTCTTACCGCGGCTTCGAGTTTAGCCCCAACAATGGCGGTACCTTAACAGCTAATACCGCTACACCGAGTGAACCCTGCGAGGAAATAAAATTAAATCTTCAAATGATAATTAATAGATACGGGTTTTTATTTTTGGTGAAAATTAGTTTATTAATTTGTATTACTGGATGTAAGCGATCATGTGACCGTTTTGAGCAGAAGCTAGTAAATTCCTTATTGGAGCAAATGACATTACATCCAGTAGACGATGGATCTTTCTCAGACTCAAAATGCTTATATGCTGCTAAAAAAATTCTTCAACAACTCACCGAATACGAAGCTCATACTAAGTATGGTCATTGGGGAGAATATTATGAGAAGTACTCAATCTTAAAATCAGATAGTTTAATGTATGATTCTATCTTAGCTAAGTTAACTAAAGAAGAGTTACGCAAAAGAATAATGCGTCACCATACCGATGTGACCGAAGCCATAAAATCTGGCTGTTTAAAAAATTTGCAAACCTCTGATTGTAAATGTTATTTGGAGTAGCGCTAAAATGATCTCATAAGGGTCGCCATTTTCGGTCATGGAAATGCCAGTTTTATTTTTATTCAACAACTTTATATATGCTTTGCAGCAGTACTGACTGCCCCAATCAGAATGATGGATTAAGCCGCTGTGATTGTGGGGTAGGGTTGCCCTTCAGATAGTAACCGCTTATTGTAGCAATAATTCTATTAGTATCGGTCAATCCATTATAGAGAAGAAGAGTTGTGAAAAAACTGCTATACCTATTCTTCTGAAAATGATAGATATAAAAGATACGCTTATCACAATTGATGCAATAGCTACTACTAAAAAAAATGCGGCATTGATTATTGATTTAGAGGCAGATTATCTATTAGCCCTAAAGAAAAATAATAAGCTTTTCTTCTTAGAAGTAGAAAGTTTTTTTAAAACCTTTGAAGGCACACCGCTTATCGTAGACTTTTTTCAAAGCGAAGACAAAGCACATGGCAGACAGGAGACAAGAACCTGTCAAATTATTAGTGATTTAACTTTCTTTCCTGATGTAGCGGATTGGAAAGGTATCCAATGTCTAGTCTGCATAAGCTCTCAAAGAACGTTGAATGGTAAAACGACTATCGCAAAAAGATATTATGTTACCAGTTTGGCACCTGATGCAAAGGCACTAGCAGCAGCTATCCGAAAACACTGGACAGTTGAGAATGAATTGCACTGGTCTTTGGATGTAGCTTTTAATGAAGACCGATGTAGAATAAAACATCGACAAGCAGCAGCTAATTTCGCTGCAATTAGACGTTTTGCTCTGTCCTTACTTAAAAATGCCAATATATCTAAGGCAGGTATTAAGAATCAGCGTCTTCAGGCTGGTTGGGATAATGATTTTTTAGAAGAAGCTTTTGCCTTCTTCATTAATAGTAGCCAACCAGTTACATATTAAAAAAACGACTTTTCGTTCGCCCTACTTAAAGTATAGCTTATCCTATTAAATTTAGCACGATTTTATCTCTATTCTCGCTTCTCTATTCTGAATAGTTCAGTTTTTCTAAGTATTTTTACTGAAAATTTATGTTTTATTAAAACGAGCTACGGAGTAGCTCAGCAGAGTAGCGGTTTGTATGAAAAGTCTTTGCATCTAGCGTAATTGCCAAATAAATTGGGTCTGTAAAATATCTGGATCAGCTTATGTTTTGGGGTCTTTTTTTGAGTGAAATATAGGAGCGTAGCTCCGGCAACGTCTGTAGGAATGGGATATGAAATCGAGTCAAAGGAGCGTAGCTTCGGTAACGTCTGCCGCACGATTTTACGTTGCCGAAGCTACGCTCCTTTGACTCGGTTTCATATCCCATTCCTACAGACGTGGTCGGAGCTACGCTCCTATATTTCACAAAAAAAGAGATGGTCATCAATAAGGTGAAAAATGACCCAAAATATATTTGATCCAGATATTTTACAGTCCCAATTTATTTGGCAGATTCTACGTCAAATTCTGTTCTAAAAAACAAATAGGGTTCAATAGGGACGTAGAATCTGCCAAATAAATTTGGCAATTACGTTAAACGCAAATACTTCTATACAAACCCGATTTCAAACAAGCATTAAAATGACAGAAGCGAAAAATACCATTCAAATAATGTTAGTCGATGACCACGAATTGGTCAGAAATGGCATAAAGTCATTACTAGAAGATGAGGATGAATTAACCGTTTTGGGAGAAGCCTCCAATGGGGAAGAGGCTATTGAGTTGATAAAAAATATAGTGCCAGATGTATTAATCGTAGATATAAAAATGCCTTCCATGACGGGCATTGAATTAGTTCAAAGACTCACTACACTCAATCTCAAAACCCGTTTTTTAATGCTTTCTATGCACGATTCGGAAGAATATGTACTCCAATCAATAGATGCTGGTGCGCATGGGTATTTATTAAAAGATGCCAATCGAGAAGAATTTCTAAAAGCTATTAAAACAGTCTATGAAAAGGATTTATATTTTAGTGGAGATGTCTCTCGGTATTTGGTGAATAGATACCGACAAAAAACGGAAGGTAAAGAAGTTTTTTCTTCAATTTCAACGCTTACTCCTCCTCCTACAGTAGCTACTGCCATTTCTCTTACCAAACGGGAAATGCAAATACTCCAATTAGCTGCTACGGGCATGACTAACCAGCAAATAGCCGAACAATTGGGTAAAAGTAAGCGTACCGTAGAGGCGCACCGTTTTAACCTGATGAAAAAATTAGAAGTTAAAAATTTAATGGAATTAATTAATAAGGGACAAGCACTGGGTTTTTTGTAAAATACTTAAGTGGTCTTTGGCTATTGGTCTTTAGTCTTTGGTACGCAATAACTTAACAGTAGAAATCAGCTAGTATTAAGTTAGCCCCAATCGCCAAGCATAAGCGTACCAAAGACTAAAGACCAATAGCCAAAGACCAATTAAGTTTATTGCACTTCAATAGCCTCCGATTGCAAAATATATTCCTTTAAAAAATCGGCTTTAGACATTCTAAGTCCTTGTGGTGCATAAGCCCCCATAAACTTTTGACCCTCTGTAGGTGTAAAATCTGCCATACCTTCTCTAATAGGAGGAACATTATCAATTTGCGCTTCAAATTTAGAATCTGCCAGCATGTGTCTAAATAAAATCAAACCCTTTTTCCAGGGCATATTCCATTCTAAAAAATTATACCCTAAATCCGCTGTTCTTTTTTCTAAATCTGCATCTTTACTCGCTAAAACGATAGTCGCATAGCCCTGTTCATCCAATAAAACATCTTCATCTTTTATGCCATTGAAATTATAGGTAGCGGAATTCCCTAAATTAAAAGACCAGTAACGAACATTGGTTTGATTAATATCCGCTGGACCAGTTGTATAGCTGGGCGATTTAAATTTAAAAACATATACCTCGTCTTCCTTTTTAGTAATGCCCGCTAATAAATAGCGATTGTCATTGTTCTCAATATAGCCCTTTGTATCTATGGCATGAAAAGGTATCGTTAGGTGTTTCTCTGGATTAGGACCATCCAATTGCGCTATTTTTTCTGTTTCCAAAACTAAACTCAATCTTTTAACCATCCCCGGTAAACTCACATTTCTAACAATGGTTCTCAAGTTTAAAGCTTTTGGTAATTTGGTGGGATTTAAGGTTACACTTTCCACCTCCTCTTCCATCGTAAAAGCTTCCACTGTAGGAAATTCGACCCCACCAAAATCATCAATATTATAATCATACAAACGCATGACCATCGTCAATAATTTAGCATCATCTCGGAAGGGTAGGAGGTTGGGTAGTTTTTTATCTTTATGTTTGGAAGGAACTATATAAACGGTAAAACGTTTTCCTGCGGCGACACTATCTTTATTCACCAAAAAAGGATTTGGTTTACCAGAATCTGTTTGTATTTGATAATCCACCAAAGAACCCTGGGTTGCATTGTCTCCTAAACTATAAACATTAAAACTAAAATAGCGGGTATCTGGAAATTCTCCACTAATTTTAAAGCCTATATCTTCATTGGTACGAGCTAAAGTGTAAGTGAAATAATTGGCATATTGGTCAGGTAAAATACCTACTACAGTATCTCTACCTATATAGGATTCCCATACGGTATTATCAGGTGTGAGGCTACCAGAATTGAGGTAGCGTACTGCAAAAAAATAGGCGATTGTAAAAAACAGAATTAAGCCTAGTAGGAAGTATAATAGTTTTTTCATTTTGTTTTGTTTTGAAGGTAAATTCTTAATAGAGGGGCTAAGTAAATGGTAGGCGATACTTTCTCTTTTAATGGTGGGGGGGGGGAAATCATAAATCATATATCTATCTAGTTTTTGTATGGTTTGTAAGGCGCAAATAGGACGTTTTTAGGGTGGATATATGATTTATGATTTTTTCACCCCACCATTAATAGATGTGGGTAATCGTTAGACTTTGAAAGTATCGCCTACCATTTACTTAGTCCCTCTATTAAGAATTCACCTTTGAAGATTTTTTCCTATGATAGAAAATTTATGTTTAGCTCACAACTCCCCAATCCCTCAAAACAGCGACTGTATCTTCCCCCGCCGCACGAGCACCAAATTGCACTTCACTTACTGTGCGACTAAAACGAGGGGCAGGGGCAGGCTGCATCATACCGTCCACATCAATATAGGCTTGTCGAGCCACATTATGCGGATGTTGTTGCGCTTCTAAGAAATCTAAGACGGGTGCAAAACAAACATCTGTTCCTTCCATGATTTCGCACCATTCCGTCCGAGTTTTAGTTTTAAAAATAGCGGCTATTTTCTCTTTCATACTAGACCATTCCTTTTGGTTCATTTGGAAACCGAAAGTCTCCTTGTCCAGTTCTGCTTTTTCCATTAGTAAAGCATAAAACTGTGGCTCAATAGAACCAATAGAGACATACTTTCCATCTTTGGTTTCATAAGTATCATAAAAATGAGCACCTGAATCTAATATATTTACGCCTCTTTTAGGCGACCACATACCCATCGCATGTAAAGAATTAAACATCGCCATCAGATTAGCAGAACCTTCAGTCATAGCGGCATCTACCACTTGTCCTTTGCCTGAATTTTTGGTTTCTATTACTGCTGCTAATATCCCCATTACTAAAAACATACTTCCACCTCCATAATCACCAACTAGATTAAGCGGCGGCACAGGATTTTCATTTTTTCTACCTATACCATGTAAAGCACCTGACAAGGAAATATAATTGATGTCATGTCCAGCGGCTTTAGCTAAAGGGCCCGTCTGCCCCCAACCAGTCATTCGACCATAGACTAATTTAGGATTTCTTTCCAAACACACATCAGGTCCAATGCCTAAACGTTCCATAACGCCTGGTCGGAAACCTTCAAATAATACATCTGCTTTATCTATTAACTGAAGTAGGGTAGTGATGCCTTCTTCACTTTTTAAATTTAAAGCAATCGACCGTTTTCCTCTACGGCTACAATCTGGTAATCTTCTTTTTTTAGGGTCTGTTTTACGTTCTACAGAAATTACCTCTGCACCCATGTCTGCTAGTAACATCCCTGCGAATGGTCCAGGACCGATGCCCGCCATTTCAATTATTTTAATTCCTTTAAGTGGTCCCATTCAATGTATATAGTTAGTGAAGAAACAAAATAAATTAGACCATTATTCTTTAACCCTTGCTCGATAAGGAAAGGTTTTTAAAAACAAAATGTACATTTTATTTTTCCTTCGTTCCTTAGATTTTAAAAACGTAAATCTACAAAAAATACCTACTGTCTTTACTATCTTCCTTATTTATTTGTAGATTGCTACTAGTTTATTCATAATCAGCATTATTATTTCATTCCAAAAACTTGTTTATTATGTCCCAATCTTCTTAGGACTTCAAAGAATATTTGAGGGGTTTACAAATTTTACATATAGCGATGGTGGCAGGGGTGACGATGGCACTATTTATTCTAAAATACCTAAGGAGTGGACAGAACACGTCCCCAGATTCTATACTGCTATACGGCTTTTTAGGTGCAGCCAGTATTTCTCTATTATTATATTTCACCATGTATAGCAAAAAATTAGATGCTGCCAAAACATTTAAAGGCACTACCACAGAAAAACTAGCAAAGTACAGAGAGGCTTTTGTTTTTAAATTAGTCACCATAGAAGGTCCTGCTATGATAGCAGCAATTCTGCATTTTTTGGATGGAAATCCTATCCTCTTTTATTCCTCGCTTGTATTGATTATGCTATTGTTTCTTCAACGACCAACGGAAGAAAAAATAGTGGAGGAATTAGGACTTAAGTTTTGATGTTTTGGATTTTTTATCAATACCACTATTTTCTACCTCTATTGCGCCCGGATTAATCCATGGAATATTGTCATTACAATCCACGTCACTCAGGTAGCCATCATTGTCATTCAGAATAATCTTGCCGATAAAAATAGCTCTGTGTTTGATTCATACACAAGTTCTAAACTAAGCGTCTGTGTTTTACCTTTAAAAATACTACAGAGAAAGAAGGTAAAAAAAAGTAAGTGTTTATTAAAATTGATTGTGTTAAATTGTAGATTCATAGGATAAAGAAATTTTTCTTTAAATTAAAGTATTGATGTTGATTACACTTAGATGCTGGAGGAGCAGGTTCTTTAAAAATAGAATGTATATCTTATTTTTTCTTAGTTACCTATGTAAACTTTGTACCTTTGTAGCTTGAATAAATTACAAGAACAAAAAACAATAATATTTTTAATGCAAGCAAAAACACTAAACCAATCTTTTACCCTTCCATGCGGAGTCAGCATACCCAATAGAATTGCTAAATCAGCCCTTAGTGAAGGCATTGCCGAAAAAAATGGCTGTCCTTCAACCGCTTTATTTAATTTGTATGAGCGTTGGGGTGCAGGCGGGGCAGGTATTTTATTTACAGGGAATGTAATGGTAGATAAAGCTCATTTGGTTAATGCTAATGTAATGATTGCCGAAGATGACGCTTTTTTGGAGGCATACACAACGCTTGCAGAGAAGGCGCAGGCACACGGTACGCATTTATGGATGCAAATCAATCATCCTGGCAGGCAATCTCCTAAATATTTAGATACTGCTCCCGTAAGTGCATCTAATGTTGGAATGCCTAGTAAATTATATATTCAACCTCGTCCTTTAACAGAGGAAGAAATTTATGACCTCATTGAGCGATATGGTACTGCTGCATTAATTGCAAAAAAAGCAGGTATGAAAGGCGCGCAGATTCATGGCGCACATGGTTATTTGGTTAGCCAATTTTTATCGCCTTTGACCAATCTAAGAACGGATAAATGGGGAGGATCGTTAGAAAATAGAGCTAGATTTGTTTTGGAGATTTATAAAAATATGCGGGAAAAAGTAGGGCCAGATTTTCCTTTGGGCATCAAAATTAATTCCGCCGATTTTCAGCGTGGGGCTTTTACGGAAGAAGAATCAATGGAAGTCATACAAATGTTAGATGCAGCAGGGATGGATTTAATTGAGGTTTCTGGTGGCACTTATGAGCGAGCGGCAATGGTAGGGACAACTCAAAAAGAAAGTACGAAAAAACGAGAAGCTTACTTCATGGATTTTATCGTAAAGGTTCGAGCAAAAATTAAAACACCTTTGATGCTGACAGGTGGCTTTAGAACTGTCGCTACAATGAATAAGGCGATTGAAAATGGAGAATTAGATTTTATCGGTTTGGGTCGTCCATTTTGTCTTTTTCCTAATGTAGCTAAAGATTTACTCAGTGGGGATATGGTAGATTGTACGGTTCCTGATTTATTAACGGGTGTTCCTAAAATTGATATGACGGGAATGCTTCAAACACCTTGGCATCAATTCCAACTGGCACGAATGGGTAAGGGCTTAGAGCCTGATCCTAATATGGATTTGTGGATGGTGTATGAAAAAATTACGGGTAGACCTCGACCTGTTTAGGATAGAGGTGAGAACAGAGAGGTGAGAATAGAGAGAAGATTCGTTAAAATGAAAATGATTTTCCTTCGATTATCAAAGAAAACTATCTATATCCTGGCTTCTCTATTCTAATTATATCTACCTATAATATACGCCTACCTTATAGGTTAGTAGGCTGATCGAGAATAGCCAAGATGTGCCAGATTTTAAAAATCTGGCACATCTAATCCTATAAAATAAATTGCTAGCAAAATCATAAAAACAATTTTTTGAGTTTACGATCAGCCTGCTGAATTACCTGTTTTTATCCAATTAACTGCTTGTTTTAATAATGTTTTTTTCTCTAATAAACTCAAACTTAGGGGCAACTGAGCAATGCCGATTAAGCGGCGTAATATTTCAATCCCTGCAAAACGGAATAATAAAGATTTATCAAAACTTGCGGATTGTTCGTAAATATCCAATATTGTTTCTATCAATTCTTCCTCTTGTTGCGCCATTACTAAATGAGCTACAAATACGCCCAAGTCAAATTCCGCAGGTCCAACAAAGCCAAATTCTGGGTCAATAATTTTTAAGCCATCTGCTACTTTAAGCCAACTACCAGGATAAAAATCACCATGTAATAGATGCTTACCTTGTTGTAAATATAATTTACTACATATTGCTATTTGTTCTTTTAAGACTACATCCTTTTTATAAGGTATCGCTGCTTCCTGTAAGCCCTCTTGAATATCTTCTAAATTAAAACCATTCTCTTCTAAAAAAGGAAAATTAAAGATATGCTCCTGATTCAATAAGCGCATTTCTTTATTTTCAGGAAAGTTGGCAGGTGGTGGTATCTGATGTAAAGCACTTAAATATTGTACTAATCCTCGGACTTCATCAGGACTCAATTTTTGCCCGTCCTTGTATAAAAAACTATAATCAGCTCCACTTCCTAAATCTTCTGTGGCTAAAATAAAACTATTTGCATCATAGTCTAAAAAGGTAGGCGTAAAACTTTTAAGGTTAGGAATATCTTGTAATAATTTAAAGAAGGTAGCTTCTACAATTACTCTTTCTACAGGAGCCTCAAATTGAGGGAACTTTTCTACCCAAGGGCGAGCCTGTTTCAGAATAAAAGACCGATTCCAAGACGTAATTACCCTTAAAACAAAATTCATATTTCCTTCTCCCGGTTTCTCTAGTATCTTTACCCTTTCTTTCTCTAGTAGCCAACCTTGTTGTCGCAAATATTGTTCTACAGATGGAAGATCTCTTTCTAAAAAAAAAGCTTTGGGGTATGTTTGTTGAAATTGTTGTTTTGCATTCATGCTGCAAATATAGTAAGACGAACTTAATTTTAATGTCAGACAAATACATAATCCATCAAGGTCATTTGGCGGACTATTAAATAGACTTGTTACCCTTTAAAAATGCCTATATGAAATAGTAGCTATTTTTTTGTTAGTTTTCTTTAAAAAATCATTGAATAATCCTTTTAGTATTGATTAAAAAATAAATAGGTCATTTTGTTTTTAAATTGAGTCTTTTTTTCATAGTTTTTCAACCCATTAAAAAAAGAACTCATTTTAAAAACGACCTATTTATTTTTTCATCGTTACTTATTGAGTTATTTTTTAGAGGAAAATAACAGAAAAAGAGCATTTCAGATAGGTATTTCTTAAAGGGTAACAAGTCTAATAGTCTTACGCCAATTATAAATTGCCAATATTCAAGAGGCGGATTGCGAATCCGTCTTACAACTTAGAAAAATGCACAGAAGAAAATTCCTATCAGATACTAGCAAATATGCACTATTAGCTAACTTATATCCAATTAGCACAAGTTTTCTACAAAAAAAAGAAACAAAACCAATTCGTTTAATTGTTGATGCGGATACTGCCAATGAAGTAGATGATTTATATGCTATTGTCAGAGCGGTTTTAGAACCTCGCCTAGATATAGTAGGTATTACCTCTGCACAATGGCACACGAATCCACGAACCCCAAATGATTCCGTAGGAGAAAGTCAACGACTCAATAAAGAGCTACTGACTATCATGAAAAAAACGCATATTCCCATCCCTCAAGGTGCTAATTTTCCAATGGTCAATCAGCTACGACCGCAACCATCAGCGGCGGCTGATTTTATTATTGAACAAGCATTGGCAACTCCAGATGGGGAGAAATTATCTATTGCGATTTTGGGTCCTTGCACAAATATCGCCTCTGCGGTGTTAAAAGAACCCGCTATTATTCCAAAATTAGCGGTCTATTATTTAGGGTTTTGGTACAATGTAGAAACCGCTACTTGGAGTAAACGAGAATTTAATACCAATAATGATCCCAATGCCGTAGACATTTTAATAAATACGGCTACCTTAGATTTTAAGGTAATGACAGCTACCACTAGTCAACATTTGGTTTTTGAAAAAACGGTAATGGATCAACTCTTAAAAGGTAAAGGAGGAGTTGGAGATTACTTGATTAATAGATGGGAAACTTATGATCGTTTTTGGAAGGAAACGGATAAAGAAAAGACGAAATGGACTATGTGGGATGTTGCCATCATAGAAGCCATTGCTTTTCCAGAATTAACCCAACAAAAAATGGTCATGACCCCACATGATAATCTAGCGCGCCAAATTGGCGTATATACCGCTATTGATGTCGCTGCGATGAAATTAAATTTTTCAAATGCTTTGAATAAATTTTTAAACAAGTAGAATAATATATTTTGAAACACAAAAGGATTTGAAACACAAAAGGAACAAAAGAACACAAAAGAGCTTCACAAAAGGTTTTTGTTTTTTTAAAATACAAAAGATGTGATGGAAAACACAAACCTTTTGTGAAGCTCTTTTGTGTTCTTTTATTCCTTTTATGTTTCCATTTCATATATACAAATACTTTTTATTATTTTAGCGGCTTCTTTTAGTAATAAGCTCAACGACAAAAACTTACCTGCTTATGAAAGCCAAAAAAGAGCTTCACAAAAGGTCTTTGTTTTTTGAAATACAAAAGATGTGATGGAAAATACAAACCTTTTGTGAAGCTATTTTGTGTTCTTTTGTTCCTTTTGTGTTTCCATTTCATATATACAAATACTTTTTATTATTTTAGCGGCTTCTTTTAGCAATAAGCTCAACGACAAAAACTTACCTACTTATGAAAGCCATGCTGTGTAAAGAATTAGGACATCCTTCAAAAATGGTCCTAGAAGAAGTTCCTTCTCCTATTCCGGGGAAAAAAGAAGTATTAATTTCGGTAAAAGCTTGTAGTGTCAATTTTCCAGATACCTTAATGATACAAGGACTCTATCAATTCAAACCACCAATGCCTTTTTCTCCGGGTAGTGATGTGGCAGGAGTAGTAAAAGCAGTAGGGGAAGGGGTTAAGCACTTGAAACCGGGAGATGATGTTTTTGGCTTAGTAGCGCATGGTGGTTTTGCAGAAGAAGTCGTTGTACCTGCGGCTAGTGTATTTCCAAAGCCGCCCATGATGGATTACAAAACGGCCGCTTCCTTTATGATGGCTTATGGCACTTCTTACCATGCCTTAAAGGATAGAGCCAATTTAAAAGAAGGAGAAACCTTGTTAGTTTTAGGTGCATCAGGAGGCGTTGGTTTAGCTGCTGTAGAATTGGGTAAACAGATGGGCGCAAAAGTAATTGCCGCTGCCTCTACGCAAGAAAAATTAGATGTCTGTAAGCAATATGGAGCGGATGAATTAATCAATTACAAGGAAGAAGATTTAAAAAAGCGGGTAAAGGAATTAACGGGCGGAAAAGGAGCGAATGTAGTCTATGATCCAGTAGGGGGCGATTATACCGAAGCAGCATTGCGTGCAACCGCTTGGGAGGGTCGATTTTTAATTGTTGGTTTTCCTGCTGGTATTGCGAAGATACCTATGAATTTACCTTTACTAAAAGGTTGTCAAATTGTAGGGGTCTTTTGGGGTAGTTTTGCTCAACGTGCGCCACAAGACAATATGAAAAACACGATGGATTTAATCACTATGTTTGGTAAAGGTAAATTAAAGCCTTACATACATGGGGTTTATTCCTTAGCAGATTCTCGACAAGCATTGATAGATATGATGGATAGAAAAGTAAAGGGAAAAGTGATTATTGAGCCTTAGGGAATTCTAAATGAATAAATGAGTGGATGAGTAAATGGGAGCTGCACGTCTTCGGATAGATGTATTGCTTTTCCAAAAACGTACAACCCTCATTTACTCATTCATTCTTAACTATAAACATTAAAATTCAACATGAGATTAGAAAATAAAGTTGCCATCGTCACAGGTGGCGCAAGAGGAATTGGAAAAGCAATTTCTGAATTATTTGCTCAAGAAGGAGCAACCGTTATTATCTGGGATTTGCTAGATGTAGGAGAAGAAACAGCCGCTGGTATTCAAGCCAATGGCGGAAAAGCAACCTTTACAAAAATATCTGTTACCGATAGACCTGCTATAGAAGCAGAAGCGAAAAGAATTTTTGAGCAACATGGTCGCTTAGATATATTAGCGAATAATGCGGGTATCGTAAAAGACCGTACTTTATTAAAAATGACGGACGATGAATGGGATGCGGTGATTAATGTCAATCTAAAGGGTGTGTTTATCTGTACACAGACTTGCGTGCCTTATATGATTGAACATCAGTATGGTCGAATCATTACGGCTGCCTCTACTTCAGGAATGAGGGGTAATTACGGACAAACAAATTATTCTGCCACAAAGGCTGGTGTAATTGGTATGTCAAAGACCTGGACGCTAGAGTTGGGTAAATACGGTATTACGGCAAATGTGATTGCGCCAGGCTATACCATTACAGATATGACCGCTACCATCCCAGAAGAAATGGCGAAGGGCTTTGCGAAGCAAATACCTGTAAGATTCTTAGGAGAACCTATGGATATTGCG
>Ga0209831_1001314_pt1 | contig 23265 bp, 16 predicted proteins | sample Maine_Asex4_meta_FD_187451 | JGI IMG/M metagenome (GOLD analysis project Ga0209831, IMG submission 187451) | Marine algal microbial communities from Maine, USA - Maine_Asex4_metaG (SPAdes) (version 2) | ecosystem: Host-associated > Algae > Red algae > Unclassified | place: Maine, USA | collected... | reverse complement strand
TTTTCGAGTTTCGGCCTTTCTAAATCACTATTGTCACTATTGTAATAATATGCAAATGGCGAAACTGGATCAATATCTTTAAACACATCTGTTTCAAAGATATTACCAGCTGGATGTCGATCAGAACCTTGCGCAAAAAAACCATCTGGGGTAGTATACGATAACAATGTGTTCTCATGAAAGTTACAAGAAGTCTCCACTGCTACATCTTCCATGGAAACGAAATCATTATCACCAGTATCAAAAATATTGTTATTCACAATGCTAAGATTAGACCCTCCTGAATTATTATAGATATAATCACCTCCACCAGTAAATATGTTTCCATAAATTTCATAGTGTTTTCCTACATTTTGCAAATTAATTTTAGCCTCACCATCACCATTTTCCAAATAACTCCAGCAAACTTGTAGAAGCCCACCATTAATAAAATTAATTTCAGAGTCACTATCCAAATGACAATGATCAAATCCTAGAAAATCTCCATCATGGTTAATTGAGCTATCAAAAAATGATGCCCTTTGAGATGCTCCTTCATAACCAAAGCGAGCAGAACCACCATTAATGGTGACCTCACTTCTGTTAAGTCTTGCACCATAAAATCTAACTTGAAAATTCTCTATTACTATAGGGCTGACAATAAAACTAAGATCATAAGCATGAATAATGCTCTTAGAGGATTGTCCAGAAGCTTTTAGACCGGTATTACATCTAACAAAAATAACATTAGAAAGGTCTGCTGATAATGACATTAAGTCGATCCCTATTCTCGCATCATCTATGACAACCTCATTTAGATTAAGAGTTGACCTATCTTCAGCAACAATTCCTCCCCATTTATTCTGACAGTTTGCCATAAATCTCACATTGTTACATGTAAGAGATGCACCAGGAGATATAGTGATGTAGGAGTTATTAGTCACATTAATAATTGCATTATTTATTACAACATCTGATGTGATTTCTATATCGGTCGTAATAGACAATACACCGCTAATAGGACCACTGGCACTATTAATAGAATTATCTAATGTTGTAGTCACAGGACAAGACGGGGCTGATCCTTGATTTTCAGGATAGTTATTACTAAGAAAATCTTTCATCCTATCTCCTTGACCTACTGTGAATACTTTTCCCCCACATACATTATCGTTACTATATAGATAAGACATTGGATTACTTTCCAGTATTGGATGATAACCGGACGCTGAGCTACTGTAATTTTCTGGATATATATTATTACCTGTACATGGGTCCTCTAACGAACTCCAATCAATAATACAATCACTTGGACTTGTCGGCCAAGGATAATATCCGTAAGCATTAGGATCAGGATGCACAGGTGTATCTTCAACATAATCTCCAGTGGTTGTATTTGAATAAGGGTCGCCTGGTACCCAATTCATAAAATCTGGTATTTCAGATGCACAACCAAGCCCAATTGAGCCTTGTGATGGATCAAAAACACCTTCACCAAACGTATGGTATAGACTGAACATATGACCTAACTCATGTACGGCCGAACCTAATGCAGCAACTCCACAATCGCCGCCATATCCACACGCTTGACCTCCACCTCCGATTACATCTTCAGTATGCAAAAGGAGATCAAATCGATTAGGATCTCTTGGTGAAGACATATTAATATAAGCTCGCGGATTCTGAGAAAGAGCATCATCTATATAAACCTCAGAGCATATGTTAATTGTGATTCCTCGCAAAGCAAAAGCTTCTGTAATTTCACTAAACTCATTATCAATTTGACATTGATTCGGTCCTAAATAATTAGAATCATACAAAAGCCATATCTTAAGATTCACTTCTGATTGAGCTATCGAGCTACTAAAGAGAAGAAAAGAGAAGAAAAGAGAAATTTCATACTAAATGATTTTATTTAATGATAATTTAAAATTACAGTATATTTTCTCAGTTTCATAAAAAATATCAAAATATAATCTTCACTATCGGCAACATATCCAATAATTATTTATATATAAATAAAACGTAATATATTCTTGATTTGGATGCTCCATATTTATTTTACAAATAGCTTTTAGGATTGTGCTATCGTCAATTCTTAATCTGAGTATTTCGGTGGTTAATTCCCTAAATCCAAAAAGCTTGGAATACAAATACTTACTCTACGATTTACAATCACTAAGCAGACATATCACCCACCTCATACGTTCAAATAGAAGCTGAGCGGCATTTACACGTGTTTTTCGGTCAAATTTTTGATAACTTTATTTAAAATACCTTACCCCCAAGATCTTTTCCTACTTAGAATGTGTTTAATAAGCTCTGATATACACTTTTATATTAGACAACAATTCTGATGAATAGATCAAATCTTGAATTAGAAATTTATCGTTTTTACCAAATAATGAGAATATTGATGAAACATTTACTCTTACTCGTAATATTAATTTCGAGCGTACAACTTATTCAGGCTCAAGACTTTGCTGTTTTCCAAAACAGTTCTGAGCTCATAACTGAAAATGAATTTGGTGGTCCGATCTGCAAGGGCTTTACTGATATCAACGGAGACTTTCGTGATGACATTATAAGAATTGCCAATGCCACTAAGGTAGTCGTAGATATACAATCCAATGAGGGCGAATTCTTCCAATCATTTGTGATAGATACGCTGGAAGGTGACTCATGGACGATAGCAATTGCAGATGTCGACAATAATGGCTTCTCAGATATCATGTCAGCAGGTAATTATAATGGCCTCAGAATATATGAGACTGGCCCAGATCCGACAACTTACGAGAAGATGTATGAGTCAGAACTTCAGTTTTTTGCTCAGGGATCTAACTTTGTAGATATAGATAATGATGGATGGTTAGACATGTTTATCTGTGATGATGATGGTGTCAGTGAGATATTCCTCAATGATCAGAATGGAGGATTTGTACATGATACATCATATATTAATATGGTGTCGGCTATCCCTTCTGACAACTCAGGTAACTACGGATCAGAATGGACAGATATCGATGGAGACAATGACTTGGATCTATACATTGCGAAATGTCGATTAGGTATAGAAGAGGAGACAGATCCACGTCGGATTAATACTCTATTCATTAATGATAATGGAACGTATAGAGAAGCGGCGGCTCAGTACAACTTAGCGATCGGTGCACAATCATGGACAGCTAACTTTGGAGATATCGACAACGATGGCGACCAAGATGTTTTTGTTATGAATCACGAATTTAGATCTCAACTTTTTGAGAATATAGATAATCAAACTTTTACTGAAATTCCATTACTTAATGACGGTAGAGAAATCAAGACCGAAGGATATCAGTCAGCCATGGCAGATTTTAATAATGATGGATTTCTGGATATATTAATTGTAGGCGGTGGAGATAGATTATTACTGAATGATCAGAATAAGTCATTTAAAGAAGTGTCTTCTCCTATTGGTGGCAACCAAACTTTTTCTTTTGCATTAGGTGATGCTAATGAGGATGGATTCATAGATATATTCTCTTCTTATAGGTCACTAGGATCTGGTCTCAATGGTGACAGAGACAGATTATGGACTTCTATGCCTAATGGCAATAACTACGTTGCTTTCTCACTTGTCGGAGAAGAATCTAACAGATCAGGTGTCGGTGCCATAGTCCGTATCTATGGAGAATGGGGTGTACAGACAAGAATTATCAAAGCAGGTGAAGGGTATGGAGTTACAAATTCATTGACAGCAAGATTTGGATTAGATGAGGCTACAGATATAGAATCTATGGTCGTCACTTGGCCAAGTGGAACAGAGACAAGCTATGACAATGTAAGCTTTAATAAGCACTATATCGTGCATGAAGGTGATTGTATAGAGGAATTAGCTAAAGTGACAACCACAGCTACAAGATTAGATTGTGAGACGGGACAAGTTACTCTATCTACAACCGATGGCACGTCTGGTAACTGGAGTAATGGGACGACAGGTGCTTCTACGATTATAGATCAGCCAGGTATGTACTATGTAGAAATAGGCGGCGGGTCACAATGCAGTAACTACGGACAAGCGATCATCGTCAGAGGAGCTGAAGTATTAGAGACACCTAAAATTAATATTGCTAATGACATATTAATATGTAACAACAATGCAGTAGAATTATCAGTGAGAGGTCTTAATGCGGATGACCTTATCGACTGGTCTAATGGAGAAGAAGCACTGAGCATAACTATAGAAGAGACTGGTAATTACTTTGCTGTCAATCAAAATAATTGCGATACGATTCCTTCTAACTCTATTAATGTAGAGTTCGTAGATCCACAGAATATTACAACTGAGTATGGAGTAGAATTCGAAGATAAGGATACAGACCTCCAATTGGCTGTCGGAGAAAACGAAATCGTGTGGTATAGTGATGTCGATGGTACTGACCAGATATTCACTGGAGATGATTTCCAGACAGGTCCATTAGAATCAGACACAACTTTTTATTTTGATTATACAGTTGATCAAAAAGCGCCAATATATGTAGGAGGTCCAGACATAGAGTTATCTATAGATGATCCAGATTTTTCTTTTCCAAGTGTTGTCGGATCATTATTTTTTGTCGTCCGAGATAGTTCTATACTCAGATCATTTGATGTGAATTCTGATTATGAGGGATTACGTAAGTTCACCATTCATGATGTTGTAAATGGAAGCCAAGTTGTACACGAAAAAACGATTAATGTTGGCTTAGGAGTAGAAACTGTAGAACTCGACATTATTATGTCACCAGGTTCTTATGAGATTAGAATAGATCAAGACTTTAATTTAGAAGAACACGATCAGAAGAATCCTGGATTTGGGATATTAACAGGAGATCTTAAGTATCCATATGACATAGGTGATGTCGGAACCATTAGTAGATCGAGTTTTGGAAGGAATTTCTATCATTACTTTTATAATTGGAATATGGAAATAGTTATAGAAGAATGCAGAACTGACATCCAGGAATATGTTATTACATATAATCCTATCATGTCTTCTACAGAGACGCTTGCAAGTGTCGGTCTTAATGTCTACCCTAACCCGACAGAGAACATGATTACATTGGAAGGTAATGATGGCAAGGTTAGCATAATGATATACAATAAGCTGAATCAGTTAGTTAAGCGTACAGAGTCAAGAAATACAAAGACATCGATAGATATGTCTGAATTAGAGCAAGGGCATTACATAATGACCATACAATCAGATGATTACACAGTCAGTCAGAAGTTGATTAAGTTATAAAACAAATTTAAGTAGTATAATAAGCCGCATGTCTATATTTAGACTGCGGCTTTTTTTATTTTTAGGTGGTTCTATATTAATGCTCACATACAATCTATCATTTACAATAAAAGAAATGACTAATACCTACAAGACAATAAGCTATATGTTCTTAGCACTATTGCTAATATGTATCATAGCATGTAACCCTACTTCGCATAATAAAGAAGATCACTCTAAAAACACTCTCATCAATGGAGAGACAATTAAGAAGCACTTAGCAGAATTATCTTCTGATAAATATACAGGAAGGATGCCTTGTACAGAAGGTGAGACACTCACTGTGGACTATCTAACATCAGCTCTCAAGGCACTCAAACTACAACCTGGCAATGGTAGTAGTTATACGCAAGACGTCCCATTATTAACTATAGACGGAGAGATATCTAAGCACATGGAAGTCAATACACCTGATGGTCAACTGATGTGGAACAAAGGTCAGGACTTTGTCATACATACGCAAAGGAAAGCTGATGCCATCGGTATAGAAAACTCAGAACTTGTATTCTGCGGGTATGGAATAGTAGACGAAAAATCAGGATGGAATGACTATGCAGGCATAGATATGAAAGGCAAGACAGCAGTCGTTCTCGTTAATGATCCAGGCTATGGAGGCGATGACCCTGACTTCTACAAAGGTGACATAATGACCTATTACGGTAGATGGACTTATAAGTATGAGGAAGCAGATCGACAAGGTGCTGCAGGTCTTCTTATCATACATGAAACCAGTTCGGCAGGCTATCCTTGGTTTGTCGTGCAGAGCTCATGGCAAGGACCTCAGCAAGGTCTTTCTGGATTAGATAGGTCTAATGATTGTGGTGTGAAGGGATGGATTTCTCTCCAGAAGGCTCAGCAGTTATTTGAGAAGTCAGGATATAATTTCACAGAAGAAATAAAAAAAGCAAGAAAACCAGGATTCAAACCAGTACCACTTAAGTCGACCGTAACCGCTTCCTTAGAAAACAGCTATAAAGAATGTACTTCTAAGAACGTGATTGCAATAGACGTAGGCACTAAGTACCCCGATGAGTATATTGTATATACAGCCCACTGGGATCACATCGGAATAGGCAAAGTCGTAGAAGGAGACTCTATCTATAATGGTGCATTAGATAATGCAAGTGGAACAGCTGCATTGTTAGCTATCGCAGAAGCATATGCTACATCTGACAATGAGAGATCTGCTATGTTTTTATTTGTTACCGCAGAAGAGCAAGGGTTACTTGGATCAGAATATTATGTGAAGTCCCCTACCGTACCGTTAGATAAGATGGTGTGTAACCTTAATCTTGATGGTGTCAATCCTGCAGGCCAGATGAAAGACTTTACAATAACAGGAAAAGGACACTCCACCATGGATGAGTATGCAGAAAAACATGCAAAACTCCAAGACCGATACGTAATGGCAGAGCAAGAACCAGAGAAGGGATATTTCTTCCGATCTGATCATTTTAACTTTGCGAAGTCAGGCGTCCCAGCACTCTACGGCGATGGCGGATATGATCATGCCACTAAGGGTAAGGAGTATGCACAGGCATTCCGTGATTCATTTATTACGCAGAATTATCATGCCCCTTCTGATGAGTTTGATGCAGCGACATGGCAGATGGATGGCGCCATACAGGATGCACAGATATATTATAACATCGGTTATGACATTGCTAATAGTCGTGACTGGCCGCAATGGAACAGCAGTTCAGAATTTAGCCGACCTGATAATTTTATAAAAGACTAATAATAAAACAATGTCGAAAATATCTCCTTTCCATGTAGCCATTCCAGTACATGATGTCGCATTAGCGAGAGCTTTCTACCGTGATATTCTTAATTGTCCAGAGGGCAGATCTGCGGAACACTGGGTAGACTTTGATTTATATGGTCATCAGTTAGTCATCCATTACAAACCTAAGTCTACAGAAGAGAACCATACTAATGTTGTGGATGGACATAACGTTCCCATTCCTCATTATGGTGTTGTATTAGAATGGAATGACTGGGAGGCATTAGCTGAGCAACTGAAATCACATAATATTTCTTTCTTGATAGAACCTTACGTGAGATTCGAGGGAATGCCTGGTGAGCAAGCGACTATGTTTTTCTTAGATCCATGTGCTAATGCGTTGGAGTTTAAAGCGTTTCGGGATATCGGACAGATGTTTGCTAAGTGAACTAAGAATTAAGAATTAAGAATTAAGAATTAAGAATTAAGAATTAAGAGTTAAGAGTTAAGAGTTAAGGAAATAATTTTTTTAAATATTTAATATGCGAGCCGTTCATTTAGTTAGATATGGGGATAGTCATAGGGCTTTTGATATACGTAATATAGATATTCCTCAGCCTGAATCTCGTCAGGTATTGATTAAGGTGCAATACTTCGGGCTTAACTTTGCAGATGTCGTGGCCCGTCGTGGCTTGTATCCTGATGCACCTAAGAATCCTGGAGTACTGGGTTATGATGTATCTGGTACTGTAGAATCTGTAGGGGCAGAAGTTACTGAATTCAAAGCGGGAGATCGGGTGACTGCTCTTACCAGATTCGGTGGATATGCAGAATATGTAGCGACTATGGTGGAAGGTGTGGCTAAGATTCCAGATAATATCGAAATGGGAATCGCAACAGCTCTTGCTACCCAAGCTTGCACAGCATACTTCTGTGGAGCTCATAGTGTCACCATGTATCCTGGAGACAATGTCCTTATCCAAGCTGCTGCTGGAGGTGTAGGCTCTATACTTGTACAGATTGCTAAGCATCATGGGTGCACCGTATTCGGTACAGCATCCTCTGGTAAGCAAGATTATCTTAAGTCTATCGGAGTCGACTACCCTATCGACTATACACGTAAGGACTTCCAGAAAGAAATACATCGACAATTAGATGGCAATCACCTTGATTTTGCATTTGATAGTATCGGTGGGAAATCATTTAAGAAAGGCTATAAATTACTTAAGCCCGGAGGTACAATGGTTTTCTATGGTGCCGCCGCTCAGATCGGAAGTAACAAGCTGAAAGCATTAGGCGTTCTATTAGGTTTCGGTGTATTCTCCCCTATCCAATTATTACTCAGCAGTAAGTCTCTCATTGCTGTGAATATGCTCAGAATCGCAGATCATAAAGCTTCCTTATTTCAGAAGATTCTGGAAGGTGTCATGGACTATGCCTCACAAGGAATTATCCAACCTAAGCTTGCCGCTACATATCCTGTGGACATGATTGCCGAGGCACATGAATTTTTGGAATCCAGGAAGTCAATTGGGAAGGTTGTTATAGAGTGGTAGACAGGATTATCAAAGTTGATCCCACAATTTTCCAAGGTCAATATTAATAGTCTAAGGCTCCGCCTTTGGCTATTCTTACCCACATCTTTACAAATGGCCATTTGACAGAAATCTATAAAAAAAAATCAATGCATTTGCATAGTATTTTGATAGTCTTGTGACCGCGGCAGGATTAATACCATTTACACATTAGAATGTCGCATATATTCCGCTGAAATTAGCTAATCTCAGCGTTAAAAATACTCCCCATTACCTGTGCCGCCCACGGCGGTAGCTACGGCTATGACTCAGCCCACCCACTTTCGTGATTTACTCTTTTCGAGTATTGTCATACTCGATTCGTCTGCAACGAAATCATTCGTGCATGCCTTGACCTTAACAAATTTTATTTAGAATATTTACATGACATTTTAAAATGTAAATGGTATAACTAAGGTATGAACATGTATAACCATGTATAAACAAACGAGCATATATCCAGAAACACTATAAGGGATTCATGAAGTTATTCTAAGCCAAAAAGCATTTACAGTTATCCAGTATGTTCACAAACGATCAGCAAAAAGGTACAGATTAGTATAATAATACGACTATGAGACACATAAATATTATAAGACTTAAAAGTCATAAATGGAAAAATTTATTATTCATGAGTATTCATTAACTAACTGTTCTAATAAAGGGAAAAACCTCATAATTCCCATTACATTATAAATAAAATTGTGCAAATAAAAGTAATACTGTGCACTGTATCTGCACGATAAAATTTATATCAAATTACTGTAAATTCTGGAACTAATCCCTCATAAATCAACGTTATTAAATGTCACGCCAGAAGTTGAGTTAACAAGTTCGGTTTCTTCATAAAAAGCCATTATGCAAGTCTTGCATATTTCACATTTATATTTCTTCACATTTTAAAATTCAGAACCTATGAATGGAACAAGAATGATTTGCGATCTCTGCAAGAAAGAAATCCCTTTAGGTGCCGCATACGTATGCATCAATTACCACATTGAAAATATGGAACGTGATCCAATTACTCGTGGTCTTCATGCCCAAGTGATCAGTGCAGATCAGATTTTTACCATGTGTGGCAAGTGTGGTAATCGAAAAGGAGCGGAAGCTGTTAAACAAGTACTTAAGACAACATTAGCTACAAGAAACTCTATTATGAACTAAGTCTTTTGGATTATAGGAATATTATTTACTCACAATTTAAAAATGAAAAAAATGAAAAAAATTCATAACCTATTAATTGTAGATGCTTCTGGAAGTATGTCCAGTAAAGTAGAAGAAGTCAGTGGTGGTATCAATCAGATATTTAGTGATCTGAAAGATGATGATAAAAAACAGGAGGGTGTTAAAAATAGAATCACTGTCGTAGACTTTTCCTCTCATGGAGATTATAATATCTTATATGATAATGTAAAGCCAAAAGATTTAAAATTATTAAAAGAAGGAGATTACAAGCCACGATCTATGACTGCATTATATGATGCTATTGGTAAAGCCTTTGATTCAATTAAGGCGAAAGCAGATGGCGTATTAGTGACCATATTTACTGATGGTATGGAAAATGACTCTAAAGAATTTAAAGCTGATACTATAAAGCAATTGATTAAGCAGAAAGATAAAGAGGGATGGACTATAACTTTTATGGGGACATCTAAAGAAGCTATGTTACAAGCACAATCCATCGGAATACATAGTGATAGAATGTTGCATTACAAAGATAGCAAACAAGGTACAGCACAAGCATTTCATAGATTTAGAAACGCAAGGAAAAAATATGCTCAGGCTGTAGTAAATGAAGTAAAAGTTGCGAATATATTTGATAAGGAGAATGTAGATGATACATCAAATGAATAAGGTTAAACTGGGGATTCATGAACTGGGGATTCACATCCCCCTTTTATTTTAAATTATTAAAACGTTATATGGAAATGAACAAAATCGACTTTATAGGAGACATCCATGGCTACTCAGAAAAACTAAAAATGTTATTGTACAAATTAGGGTATAGTGATGATAAAGGGTACTTCCATCATCCTGATCGACAAGTTGTATTTGTAGGCGACTACATCGATAGAGGACCAGATAATATAGGCGTGGTAGACATTGTAGAGCGTATGGTAGATAATGGATCTGCAAAGGCATTGATGGGTAATCATGAGTACAATGCTATCTTATTTAATACCTTAGGGAAGAAGGGCTACCTGAGACCACATCTCATAAAGAATTATAAGCAACACTCTGAAACTTTGTTACAATATCTCGGCAAGCAAAAGGAGTATGACGACATGATTAAATGGTTTAAGACATTGCCTCTATATATTGAGACAGATGAGTATAGAGCTTGTCATGCTTGTTTTGATAATCAATCCATTCAGTTTCTTAAAAAGCATACTAATGAGGGCATATTAACAGATGATCAGTTTGTTAAGTCAGCAAAGCATAATACAAACTTTTCTAACGCCGTGGAGGTCACGTGTAAGGGCTTAGAAGTTCGATTACCATCTGGTAGCAGCTTTAATGACAAAGATGGAACTGAGCGACATGACATTAGAGTGAAGTGGTGGGAGAATCCACAAGGTAAGACCTATAAGCAGATGAGTGTTATATCTGATATCAAGATGGAGAAAAATGATTTTGATATACCTATGAACCATTATGCTAACAGCCAAGTACCAGTTTTCTTTGGCCACTACTGGCTAAAAGGCACTCCTAAGCTATTAAAGAAAAATATTTGCTGCCTTGATTATTCAGTTGCCAAGAATGGTTACTTGGTCGCTTATCGGTGGGATGGTGAGAAATCTTTATTAGCGTCTAATTTAGTTTGGGTTTGATTATAAGTTAATTAACTATTTGAGGATATTTGAGAATCAACCATTGACAAACATGGATTCATCAATACTCATATATCAGACAGAAGATGGAAAGACCAAGATACAAACTCGATTAGACAATGAGACGGTTTGGTTGACTATCGAACAAATGGCCGAATTATTTCAAAAGGCAAAGTCAACTATCAATGAACATATCCTGAATATTTACAAAGAAGGAGAACTTGTGAAAAAGACTTCATTGAGAAAAATCGGAATTTCCGATTTTTCTACCAAGCCCACTAATTTCTACAATCTGGATGTAATTATATCCGTCGGATATCGAGTTAAGAGCTTGCAAGGTACCAAGTTTAGACAGTGGGCAACAGCACGACTTAGGGAATATGTCGTAAAAGGTTTTACCATGAACGACGAGCTGCTAAAAAACGCAGGTGGAGGCAATTACTTTGATGAGTTATTGGCTCGTATTAGAGATATACGATCGTCTGAGAAAGTATTTTGGCGTAAAGTATTAGATATCTATGCTACCAGTATAGATTATGACAGTAGAGCTGAGGGATCTATCTTGTTCTTTAAGACGGTACAAAACAAAATGCACTGGGCGGCACACGGACATACAGCCGCAGAGACCATATACAAGCGTATAGATGCTACAAAACCTACATTGGGTTTGACAAATTTCAAAGGTGTAAAACCAACAAAAAAGGAGACCGAAGTTGCAAAAAACTATCTCACAGAAAAAGAACTGGACGTGCTAAATAGGATGGTTACCGCTTTTCTCGAATTAGCAGAACTACAAGCCATAAATAGAAAGCCCATGTATATGAAAGATTGGATAAGTAGCTTAGATAATTTTCTAAATATGACAGGCAATGACATCTTAACACATGCAGGAAAGATAAGTCATGAGGCAGCATTGGACAAAGCTCACGAACAGTATAGGAAGTACAAAGAAGCAACGAAGAACGAAATTTCTGTAGGAGAAAAAGATTTTCTTAAGCAACTGGACGAGACCAGTAAAAAGCTAAAAAAGTAGTCTATGCCGAGCAATAAGGAAACACTGATGCAGACACATTTAGCTGCCTATTTAATAATCGTAGTAACGAAATCCTATCAAAGGAAGTAGATAAAGAGCATCATTTTATCTATAATGATATCATCTCGTTCATCTAGGTACCAAAGAACATGATCATATTGTTAATCAGATTCTAATGAAAGCACTTCAGATTACATCCGTAATTTCATTCAACCTTGATATCGTTTCTCAATGCCATAATTCATTGATGCACTTTAAAGATGTTTTTGATATTAAGGTCACTGACAAAACTTTTCAGAAAATTAACCCTTCCAGAAAGCTGCGTTCGTCTCAGTCGGCACTTAAAATCGCTAATATATTTTTACAAGTATCAGACTTTCCGTGCAGTAGATTCGCATTGTGATAAACAAAAGGATTATCATATTGATAACAAGAAAAACATGAATCCAATATTTAGTTGGGTAAAAAACCATCAAGAATTATCAGAATATCTATTATCGAAAAGGGATCAACAGGGAGAGCTAATTGATCTGTTGAAGTCAGGAAATGGACTATCTGAACCTAAATATGGCTCTTTAGATCTTAAATGAGCCCGTAGATTATTCTTAAGTTCAGAACTTAATTCTAGTTTATCTTTCATTTACGCTAAGTTAATAGACACAGTTTAATAAACAGTCTCTCTAATTAAGAACTACAAGCAACACTCCGCAACTTTACTTTAGTATAATGGCAAGCAAGAAATGTATGATGAAATGATAGCATGATTTAAGACTTTGCCATTATACATTGAGACAGATTTATGAATTCAATTAAATAAGCTCTGTAAATAGTTGTTTATCTGTTTATGCAATCAGATTAGATATATGTTAAAAAATTAAAGATATTAGAGGAACGCCATTAGTAATCAATCAAAAGAACAATCATATCTTAAATTTTAAGCTTAAGTATGATAAAACTGAACCAACAACTCCAACATCTGGAATTATCTAAGATTAATATCCAGAATGAGATCGTATTCAACTACTTCGACAAGAAAGTCACCAAAGAAGATTATAACGATACCTTTCTTAAAGCTTTATACATAGGTGTATTAGCACTAATGGAAGATAGGCTGTCAGCATTTCTCGCTAAGACTCAGAATGAGTTGGGTGTAGAACTCGAGAACCTAAAGCGTATGTTTGACTTCAAGCAAGAGCTATTCTATACAAGTACTGCTAAAGGAACAATAGCAGAAGATGACATTGCCTCATTTCTCAATCAATACTTCCAAGATAAGAAAATCAAAGACGATGCCTTCACTACAGGGAATGAAGCCGGTGCATTACCTAAGAATAAAACAGGGGATATCGTCATACATGTAGATGGGGGTGAAGATCTCAAGATTGTATTGGAATGTAAGTTTGATAAAAGTATTAAGCTTGGAGATATAGCCTCTAAGGATGTATTCATTAAGAAGTCTGATACTGCTTGGTCCCAATTGATAGAATCTAATGCGAATCGTCATGGAAAAGTATCGATCATAGTATTTGACAGATCATTGGTAGATAAATCTATTCTGACATTTACAGAACATGTGGGCTATATCCCTGGAGTAGGATTTGTCTGTGTCGTAGATTCCCAGAGGGGAGATTATTCTAATCTTGTCATAGCTTATAATCTGTCACGTGATATAGCCATCAATAATAAAGATGAAGAAGTAGATATCAATACGCTCAGTATTATAGTTAAGAGACTATTGAGGACTATAGATGACTTCAAGACAATCAAGAAACTGGTAGAAACAAATATATGTACCAATCAAAAGATATTAGCCCAACTGGAAAAGTCTTACATGCTCATGGAGTTCAATCAGGAGTATCTGACTAAATTTTTAACTGAAGGCAGCTTATCTAATAAAGACTTAATGGATTTCTATATGGCTGAAGATGTTAAGGATCGATTTAAGTTAATTGAAAAAGAGATTATGAAATAGAAATGGCAAAGAAGAAAACAGTAAAAACAAAATCAATAGAAGAATCTCTCTGGGACTCAGCTAATAAGCTTAGAGGTTCTGTAGAATCAGCTGAATACAAACACGTCGTATTAGGCTTGATATTTTTGAAATATGCAGGAGATAAGTTTAATCAAAGGAGAACGGAGATAATAACAGAGGGACAAAAGAAACATCTCGAACAAAAAGCTTTCTATGCCATGAAGAACGTGTTCTTCTTAGAAGAATCTTCTCGATGGTCATACATCATATCTCAAGCGAAGCAAGATGATATTGCCCTCAAAATAGATACGGCACTGCATCAAATAGAGAAAAACAATCCTATTCTAAAAGGTGCCTTACCTGATAACTACTTTTCAAGATTGGGATTAGATAAGAGTAAACTGTCTGCTTTATTAGACACGATAAATCTCATAGATACCCAACAAGACAATTCTCAAGATTTCATAGGACGAGTCTATGAATACTTCTTAGGTAAGTTTGCCCTCAAAGAAGGAAAAGGGAAAGGAGAATTTTATACACCTAAGAGTATAGTCAATCTCATTGCAGAGCTTATACAACCTTATAAAGGCATCATCTATGATCCTGCTTGTGGCTCCGGTGGCATGTTTGTACAATCCATCAAATTTATAGAAGCTCATAATGGGAACAAGAAAGAAGTCTCGATCTATGGACAAGAACTCACCAATACCACTTACAAGCTGGGTAAGATGAACCTTGCTATCAGAGGCATAGCTGCCAACTTAGGAGAACGAGCTGCAGATACCTTCCATAGAGATCAGCATCCAGATCTAAAGGCAGATTACATCATGGCTAATCCTCCATTTAACCAAAAGGCATGGAGAGCAGAAGACGAACTTACAGACGACCCAAGATGGAAAGGCTATGAAGTACCGCCTAAGAGCAATGCCAACTATGCTTGGATTCTCAATATGGTAAGCAAGCTTTCTGTCAATGGTGTAGCAGGATTTATTTTGGCGAATGGAGCCCTGTCAGGTGGTGGAGAAGAGTATAAAATCCGTAAGAAACTGATAGAAAATAATTTGGTAGAGGCGATCATTATTTTGCCGAGAAGCATGTTCTATACCACTGATATTAGTGTAACTTTATGGATACTGAATAGAAATAAAAAGCAGCATGAGAAAGAAATTGGAGATACTAAAGTAAAACTTAGAGGTAGAGAAGATGAAATCTTATTTATGGATTTACGACAAATCGGTATTCCTTTTGAGAAAAAATTTATTCAGTTTTCAGACGATCAAGTAGAGAGAATATCTAATACTTTCAATCAATGGCAGATACAAGATGGTGATTTTGAAAATAAGGCGGAGTATTCTTATTCTGCCAAATTAGATGAGGTTATCAAAAAGGATTACTCTTTAGTACCGAGTAAATATATAGAGTTCGTCAATCGTGATGAAAATATCGATTTTGATGAAAAGATGAGTGGACTTCAGATTGAACTTTCTGAATTATTGCAAAAGCAAATAGAGTCTAATAATAAACTAAGAGATGTATTTAAAAACTTAGGCTATGAAATCTAATTATAGAAAGTTAAATGGTCTCATAGAAGAAGTTGACTATAGAAATAAAAAACTTGAAGTCGAAACTTTGCTTGGTGTTAGTGTTAGAAAAGTTTTTATACCATCTATAGCAAACACTGTTGGAACTGATTTTAAGAAGTATAAAATTATCAAGAAAAAACAATTTTGTTTTATACCAGATACTTCAAGGCGAGGAGATAAAATTGGCATTGCGATGCTCTCAAGTCACCATGAGGCATTGGTGTCGCAAGCATATAAGGTATTTGAAATTATTGACCAAAATGAGTTGTCACCAGAATATTTGATGATGTGGTTCGCCCGTCCTGAGTTTGATCGTTATGCAAGATATAAATCACACGGAAGTGTAAGAGAGATATTTGATTGGGAAGAAATGTGTGAAGTAGAACTGCCCATCCCACCCATAGAAGAACAACAAGCCATCGTCACCGAATACAAAACTGTCACCGACCGAATCGAACTCAATAAACAAATCAATACCAAACTGGAAGAAACAGCACAGGCATTGTACAGACATTGGTTTGTAGATTTTGAGTTTCCAGATGAAAATGGAAAGTCTTATAAATCATCTGGTGGAAAGATGGTATATAATGAGAAATTGGAAAAGGAAGTGCCTGAGGGGTGGGAAGCTATTAATATTGGTGATGTAGTTGACAATCTTGGTGGTGGAACCCCCAAAACAGAAGTTGAAGATTATTGGGAAGATGGGTCTATTAATTGGTTTTCGCCTACTGATGTTACTAAAAGTCAAAGTGTATATTTATTTAATTCTTCAAAAAAAATAACAGAAGTGGGTTTGAACAATAGTTCTGCAAAAATTTTCCCAGTTGATTCTCTTCTGATGACAAGTAGAGCGACAATTGGTAAATTAGGAATTAACAAATATCCCTCAACAACAAATCAGGGATTTATTACATTAATTCCAAATAATAATTACCCGCTTTATTATTTAATTGAATGGTTAAAAAGCAACGTAGACTTAGTTGATCAATTAGCCTCTGGGAGTACTTTTAGAGAAATTAGTAAAAGTGATTTTAGACAGATTAAAATTTTAAAAACTAATAATCTGATCTTGAAGTTTAGTGATTCAATAATTGATATTTACAAGAAAATCGAAGTTAATTCAAAGTTGTTAATTCAGTTAGAATCAACAAGATCTCTTCTGCTTTCAAAAATGGCAGGAAGCAATGCGTTTACTCAGCCAAAAGCAGAAGCTATATGAGTATCCTCATCAACATAGAAGATTTATTGGCTCAGCACAAGGTAGAAGGCGAACGGATAGAGTTTAAGAAAGGATGGAATCCTTCTCCTATTTTTCGGTCTATCTGTGCCTTTGCCAATGATTTTGAAGATAGTGGTAGTGGATATATCCTGGTAGGTGTAGAAGAGCAGGATGGAGTGGCTGTACGTCCTGTAGCGGGTCTACCTGTGAGTCAGTTAGATGCTATACAGCATGACATAAATAAATACTGCAGAAAGATCTCGCCCACTTATTTTCCGAGGGTATCTGTAGAATCCGTAGATGGACAATCTATTATAGCAATCTGGGTGCCTGGAGGGAGTAATCGACCTTACAAAGTGCCAGATGATGTCACCGTAAAGAAAAGCTCTGCACACTATCGGATTCGTTATAACTCATCCAGTGTGATCCCTAATGCAGAACAAGAAGTAGAATTATTGCAGCTCACGGCTAAGGTGCCATTTGATGATCAAGTCAATCAAAAAGCGTCTGTTGCTGATTTAGACTTTGGGTTGATGAGAGAACATTTAGCCGCCGTAGGAAGCAGATTATATGAGGAGAGTAGTCGATTGTCAGTAGAAGAATTAGCTGCGAGAATGAACTTATCCACAGGAGGTGATGAGCTACTTTTCCCTAAGAATGTAGCTTTACTGATGTTTACAAAAGAGCCTACTCACTTTTTCCCTTCAGCACATATTGATATTGTGGAGTTTCCAGATGGAGAAGGTGCTGCATCTTTTGGCGAAAAGATCTTTAATGGCCCTATTCAGGTACAGTTGCAAGATGCACTTAATTATATACAATCAAGTATCATACAATCTAAGGTGATCAAAAACAGTCAGACAGCTGCCTCCAATACTGTTTATAATTATCCTTTTGAAGCCATAGAAGAAATACTGCCTAATGCGGTATATCATCGCAACTATCTAGTCAACGAACCAGTAGAAGTAAGAGTCCTTCCAGATCGCATCATTGTCACAAGTTATAACGGAGCTGATGCATCGCTGAAACAAAAAGATTTTGACAAAGGACGTATCAGAGCAAGACGATACCGAAATAGAAGAATAGGTGAGTTCTTAAAAGAACTGGAATTGACAGAGGGAAGAGCGACGGGTGTACCGAGGATTATTCATTCTTTAGAAGAGAATGGTTCTCCTCCAGCTATTTTTGATTTAGATGATCCTGATAGAAGGTATTTTGTTGTTGAGATTCCTATACATTCTGCCTTTGTTGAAGTAGGTGGTCAAGTGGGTCGCCATGTAGGTAGTATTACTGAAAGGCAGAGAGAAGTTCTTGAGTTCATGATCGCTGACCCTAAGGTCTCTATAAGTAAAATAGCATCTGCATTAAATATTAATCGTTCAGCTGCACAAGATCATATTGATGCTTTAAAAGACAAAGGAGTTATAACGAGAAAGGGAGGAACAAGAGGTACTTGGATTATTAATAAGGATTCAGAATAATAGGTGGTATAATAGGTGGTACAATAGGTGGTATAATAGGTGGTATAATAGATTGCTACTTATTTAACTTGAACTCAACAAAACATCATAATCCTATGATAAGCATTGGCTTTTTATTTAATTAGAATTCAGAAAGTCTTAAGGTGGTCTAATAGGTGGTCTAATGGGTAGTTGCTTATTTAACTTGAATTCGGCGACACGCCATAAGTCTCTGATTATCAGTACTTTTTTATTTAATTAGAATTCGGAAATCATAAAATGAGCGATAAATTCACAGAGGATAAATTAGAACAGGCATTCATTGAGCTAATGCATCAAGAAGGCTATCCCCATACAATAGGCACAAGTATCTCTCGTAGTGAAGAATCAGTAATAATAGAAGATGATCTTAGAGCGTATCTAAATATTAGATATCAATCTGTAGGCATAACTTCCATTGAGATAGATAGTATAATTTTGCAGTTGAGTACTTTATCAGATACAGATATTTACGAAAGTAATAAGTCGTTTATGCGGATGCTATCGGACGGTTTTATACTTAAAAGAGAGGACAGAAGTCAGAAAGATATTTACGTACAACTCATTGACTATACAGGACTAAATCAACAACATCATAAGAAGGAGAACTTAATACACTTGTCCGCCAGTAAGGAGGATATTGCAGCAGAGCCAGATAGTATTTACGGAGTAGATCAAAATATTTATCGCTTTGTCAATCAATTTGAAATCGTTGGCTCTCATAAACGAATACCAGATGGCATTATCTATATCAATGGATTGCCATTAGTGATATTTGAGTTCAAATCAGCCATAAGAGAAGATGCAACAATTCACGATGCATTCGTTCAACTTACTATAAGATATAAGCGAGATATACCTCAGTTGTTTATCTACAACGCTTTTTGCATCATCAGCGATGGAGTTAATAATAAGGCAGGTTCTTTCTTTGCTTCGTATGAGTTCTTTTATGCTTGGAGACGTATAGCAGGCTTGGCCAAAGAGGTGGATGGTATAGACAGTATGTTCACCTTAGTGCAAGGGATGCTTCATAAATCAAGAATACGAGACATTATTCAGAACTTTATATACTTACCTGATTCTTCTAAGAAGGACGAAAAGATAGTTTGTAGGTATCCGCAATATTATGCGGCAAGAGCCTTATATGATAATGTAAAAGACGCTCAGAAACCAGAGGGTGATGGCAAAGGCGGAACCTATTTCGGAGCAACAGGATGTGGTAAAAGTTTTACCATGTTATTCCTAACAAGACTCCTGATGAAAAGTGTAGAGTTTGAAAATCCAACCATTGTCTTGATTACAGATAGAACAGATTTGGACGAGCAACTTTCTGGTCAATTTACCAATGCTAAAAACTATATTGGTGATGACACTATTGTCAGTGTGGAGAGCAGAGCTGAATTAAGAAGGCTATTACAAGGAAGAATGAGTGGAGGTGTATTCTTGACAACGATACACAAATTTTCGGAAGATATAGAGTTACTCACAGAACGATCAAATGTCATATGTATCTCTGACGAAGCCCATAGAAGCCAGACCAACTTAGACCAGAAAGTAAGAATCACAGAACAGGGCGTTAAGAAGACCTTTGGCTTCGCTAAGTACTTACATGATTCTCTGCCCAATGCCACGTATGTAGGCTTTACAGGTACACCAGTAGACGCGACCCTAGATGTATTTGGTAAGGTTGTAGACGCCTATACCATGACAGAATCTGTAAGAGATGAAATCACTGTACGTATTGTCTATGAGGGGAGAGCCGCCAAAGTCGCCTTACAGAATAGTGAGCTGAAAAAAATAGAAGAGTATTACGAAGCAGCAGCAGAAGCAGGAGCCAATGAATATCAAATAGAAGAAAGTAAAAAGCAATCTGCTAATATGAATGCTATCTTAGGTGATCCCGAAGTATTAGAAGAGATTGCACAAGATTTTGTAGCACATTATGAAAAACGAATAGAAGAAGGATCCAGTGTGAAAGGTAAGGCGATGTTTGTATGTAGTAGCCGTCCTATAGCCTATGAGTTCTATAAAAAGGTAATCGCCTTACGTCCAGAATGGGCAGTAATTAAAGTCGCAGAAGATGGAGCAGAGTTAACAGATAAAGAGAGAAAGGAAATCAAGCCAATGGAAATGATCAAGATGATTATGACGAGAGGCAAAGATGATCCAAAAAAAATGTATGATGCCTTAGGTACTAAAGATGACCGCAAAGAATTAGACAGACAGTTTAAGAATGAGAAATCTAACTTCAAAATTGCCATTGTTGTAGATATGTGGCTTACAGGTTTTGATGTGCCATTTTTAGATACCATGTATATATATAAACCTATCCAACAGCATAGCTTAATACAAGCCATTTCTCGTGTCAATAGAACTTACAAAGGCAAGAATAAAGGCTTAGTAGTGGACTACATTGGTATCAAGAAACAAATGAACTTGGCATTAGCTAAGTACAGTAAAGGAGAAGAGCAAAACTTTGAAGACATCAAGGAATCACTTATAGTTGTACGCAATCATTTGGAACTGTTGGCTAAATTGATGCATAAATATGATTCCTCTAAATATTATAACGGGTCAGCCTTAGAACAATTGAATGCTTTAAATATGGCTGCCGAATATATACAGACCACTAAAGAGTCAGAGACTCGATTTATGGGTTTAGTCAAGCGTCTAAAATCTGCTTATGACATTTGTGCAGGTAGCGAGCACCTTACCCAAGAGCAAAGAGATACTACTCATTTCTACTTAGCCGTTAAGTCAATTGTACATAAGCTAACCAGAGGTTATGCACCAGACACAGCACAGATGAACGCCAAGGTAAGAAAGATGATTAAGAATGCTTTAGAAAGTGATGGGGTAGAAGAAATATTAAAACTTGGAGAAGAAACGACTGAAGAAGATTTATTTGATGAAGACTATTTGGCTAAGATTAATAAGATAAAACTTCCAAATACCAAGATTAAACTTCTGCAACAGTTATTGGCTAAAGTAATAGGAGAGATAAAGAAAGTTAATAAAGTAAAAGGTATAGACTTTTCTAAGAAGATGGCGTCATTAGTAGAGCAATACAACTATAGAGATGCTAATGATGTGTTTAAAAGTGAAGTATATGACGATATGGCCGAAAGTCTAACTAACCTAATATGGGCAGCACATAAAGAGTTCTCAGCTGGAGAAGAATTAGGTATTGATTTTAAAGAGAAAGCCTTCTATGATATACTATTAGAATTATGTAAGAAGTATGACTTTACATACCCAGAAGATAAGCTTATAAAATTGGCTATTGCGGTAAGGGAATTAGTAGACGGACAAGCAAAATTTCCAGATTGGAATAAGCGAGAAGACATTAAAGCATCGTTAAAGGTTGGTTTGATTATCCTATTGGATAAACACGGTTATCCTCCAGTAGAAAGAGATGAAGTCTATAAGGATATATTCGAGCAAGCTGAGAACTTTAAAAATAATACTTAGCTCACACCGTAATATAATTACAATAACGATGTTCGAGACAGATTTATTTAAATTACATTTCAATGCAGAGTTTAATACATGCGCTTTCCCTAATTCAAAAGAAAAGACTTACTGATAAGATTATGGAGACAGCACCAGAAAAGTATTCTAATATTATAAGTGATAATGTATTCAAAAATATTGGAAGGACAGCATATAATTTGATAAGGGATTTTATAAAGGCGGCATAAGCAACTTAGAGTTAAATAGTGTTGATCATCATATACATAGAGACTTGCTGGATAGCCTTCCGATTGCGCATAATGATTGGGGAATTTTTTTTTAACAAATTATAAGAATGGGTAAGAGTTCTAAAATTATTGTTCAAGACGTAAATATCAGCATCAAACTAAAAGATGGTGCCGAGTTTATATCGCTTACGGACATGACATCAAAGTTTGATGGTGGATCGGCTTTGATTGAGCAGTGGCTTAGAAATAAAGATACTGTTGAGTTTTTGGGTATCTGGGAGCGTATTAATAAATCAAATTTTAATTCCATCGAATTCGAGGGAATTAAAAATAATGCGGGGACGAACCGTTTTTATCTGTCGGTAAAGAAATGGGTGGCTGAGACTCAAGCAATAGGAATATTTTCTTCTGCAGGAAGATACGGCGGTACGTTTGCCCACAAGGATATTGCCTTTGAATTTGGCTCATGGCTCAGTGCAGAGTTTAAGTTGTATCTCATTAAAGAATTTCAAAGACTCAAAGATGAAGAATATAGCCAAGCTAAATTGCAATGGAATATGCAAAGAACCTTGTCCAAGGTTAATTACAAAATACACACAGATGCTATAAAAGAAAATCTCATACCTGAAGCCTTGAATAGGAAGCAAGTTTCATTTATCTATGCATTCGTGGTGACCATTTAGGTAACTATAAATAAAAACATAAGCCCTATAAATTTGGAGCTTACAGAGGTTTCTCGTGACCGCGGCAGGATTAACTAAAGTTGATCCTTTTGCATTCCAAGGTCAATATCAAAAGTCTAAGGCTCCGCCTTTTGCTTTTTTTATACACTTCTTTACAAATGTG
>Ga0209831_1001311_pt1 | contig 23328 bp, 29 predicted proteins | sample Maine_Asex4_meta_FD_187451 | JGI IMG/M metagenome (GOLD analysis project Ga0209831, IMG submission 187451) | Marine algal microbial communities from Maine, USA - Maine_Asex4_metaG (SPAdes) (version 2) | ecosystem: Host-associated > Algae > Red algae > Unclassified | place: Maine, USA | collected... | reverse complement strand
CCCCCCCCCGCGTCCCCTTTCTACCACGGCCGCCTACGCCGCTGCAGCTGCGACCGCCGCCCGCCGCGGCGGGCGCAACAGTGGCCCTCACCGCCGCGGCGGCGGCGAGCGTCAACGCGCGGGGCGACGCGGCAAGCCGCTGTGGCGGCGGGTGGGACGAGCTCCGCCGCCCGCCCCCCGCCGGCGCGGCGCACGCCTCCGGGCGGGGACACGGCGGCAGCGGCGGCCACGGCCGCAGTGGGGAGCTCGGCAGAAGCGGCGGCGGCGGCGCTGGCGACGGCGACCGAGCTTCAGTCACAGCCGACACAGGGTTGGGAGCAGGGAGCGTGCGCCGCTCGAGATGAACCTCTCTGCGGCACGCAAATGTGTGCTCGGGCGCCGTAGGTCCCACTCCCACGCACAACGTGATGGACGGGGAGGGGAGGGTCGAATGGGAGAAATTCTCCACCTCCGGCGCCTAGGGGGTGGGCGGCGGGTCGGGTTTCGCCTCCCCAGAGGTCGTGTCGGCCGTCAATGGGCGATGGCCCACCCGCCGGTCGGAGAAGGGTCGCCGCCATCCGACGAGCCACGAACGCGCGGCCGCAAGCGGGAACGGGCATGCCTGTCGCCAACGCAGTGGCGGTGTCGATGATCGTTGCGCACCGCCGCACGAAGGGCACATCGTCAGAATCGGCCCTCGAGCCGCTGCGGACGCCGCCGTCGGTGGTGGCCGTCGGTACCGCCGCCCACCGCCAGCGTGGTAGCAACGGCGTCGAGCGTGGCAGGCCGCCGCACGAGCGGCTCGTCGTCCAGCTCGGCCGCCGAGCCGCTGTCGATGCGGCCGTCGCGGACGGCCGCCGCCGACCGCACAGACTCCCGCCGCCACTTCGTCGGCGGCGGCGACGCGCACCGCGGCGGTCGGTGGCGAGGTGGCGGCGGCCGCAGGGACGGCAGCGGCGTCGGCGGTGGAGATGGCGGAATCGCGGCCGCAATCCTCGCGGCGAGCAGCCACTCTCGGTTGCGGGGCCAGAGTTCAGAGTCGGGGCGGTTCGGCATACAGTTGATGCAAGACTGCCAACAATGACACGGACGGCCACGAGCAGGGGCTTCGGAATAATGATTCGGATAAAGCACCGTTCTGTAAGCAGCGGCCTCCTGCTCGCAGCAACATCTTATATTCATCAGTCTTTCCGCGAAGAGCCGGAGCATGAGCTGAGCTTTCCAGCGGTGTTTTCCGTTTTGCTCTAACATTGGATGGCGAGAAGATTCCAACAGATATATCCGGATATGTGTGGATATATCTCAGATTCTGCTGAAAATTCCAGCTTCTGAAAGGCGCTGGCCACAAGCACGTCCTCGCCGACAGCATCTCCAGACTGTATGCAGACATGTGATTGGTGCACGTTGCACGTTTTCAAGCCGTCCCAAAAGATATGCAGAACCTGACACGAAGCTCAGGCGCAATCAAAGCTTCAAGATTCGAAGGTATACCCTCGAACTTGAAATATGTTCAATACCCATACTTCGCGTCCGTTTTCATCAGGGGCTTCGGAATAATGATTTTGATACGGCACCGTTCTGTAAGCAGCGGCCTCCTGCTCGCAGCAACATCTTATGCTCATCAGTACTTTCACAAAAAGACTGAGCATAACATGAGCTTTCCAACAGTGTCTTCTATTTTGCTCTCACATTGAATGTCCAGAAGATTCCAACGGATATATCCGGATATATTTGGATATATCCCAGATTCCGCTGAAAACTCCAGATTCTGAAACGCGCTGGTTTCCATTGCCTATTACTGATTCTGTAAATGAATTATTCGATTACCTGTTCGTGATCCTATTTGAGGCGGTAAGAATGTACTAGGTCTGAGGAAGGATACCTATGACAGGGCCTGCCGCCTACGCCGTCGCCGGCCCCGTCCCGGCCCCCACCAAACACCGCCAACATCGCCGCCCCCGTCCCCGCCCCCGCCAACCGCCGCCAACGCGGACCGCCGCCCCACCGATCAGGGCCCACGCCGACGCCAGCCCTTCTGCCATTCTAACGTAGCGCCGCCAACGTCGCCGCCCCCGTCCCCGCCCCCGCCGACCGCCGCCAACGCCGATCGCCGCCCCCGCCGACCACCGCCAGCGCCGTCCCCGGCCCCGCCGACAACCGCCAACGCCGGCAGTCGGCCCCACCAACCACTGCCAACGCCGTCCCCGGCCCCGTCTCTGCCCCCGCCGATTACCGTCAACGTCCCCGCCCCCGTCACCGGCCCCGCCGCCGTCGCCGCCGCCACTGGTGCCACCGACTGCCGCCCCTGCCCCGGCCGCTGACTACTGCGCCCGACCCCGCCCCTGTTCCGGCCGTGACCAACGGCCGCACCGGCCTGGCTCTACCACTGGAACTGCCGTCGCCGCCCACCGCTCCCGCTTCCCCGGCCCCAGCTACAGCCGACGAGGCTGGACGCCTCCGCCGCCAGAGCCGCCGACGGCGGCCGCTGCCACCAACGCCAACACCGCCATCGAGCGCCCCTGCCGCTGCCCCCGCACAACGCCCCCGCATCCACCGGCGACGCAATCGACCGACGCTGCCGCCCCCGTAGCCGCCGCCGACAAACGCCCGCATCGCCGCCATCGCCGACGCCGTCCGCCGTCACAGCCACAGTCCCCGCAACGGGCCAAGACCCCTGCCCCTGCCACGTACCGTCCGAATTCGCCGTCCCCGCCGCCGCCGGCGCCCAACGCGACCGCCCCCGTAGGCGCCGCCGCCAACTGCGACCCCCCTCGCCGCCAACCAAGACCCGCCCCCGTCCCTGCCGCCGCCGCCGACCAAGACAACCGCCGCCTCCAAGCAAGGCCCCCGTTTACGTCGGCGGTGCCGCCGACCATCGCCGCGTCGCCTGCCGGCGCCGGCTCCGACAAGCGCCCGCATCCGCGCCGGCGCCGGCGCCGTCGGCCGTGCCCGGCCCCGCTCTCGCCGACAAGAAGCGTCGCCAAGGACGGGGGCCCGGTCGATCTTGTTGCCAACCGACTTGTATGTTTCCAATTCAATAGTTTGCGACAATGCGTTGCACTTGCGTGTGCGAAAAGCCAGGTGTTGTGTGGAGGAGCACGCCAGCGAGTGTGGTTGAGACATGGGACGCGGTATCTGACATGGAGTGCCCTGCCATTGCGATTCTGTGCTTCCTGTGGCATTGTTGGTCGGTGCGTTCCCCTGCAATCCTGATTTCTTCGTTGATGCAGACCATGGACGTCCACGACATGGAGTACGGCGACGACATGGGCGGTGCTGCGGACCAGGACGACCTCTCCTCGGGACTCGCGATGGCTTTTAGCCACCATCTTCGGCTGCTGCAGTTGGCGCGGCGGGTCCATGGCTGTCAGCGCCGTCGGCGACGGCACCGCGGGTCGGTTCGTGGGCGCGCGCTCAACAAGAAGTGCGACTTCAACCTCGGGCTGCGCAACATTTTGCGCGACTACTGAGGTGTGGACCAGGCCCTACCATGGGTATCGAATTTGGTGGTGAGTATTTTCCCTCCGAACATATTGGGGCAGAGTATTTTCTCAGGTTTGGTGTCGGGACACGAGTATTGGTACATGGAATATCCAAGGATGTGGGTACTTGATACTCACTCATGACATATAATCTTGATGCGGGGCTACTTTGCGAAACGGGGGACCACTTCAAGTTGAGATCTGACCGGGGCGATCTCTCTTATGGCTGACTTGATCGAGGGCATTCGCCGACCGCGGGGATGGTTCATGCTGACAGTCTCGAGAGACAACCGGGTACCGCGGAGCATTCCTGACGTGGCCCAATCACTTTTGCTCTGACCATGTCGAGACAGCAAGACCCTGTGCAAGCGTGGCTGTTGCGCTGAGCGAGTGCGGAGGGTGGGGGTGTGCGTCAAGCGTGAGCCGCAGCATCCAAGGAAAAGTCTCGCAGAGCGTCCAGGGGGGAGGCAGTCTCTATCAAATTCCGGGAAGGTGGGTCGCCGGGAGGGAAGGACGGGGTATGCCGACGCCGGGATGTGAGGAAAGTCATTTTTTCGACCGCCGTGCACTATGTGCTTCTTATTGTTTGGCCGCGGAGCGGGCACGCCGTGGCTCGGCAACTGTGTGGTAGGGGAAAGCGGCGCGGCGTGAGCTTTTCCCAATGGCTCCTTCGTGGGCCCATCGCACAGCACACGGTGAAAGGCGTGTGGGGACGCTTTTACTGACCTGTGGCTCTGCCGTGAACAAGCCGGAGGAAAGGTCAGCCGTTTTGTTGCACGAGAGGGTGGAGGGGTCGACCGCTTCAAAGACGGTGGTCAGCGCGGCTGACCAGGCGTGGCAGACAGAGGCCGAAAAGACGGGGATCACAATAAAAAGGACACAAGAAAAAAGCAGCAACGCGCAGTTTCGGGCAGAGGCCACTGTGGAGGCGCGAGGGAAAAGGGGTGGGGGGACGGCTGCCGGTGAGCCTCTTGCGGGCCAGCCGCGGCATCAAGGGCGACAGGCACCACCCGACGACCAGCAATCAGCTGCGCGAACGGTCCGTTCAAACGTCGAAGGAGAACTGATCCCTCACCAAGCAGGACAAGGGGGGCGGAGGATATCCCGAGCACTGCAGCAGTGGACAGATGACATTGGTTGTGGGACGCGAGAAGAAGAGGCCCGATTTCGCGCGCGATCGCCACTTGTCGAGAAAGTAAATGTGACACGACAGCTGCACCAGTGTCGATGCAAGGAGAGTTTCATATCGGGGAAATCGCCTCAGATGCACACATATCCGAGAGAGACAATTTCCGATCTGGTCAGCAAGAATAAAACCGCACGCCATGCCCCGCAGAGATAATAATAACAATTCCAAGTCTGATTTCAATTCCTGGCCAAGGGCATCATTTCTCTGCAATTTCAACACAGCCACCCATCGTGTCGCTACCTGGTCGTGCTCCGGCCCCAGTCTTGGCACAATCGTGCGCTGCGAGACGCACCGACATGATTGTCCGTCGTGCTTTCCCGTCCTTTGCGTCTTGTCCATCCCAACGCCCCTCTCTTGTGCGTCGGTGACATGTACGTATGCCCTCTTCCGGTTGTTTGTTCATGCAAGTGTGAGCGAGGACGGCGCCCTGCCAAGACGACGGAGGCACTCCGGATCGCAGTTCTCCGCGTGGGGAAGACCCGTTCGGCAACCAAGCTGTCCAATGATATCTTGCGCCCTACCTGAGAGGCATCACAAAGAAGGAATGTCTTTGGCTCTGCTCTTCTCTCTTGTTCTGCGTGCACGTCTAACTTGCTTTCCTCTCATGAGCACGAACTATGGTCATGATGCACTCGTCTTCGCATCCACGCTCCATTGCGCTTTCCTGTTGCACTATCTACGCACGTACAAATAACAAATCACGTCCACAACGCGCCGCCGCCCCGTCACGTGTCCTCAAACGGCAACCACACCCCCAACAGCTATCATCATGATGGTGAAAGTGGGAAGACGGACGCAGCTCAACTGGACGCCACCTCCCTGTCGGTCACTGCGCACGCAACCTCAACTCACGCGTACGGGAGCTCAAAAAACTTTGCCAACACCAAGCGAGACGCGGCAACCCTTGTCGACGCCACCGCGTCGGTCGCCCGGCCCGCCATCACGCCCCACAAATACGAGGACTGCATCAACTGGAACAACAAGAGCATGTACGCGCCGCTGGTCATCGGCGCCGTCGCGTCGGTCGCCCCGCCCACCACCACGCCCCACAAGTACGAGGACTGCATCAACTTGAACAACAAGAGCATGTACGCGGCGCTGGTCGTCGGCGCCGCCGCGTTGGTCGCCCTGCCCGCCACCACGCCCCACAAATACAAGGACTGCATCAACTTGAACAACAAGAGCATGTTCGCGGCGCTGGTCGCGGGTGACGCCGTGTCGGTCGCCCCGCCCGTCACCACGCCCCACAAGTACGAGGACCGCATCATTGTGAACAACAAGAGCATGTACGCGGCGCTGGTCGTCTACGTCGCCGCGTCGGTCGCCCCGCCCACCACCACGCCCCACAGGTACGAGGACTGCATCAAATTGAGCAACAAGAGCATGTACGCGGCGCTGGTCGTCGACGCCGCCGCGTCGGTCGTCTCGCCCGCCACCACGACCTACAAGTACGAGGACTGCATCAACTTGAACAACAAGAGCATGTACGCGGCGCTGGTCGTCGACGCCGCCGCGTCGGTCGTTCCGCCCGCCACCACGACCTACAAGTACGAGGACTGCATCAACTTGAACAACAAGAGCATTTACGCGGCGATGGTCGTGGTTGAAACCATGTCGGTCGCCCCGCCCGTCACCACGCCCCACAAGTACGAGGACTGCATCAACTTGAACATCAAGAGCATGTACGCGGCGCTGGTCGTCGACGCCGCCGCGTCGGTCGCCCCGCCCGACACCACGACCTACAAGTACGAGGACTGCATCAATTTGAACAACAAGAGCATATACGCGGCGCTGGTCGTCGGCGCCGCCGCGTCGGTCGCCTTGCCTGCCGCCACGCCCCACAAGTACGAGGACTGCATCAAATTGAGCAACAAGAGCATGTACGCGGCGCTGGTCGTCATTGCGGCCGCGTCGGTCGCCCCGGCCGCCATCACGCCCGGCAAGGCCGAGGACGGTATCAACTTAAGCTACGGTGCCTTGTACGTTGCGCTTGTCGTCGGTGTGAGTGGGGTTAATATTGTGACGGCCACGGCGCCCATGTCTTCCAATTGCTTTTTTTTCTTCTGTTGTATCGCTGCATGTGGCGATAAGCTGGCGTCGTCAGAGTGTCTATACCTTGCTGGGCAATACACATCGGTTCTTTCTGTAGTTGCCTTGTCTTGTCAGGTTTCTTGTGGTGGTCGTGACGAATTCACAAAAGAGAGGTCGTGGGATCTCATCGGAAACCGGGCATGAAATGCGGACGAGAGGAGCTCGTGTACAGCCGCAGCGGCATCACTTTGATAGGTGCACTGCACGACGTCCGTCGCAACTATGTTAACGTTCGTATGTCAAACATGCAAAATAAATGCATCTTTCTCAATCGCTTTCCACAACACTATCCCCACCATCACTCCCCCAGCCGGCACCCGCGTCTCCAGTGATCCCCCCGTCCTCCTCCGGAACAAAGGAGTTCATGCGGTTGCGGAAAGCAGTTGCGGCGTCATGCGTCAGGATGGGCACGGACGCGCAGTCACCTGGCACCAAAGCCATGTTCGCCGAGACGAGGGAGTGCATCTCAACGCTCTCAACAGACAAGGACGACCTCTCGTCGCTCACCAAGCCGCCGGTAAAAGAAAACGCACGCTCACAATATGATCATGATCCAATAGCACCAAAGAAAACACCAGCCAATCGGTACAGAGCAGGGAACTGCGGCCGGTGTCGAAACCAAAATGGCAATCGTGGCTCCCACTGAGATGACTCGGTCATGCGCAAAAATGCAGTAAGCTCGGCGCGGGCGTCGGTACCGAGAGACCGAACCGCTGCGGTTGACGAAGGGGCGGCCAGCGTCCCGCTGGTGCTCTCCCATCGCAAGAGAGATGTTCTCGCTTGCGTGCGCTCCACAGATGGCAAGGGAGGTGGCACTTGGCCTGATCCCGGCAGGCCTCCGCCACCGGGTGTTGAGTCGACAACCGCTGCCGACCCGAGCTGCGCGCAGGCCACGGAAAGAGCCTTCTCCGCGTCGGCAACTGGATTCTCGACTCCAATCCAGTCGGCCACTTTGCGCATGGTCCGCACCCCCCCCGGTGTAATGTAGACCGCGCCGAGGACCGCACTGTTCTTCATCCAGTTCTTGGGGCTGTCAGTTGCGTTGAAGAACAATCGGTCAACCTTGTCGCGAAGCTCGAGCACAGCTGTCCGCGCCACGACCCCCAAGCAGTCCACGTGCTCCTCTTCCTCGATGTAGGCGAGACCGCAGCTGTACAAACGGTTGTCAACTTCCATGACCGCGTCCTCATTGTGCTTCAGGTAATCCTCGATGTTCACCGCCCCGACGGCCAGCGGCAAATCAGGAAACCGCGGCACGTTGATGTTGTCCATGTGCATTGTCTTGCGGAGCTCGACCACAAGAAGGAAGGTCTCGGATAGCGTCGCCTTTGGCCGCTCGCTGGCTTTCGTAACCTCGAACGCCGGCTGCAAAACGGCGATCAGCTGTCGCATCACGTTCAAATCATTCTCCGAAATCTGGCGCTTCAGCTGGTCGGCCGTCAGCGACTGAGAGCGAAAGAAGGCAAAAAGGCGCGGCCACATGGCATACAGCCGGCACAATGACGAGAACGTGGACCCCCCGCGCGTCGGCACGTCGGGAAGTAAGTTGCGGCATGCAGGGTCTTCAGGAACTTCGATCCGTGAGAGGAAGAGCGCCTCAACGGGGGATTGCTCGAAGAAGCCTACCGTGGCGCGGCAGCGAGCGAGGAACTCTCGACCAAGCGTATTGCGGCACGTCTTGCGTGGTCGAGCTTGACGACTCACTGATCGGGAGAGGCGGGCAGACCGCTGCGTTGGAGTCTCCCCCGAGCCCCCCATTGCGTGTCGCACTGCGTTGTGAATGGAGTGGGAGGCACAAGGCACCCACGCACCTGTGAAGCCAATCATCGCCTTGCGTACGTTCGCGCCAGAGTCAGTTGTCGCGGAAGCGACATCGGACATCTCCAAACCAGAGAATGAAACCCGGTTCGCCACCCACAAGCGGATGTTGGTGTAGTTGTGTCGCCCCGAGCATCACCACGCGCCAAGCGACAGCTCCCTCACTTCCCCTGACGACAATTCCACAAACCGCAGCACAACCGAGCCGTAGCTAAGATGAGAGTGGGTCTCTGTCCACATGTCCGTGGCGACATGCGCAAATGCAGCACCGGCGTACGCGTCCTTAGCCGTCGCGATGGCAGTTCGCAGAGCGTCCCGTACAAACGAAGCCAGCTCTGTCAGGAGATGAGCGACCGTCCCAAGGGCAGGAGGGGCGTACTGGGCCTTGAGTCCGTCCAGGAACGCGCGCACGTACGCGTTCCTCCCAAAAACATGCGGCGACCTGGTCATGATTTGCATTTGCACAAATCGCAGGTGGTGCTCGCGGCGGGCCCGCGGAAGCAGCAACCGGCGAATAGACCTGTCAGCAGCCACAGAGCGCGTCCGGTTCCCACCTTGGGCATTAATCAGCAAATAAAGCGTAGCTTTCAGGTGGTCGGCACGCCGAGTTGGACCGGCCTGGCCCTTCCTCGTCCCCTCATCGTGTTTGCTGCCATTGCTCGGTGCTCCGCCCTTGAGGAAGGGATGCGTCTCGACCCCATCGATTGCACACACGCGGCAGCGCACGACAAGGTCTGCGACCGGCTCCCCATCCTCCTCGCGCTGGTAGACGTCCAGCAGTCCCCACAAGGCCGATCTTGCATCGGGCTTGGCCACGTACCTGGGCTGGAGGGCCCATTCCTTGCCACGGTGCATCACAGACGTCTTCGCGTCTGCCATCTCAAATGTCCGTGTGATGCCGACTACATCACGGACAAAGATCTCAAACCTTGGTGCAGTTGCAGCCAAGGGGCGTCCCACACTCAGGGGGCGCTTGCGACCAGACTGTCGCGGCTCGATGTCGGCGTCATCGTCCTCTGGCACTTCTTGACGGCTATCAGAAGGAGGGAGAGTCAAACCGTCACCCGACGCAGACGAAGAAGCCTCTGTTGTCGTTGACATTGCGGGCGCCGCGGAAAGCTGGCGTCAAGCCGAGAGGCTGCGGCCAGCAAACGGGCACGTTGAGCAGCTCGCTGAGAACTCATGAAGAAAAGCCCGCTGAGCGCGTATGCTGGCGGAAAGAGGGAAGGTAGGGGGGCGGAGCAAGGGAATTGTGCGAAGGCGGGAAGAAAACAGAGTGCCAGAGGCACGAGCGACCCGGAGAGCTTGAGGCCGGAGATGGAGCCCTACTCAGCTCAATACACGAACGGCGCTGTATTATCGTGCGGCACGCGTTTCTTTGTGCACGGCCATCGACGCTGAGTCTGTCCGAGCTCACGTGAGGTGCCGTATCGCAGCCCCAGCAGATATTTCGGGTCCTAAGGCTGAGCATGACGGGTACAGTGCTGTGTGGCCCTCGTGCTGTCTTTCGTGCCGACTTCTCAGGTATGCTTGTTCAAACTGATGGTGGAGAGAGCCCGCGGAGGGAGCCGCAAGAGGGATCCGAGCTCTGATTGGCCAAACGGAGCGTCTCACAGGATTGTTTTCTGATGCGGCCGCTTCAGAGCCCCAGCTTCGAGCGAGTTGGTCGCCCAGACAGCGAGGATTGCAGCAGCTCCGCGGTCCTTTGATTTGCAGGCCTGTAAGCTTCCGCTTACACTCTGATACTCACTTCTGGCTGTCGCGTGCGGATTTTCTGGTATGACTTGCCGGGCTTGGGTGGAATCGCCCACCTGCTGATGGCCTTCGAGTATGGGTGCCGACATCAAGATACTCATGGGTATACTCAATCAACAAATACCCGTGGTAGGGCCTGGTGTGGACGGCGAGCCGCCCGTCTTCGACGAGGCGGACTTTCAGAGCCGGTTTCGAATTCCACGTGCTGTATTCATGCGCATCTACAACGACATAAAGGACGAGCCGTTTTTCCGCCAACGCGTCAACGCCACCGGGCGCCCCCAGGCGCTTCCGCTTCAGAACATCGTCGCCGCGCTGCGCGTTCCTGGCAACGGCGAGGCGGCGGACCGCCCCGATGAGTACGTCCGGTTGTCGAAGTCGACCACCAGTGCCGCCGTCAAAAACTTCATCGAGGTCATCGTCAACAATTACGAGTCGGCCTACCTGCGCGCGCTGACGTACGAGGACATCACGCGCATCCTAGCGTTCAACAAGAACCGGGGCTTGCCCGGCTGTATCGGCAGCTTGGACTGCAGCCACTAGGAGTGGCACGGCTTCCCGGAGTCGGCGGCGAGAGAGCACAAGGGAAGGTCGGGCAAGCGGTCTATCGTCCTGGGGACGGTGTGCGACCACGATCTCTGGGTTTGGCCCGTCTTTGCCTGCTCGCCAGGAAGCAACAAGGACATCACCGTCCTCAAGCAGATCCCTTTATTTTCTAGTGTCGTGCGCGGCGAGTGGCTGCCACGTCACTGTTTTTTTGCAGTAAACGTGAAGTGGTTTCTGCCCGTAAAGCCGACGGGGAAAGACCCCGTCAGAAAAACCCAGCACAGGATGTGGAGCGACAAAAAAAAGAGAAAGAACACGAACGCCTGAATCGCAGGGCGCGAAGCGCACCAGAACGCCGAAACGAACGCAAACGCAGCGCTGATTTACTCATGGAAGCAAGCCGACCCAGACGCACACACTCATATACCCTCAGAGGACGCACGGCAAGCAAATACCCGACCCAGGAAAAGACGGTCATAGAGGGACCGGTGCCCGACGGGCCACGGTCCCTGACGCGGGGTCCTGGCTGGCCCATGCCACGAATTAAGGGACCCCCTTCCACTGGAAGAGAGATCTGGCCCCTGGACTTACGTCAGCTGGGACTGAATTAGCCCAATAAATCTCCAGGGACTTATCCCAAGATTTTCAATTCTTCGATTGAAGTCCTCGTGGGATATCGACCATGGCCGAGATCTGATCTCGCCCCCGGGCCTTGCCCCGGTCACAGAAGCTTCCACAAGCTTCTTGGCCCCTCTAGGGAGCCCGGATCGAGGGGTCGCGTGTCCCCCTCGTCTATGTCAGGCCCCCCCCTCGGGCCCCGAGGGAGAGGGATGTGAGCCTCGGGTGCGCCCCTGAGCCCCACCTGGCATGCGCCCGAAGGGGGCGCCACACACCGCTCCCTCTGGGGGGCGTTATGTGTGTGCTCGCGGCCCCTCCACCGGCCCATACCGGAGGGATCGCGTCATCCGAGGACAGGGGGTTTCCCCCCCATATCCCCCTTCTCTCGCTGGACCGGGGGCGGTGTCCAGAAGGGGCTTGTGAATCTGTCACTTTTCATAGAATCAGAATATACTCCACTTGCGCTGACATGCACTTAGATTTGAGTTTTTGATGATGTCATGTATCTGGATTCGGATCTGATCTCGTCGGTCGGAGTAAGGATCAGCATTTTATTTGGTCATGTTATCGCTCCGATTTCGATTATACTCTGTGTACCTATGGTGCGTGTCCCGAAAATCAGACATCGCGGATTTTTCTTTTCTTCCCGGCCCACTGGCCTTCTGCAACGGTCTGATAATGTAATGTGACCCGCCCGGTCCCACTGTGCTTCCAGAACGGCCCCTGACAGAGTTAGCAGAGGCGGCACCTCCTGACGCGTCATGGGGGAAAGTGTCATTCATTGCAGATTCGACAGGTGACGATCACGCGGCCCAATCAAAGGCACGGATACTAGCGCAGGCATGTGCTGACAGTTCGTGCACGAAGAAAAGGGCATGACCTTACCAATAAAAACGTGAAAAAGACCCCCATGTAGCCCCCTGTGAAGATGAGACGATTTGGGACACCCTTCATCGAAGCTCCAGTTAGCACATGAGCTTTGGCGTTGCAAACCTGTAACCCCAAGAACCTGAAACAGACTGGCTCCAAGATTGGGGCTATCTCAGAGGCCCATAGAACAGTGCCCACAGGCGGGTACTAAGGAGTTGTCAGCCAAGCTCGCGTCGGGAGAGGCTCTTTCCATGGTGGCCAGTCGAGAATTATCTCATACCCCACCCCACCTGCCCCCGTGCAGTGATTTGTCAAGCCTTCAGAAAAATCGCATGTCTCATTTTTGGGACACGCACCATTGAGTGAGTAGATTCCGTCCGAGGACGTTTCTGCACAAACTGGGATCGGCCCATGTACCAACGAGAAGTTGTCCGACGACGCCACCAACAAAGTATGGCGCCAGCCAACGTACGTCTTGAGGTGGTCTCAATCTCCTGGGAAACTGGAGTGGTATGGTGTACCTGCAAAATTCCAGCGTGCATACTAAAAGCTACATTCTCGTCATCGGACACCAAAAGATTTGTGGTGCTGCGGGCAGTGCTCCCCAATTCAGGACGAGTGCTCGTCGGGGTGCAACAGTGGTCCACGCCGAAGGGTGTTGCGACAACAAAAGGCGTAGTTTATATTCGTCGAGTAGCAGGGGGGCAGGGCTGCTTCTCACGTGAAGAGAATAAGATTATGCTGCGGATACTCAAAAACCTTCACGTCTTGGTCCGGGCATCCGGCTCGGGTGTGCCAGACACATTTCCCTCTCAGTTGCGAAGGTCCGGCCCCTATCTCCGAGCTGGTAGCCAACATTGGCATCTTGTTCGCCTGCGGCGTCGCAAGGGCTGCCCCAGAATGCTTTTGTAGCGCGCAGACGATTCTGGGAGTCTGATAAACTCAAGTAAAGTATCTTCACTCTGACTACAATATATCCTGCCCTCGGAGATTTATTAAGGCACATTATAATTGTCGGTGCATGGACAGAGTAGGTTAAGAATACGCAGCTACGGCATGAATATGGATATATCCGAGTACACTGTGCGGATATATCTAGCTCATCAATATCCACCTCAGCCCCTGGTGTCCAGCCGCCCCACACGGGCCAGGGGGGAACCCTTGGCGACTCGTCCCGCCTTCCCTCCTAGAGGGGCTGGCTGTGGGGTGTCCGCCCGGGGCGTTCACAGCCCGAGGACTCCCCGGCGTACGGTGAGCCCCTCCCACCAGGGCGCATAAGTCGGTCCCCATTGCGTGGGGACCTGACGATCCGGGTGTCCCGTGGGCACCCTCATCGTGACGAGGTGGGACAGCGCCGAGAGCGCCTGTCCGGGGTTCTTCCCCTCTCTCCGACGACCTCGTGCCCCGCCCTTGGGTGAAGCGTACCGAACTTCCCCGGGTCCCCGTCTCGCGGGGTCCGATGGCGTCGGCCGATGCGGCCGACGGTACGGCCGCCATGGCGGTCGACAGTCGGGGCGACGCTCCCGGTGACGTCCTCGAGGAGAAGGAGGAGATCTACGGCGCTTTGGCCTCCCTCTTGTCGGCTTCTTGGCCGACCCCTGCCGTCGTTGACGACTCGTTTCGCCGGTTCCCCTGGGACCTCGGGGGGTCCCTGGTTGAGCAGCGGTATGCGGCCCTCGAGGGCCGCCGCATGGTCAGTCTGTGGACGACCATCCGGGCCAACTATGGACCGTTGTACGCCGTCCCCGAGGAGACGGCAGCGGACTTCCCCTTTCTCCGCCGCCAGGAGGACTGGCGGGTGTGTCGGGTGCTCCGCCACTTGGCGGTGCGGGACTTCCTTCCGGAGGTGGGTGACAAGCCCTACTTTTGTTGGGATTATTACCCTGGCGCTCCCCCCAAGATGGGGGAGAAGGACCGTGGCTACTTCGTGCCGGGCGCCCTGGCAGAGTGGAAAATCTGCACCACCCTGGGCGTCCTCGTGCTCCTTGAACAGCGGGAGGTACGGGAGGTTTCTGTACTCCAGCGTAAGGCCATGTACCCGGTCGCCCCCCTTTGGTGGGCGTCGGTAGAGGTGCCGCGCGGCATGGCCGCGCGGATGCCCCAGATGGTGGCGCTGCGTGGCAGAAAGCTGAAGGGGGAGACCCTCGGGGTGCCCAACCACATCATTTTGGCGATTATTTGGGCCTTCGAGGTGGCCGACGTCTTCGTCGGCAGCATCCGCCACCACGGCCACTTGTGGCGTCTGCCGCTGGTCCTACGGACGGCTTTAGGTGAGCTCACGGCCGAGCGATTGTGCTCGGCCGACTTGTCGGTTCACCCTCTCTTGAAGGCCAGGCTAGAGCTCCTCCGCCTCTTGGAGGAGTTGGGGAAGGAGTTACGGCTCCTTTCTGATGGAAGCCCCCGAGGGGTCTTCCGGTGCGCCAAGGTGTTTGATGACGACGGGGTGTTGGTCCTCATGGAGGGCCTTGGTGACGCCACCCTTCCTTAGGGGAAGGATGTCCCTCATGAGCTGCGCCTCCGCCCCTTGGATCGGGACTTGGCCTTGGCGGGGCCGAACCAGTATGGTCCAGCGGCCCTTTTGGCGCCTCCGGTGTGGCTGCCGCCGTCTCCTTCCGCGAGTTCCGTGGGCGCGTCCTATTCAGCTTCGCCCCTTTGGGGGGCGGTCTCTCGTCCGTATGCCCCCCGTGGGGGCGGTCGTTGCGGTCGGTCGCGTCGCACACACCCTGGGGGTGGTTTGGTCCCCCTTATCGGGGGACGCTCGGGTCCGCCGTTGGCGGCTCTTCCCTCATTCTCTTGGGACGGGGCCGCCCATTTGGGGGCCACTCGGCCCGTGAGGCGTGCGGTGTAGGCGGTCTTGGCCCGCTCATTAGGGAACCTCCCCCCGATCCCCACCAACGGCGTGGATCACACCCTGATGATGGCCTTGAGCCGCACCTTGGTGCGGCTTCGCAACGAGATGGCCACTATCGTGTCACGACCTATGGGTGACCGCAAAGCTGACGTGCTGTACTCCCTGAGTACAGTCGAGTCAATCCGCCGCCTTTTGGCGGAGAAGTCCGGCGCTGTCGTGGCGCAGACCAACACCGTTTTGGCGTGGTGGTCCATCCGCAACTTGGCGTTGCCCCCGGCCCCGGCCGTGGGCGGTATCTCGCCGGCGACGCACCAACGTCCGCCGTTTCCGGCCCCACCCCACTATGGGGTGGGGTCTGGCCCTTCTGCTCCGCCCCATTATGGGGCGGGCTCGGGTTCTGTCGCCCCGTCCCATTTTGGGACGGGCGCGGGTTCTGCTACCCCGTCCCATTATGAGGCGGGCTCCGGTTCTGCTACTCCGGCACTTTATGGGACGGCGACTGGTCCCTTGGCGACACCTCCGACCTTCTCGGGGCCGGGGTATTACTCGCACAATGAGGATCCGGGTCAGGGCTATGACCCTGACTTTTGTTCGCTGTCGGGGGGTTGGTGACTTGTCACCGGGGGTGCATGGCACGACTTTCCCTCGGTCATTGGTTGTGTCACTCTTCACCGCCCCCTTTAGGGATCGGTGCCACACTGTGAGGGAGAGTGCGAGAGAGTCCCGTAGGGAATAAAGGGGGTTAGCCACTCTTCTTGTCTACCCTTGTTTCCGTGCCGTGCAAGGCAGCTTGCCGGTTCTGTGCCCTTTCCTGGACTTGGTCAGAAAAGTACACCTCTTCCCGCGTCAAGGCGGGGAGTTTGTATTTCTTCCGGAGACAGAATTTCCGGAGGGCTTCCCTCGGGAGGGAAGATGCAAATTGCCACGTGGCTTCCTTTTTGGGATACCCAAAGCATTTGACTAGGAGCTTCAATTGCCCGTCATCATTTCAGCCATGTTTGATAAACTTTTCAAGCACGAATTTTGGCCCATCCTTAAATTGGGTTCCCTCCTTAAAGAGGGCTTGTGCCTTAAGGGCATGGGTCTACTTGGCGTTTCGCGCCGGGGGCGTGGGAGCTCCTGTGACATGGTCACTGCCTACCGTCCGGATGCCCCTGGGGCACTCTACCAGGAACCGGTACGCATCGGTCTGTAGCACCATGTAGGGCCCTTAGGTCTTGAACCTCAGCTTCTTCGGTGAGCGGAAGGGGGCATCCCGATTTACCCAGTCCCAAGCCTTGAGCTGGTTATTCTTTACCCGAGTACGTACGTCAAACGCACGCTTGTACGCATCCTGAGCTTTGCCCAGGTGCTCTCGGACCTTTGGGATGAGAACCTATAGGTCCTCTACATATTGTTCCACCGCCGATCCTCGGGTGGGACTTCCAGCGCAACTCAGTGGACACCATCTCCCCAAAGACGCGGACGATGAAGTGGGACGACAGCACGTCCACGGTGGCCACGCGGAGCTGGATGGGGAACACGCGGCCCGCGCCCCCTCGCCGGGGAAGCAAGCCGAAGGCCCGAGCTGGGGCTATCCGGCTTCGGCAAGGAGTAACCGTGGGCCCGCGGTGCATCCAGGCGGTACAAGTGTGCTGCAACGTCAAGGGGGTCCACCGGGTACGGGAACGCCCCGTCAAAACGATCCTACGGAAGGTACTGTTGCACAAAGCGGTCGCGGAGTTCTCCCCTAACACCCCGCGGTCCCTCTACCTGACGAACATCGGGGGCGTGCCGGTGCACCTAACGAAGGGGTACATCATCGGAACCGCGACGGCCTACAATGGACTGCTGCACGACGTCGAGGAGGAGGAGGAACCGGGGGCGGTCCTAACAATGCGGGCGGATCCCCGTGACAAGCCCGACGAGGAGGTCAAGACGGGGCGGCAATCCGAAGAGAGGACCGACGAGGGACAACCGTCGCCCCACCCTCCGGACAAGACGTGTCCCAAGCCGGAGGTCCACTGAGAGGGTGTCCCTGGTACGCTCCGCGGTGCCGTGGACGACCTCCTCGAGGAATACAAGGCGCTATGGGCGGGACAACTCGGCAAGGTCGACGTCACCTCGCACCGGATCGAGGTGACCCCCGGGGCACGGCCACGGCGGGCCCAACCCTATCGGGCGAGCCACGCTTCGAGGGACATCTTCGCCAAGGAGGTGCAACGCCAACGGGACTTCGGGGTTATCGAGCCCTCAAGTGCCGATTGGGCCTTCCCGGTGGTTCTGGCTCCGAAACCGGACGGGACAGTGCGGTTCTGTGTGGATTTCCGCCGACTTAAAGGGGTCACGGTGCGGGATGTGTACCCGTTGCCACGTATGGACGATTGTATTGACTTCATCGGGGACGCCAAGGTGTTTTCGACGCTCGACTGCAACTCGGGGTATTGGCAGATCCCCGTGGCGGACGAGGACCGGGACAAGACAACCTTCGTTTGCTACGAGGGGGCCTTCCGCTACATCCGCCTTCTCTTCGGTCTGTCCAATGCCCCGGCGACCTTCCAACGGGCCATCGACATGATCCTCGGGGGACCCAAGTAGAAGAGCTGCCTCGTGTACCTCGACGACATCATCTTCTTCTCGCAGTCGGCGAGGAAACACGCGGAACACCTCCGGGAGGTCTTCACGGCGCTGCGCGGCGCGGGTGTCTCCCTGAAGGCCAAGAAGTGCCACTTGTTCCAAGAGGAGGTCAAGTATTTGGGCCATATCGTGGGCCGGGGGGAGCTGAAGGTACAAGACAAGAACATCCGCGGACTCAAGGAGCCGTCTCCCCCGCGGTGCAAGAGGGACCTACGCAGCTTCCTCGGGTTGTGTAATGTGTATCGGAAGTTCGTCAAGGACGAAGCCCGAGTGGCGCGGCCGTTGGCCGCCATGACAAGTTCCAAGAGGCCCGACCGGTGGGGGACGCTGTCCGACGAGGCCCTGGGGGCATTCAAGGAACTCAAGAGGCGACTCACGGAGGCCCCCATCCTCGCTCTGCCGAGGCGACAAGGGACCTACACGTTGGACACGGACGCAAGCGCGGGGCAGGTCGGCGCTGTCCTTCTACAGGAACAACCCGACAAATCCACGCGGCCCGTGGGCTATTGGAGCCGCTCTCTCAACGCGGCGGAGCGAAACTACAGCACGACGGAGCGGGAGTGCCTCGCGGTTGTGTGAAAGTCCCTCCTTCTCCGCCTCTTCGTCGAAGGGAACCGCTTCACGGTACGCACGGACCACGCGGCGCTCAAGTGGATGCTACACATGGACGGGGCCCACGGGAGACTGGCGCGGTGGCGGCTGCGATTGGCGGAGTTCGACTACGTGGTACAGACGCGCCCCGGGGCGTCACACCACGCGGCGGATACGATGTCACGCATCTCAACACCCGCGAGAGACGAGGGGCCGATACCCGACGCGGTACCTTGTCTCGCTTTGCCCAACTCGTCGGCCGCGTGGCAGTTACCGCCGGAGACAAAGGGGGGACTCCTAGGCCCCCTGACTCTCGCCGAGCTCCTCAAGGGGCAGGCGGAGGACGGACGGTGCAAGAAGGTCCGCGCAGCAATGGACAGCAACGACAAGTCGCGGTACCGCGAGGACCCGAACGGCCTATCTGTGGGCACGGCGCCGTTGGACGGGGCCGCGCAAGTCTATGTGCCGACCCACATGCGCTACGGGGTAATGATGCGGGAGCCCTACTCTCAGTAAGCCGGGCACCCGGGGGCGAACAAGATGTACACGACGATGCGACGGTGGTTTTGTTGGGAATCAATGGTGGTGGACGTCTACGCCTTCGTGGCCAACTGCACGCAGTGCGCGAGGAACCGCGTCGGCAAGCGACGCAAGACAAACTACCTCAAGACCTTCCCCCCGACGGAACCGCTGACGGATCTGTGTATGGACCTGCTTGGCCCCCTCCCCTGGACGGCGGCGGGGAACGAACATCTGTCAGTCATCTTGGACCGCTTCTCCAAGATGACGCGGGCCATCCCCCTTCAGCGAATCGATGCGGAAACCATCGCGGCAGCCTTCCTGGACCACTGGGTGGCGGCGTACGGACCCCCGGTGACGGTGTTGTCGGACAATGACCCCGAGTTCCGCTCCACGTTCTTCCAAGGGGTTTGCTCGCTCCTCGGGGTCTCTAACCGGTACTACACGACGTACCATCCGCAAACGAACGGCCAAGTGGAACAGTACAACCGGACCATCGTGGGCCAGTTGCGGACGTACGTCGAGGACCACCAAGACCGATGGGACGAGTTGGTGTCGATGCTGACGTTGGCGTACGACAGTCGACCGCAGCAGAGCACCAGGGGCTGTCATGGATATATCCCTGATGAATATATCCATGCATTATATCCGTATCCACTTCGGATACGAGCCGGGAACGCATGTTCTAAATGCATTATGAGAAAGAGAGGACAGGGTATATCTATCCTGTCCGACAAAAGTTGCAAGATTATATCAGATCCGTATTCCAGATATGAGAGGCAGGATACAGGGATATACAAGATTATTGAACTTCTCGGGCCGACAGCATTCCGGTACAACGCAGTCCACCTCTCTTTTCCCAATCCGACAATCGGGAGATTCATGTGCAAGCAAGTTGCAGCGACAAGCGGCACTCCCGCCCGACCCGGAAGAAGCCGTTCAAGCACGCGACTCGGCCCGTTTGCGATATCAGCAAAGTGTGACACGAGTTTTAGACCGGTCTATCTGACGACCGTTTACAAAAACGGCGGGGAACTGCCTGGACCGCGCCCGTTGGGGCGCACACATCAAATGTGAATATCACGTCGTACTTGACGTTCATTTAGCACTCAACAAGTGTCTGAATGGCTTCTTTCTCTGCCCCTAATTGTGCGGCCTGACAGACTTGTAGGAATATATTCGGATGCAATAATCGTACTCAGATACGGATATAATCTACGTAATAATCCGGATTCGGAGGCAGATATCCGCATTCGGATCTTAGTTAAGCGATTTATCCGTAATCAGATACACCGCATCGGCGTGTATCTGTATCCTATTTCGCCTCGAATTGCATATCCTGAGAACCCCTGCAGAGCACCGGGGAGGCGCCTCTCGAGTTCGTCACCCCCGAGCGTGTACGGAGTCTCTCCGTGGAACGCCTCGTTGGCTCTCCTTCACCCAAGGAGACGGACGGCAGCCCACGAGCCGTCCGCGAGGGTATCCGTGCGCGGCTGCGGAACCTAATCCAGAAGGTGCGGAAGTCCCTCACGCTGGCACAGCGGCGGTACAAGAGGAACTACGACGCCCGCGTACGACCGGTCAAGAAGGACGACCACGCGGGGAACAGGGTTTTCCTCGATGGCCACACGCGGACCAAGTATAAGCTCGGGACCCGCGCGGCCGGGCCGTACAAGGTTTTGTCCCGCGGAGAGGGCACGTTTTCGCTGGACATCGGTGGGTACCCTGAGACGGTAAGCAGCAACCACGTGACGGCGGCGCCGGGCCCGCCGGCGGATCCGCAGACGCTCTTGCAGAACCTCGGGGTACCCCAAGACATTGTGGTCCCCGAGGGGCATCAACACACGGGCAAGGAGTTCGTCTGGGAGGCCTTCGTGGGCCACGAAGTCGCTGACGATGGTACGCTACGCCTGTGGACCCGCTGGTGGGGTTACCACCCCGAGGAGGACACCCTCGAGTTGGCCAGTCGATTCGACCGACGTCAGGTGCTCCAGTACATGCGGCGTGTGGGCCTACGAGTCGAAGAAGCCGGGTCGGTCTTCGACTTCCTCGCTTAAGTCGATTTCCATGCGGGACACGTGGGTTTTCAAGTTCCGAATCGTGGCCGATTTTTGTTCACCACACGTGTCCCAGTCGGAGCCACGTGGCCGTGGTGGTGACTTTCACTGTCGCGCGGCGAGATCGTTGCCCTCCCCGTGGCCGTGCCGTCGGGCCAAATTGATCGGGCATCGTGGACGTGCCTTGAAGGGGCGAATCGGGCCGACTGGCCAGTGCGGATCTGTCAGGAGGTGGATCGCAAGGTGGGATCGGGATTCGGTTCGGGATACAAGGGGCGCTCTCGTGAGGGGTATGCAAATGACCTACGCGGGGTTTCCTGGTCGCTGATGTGCCGACCGGCACCGTCGACGTAACGACACCTTCTACACTCTGAGCTACTACAACCCCGTGGGGTGGTCCCCTCTCTCCCGTCGTGTTTCATCCTCCCCTTGTTGAGCGGCGCCTCGAGGCGGGCCCACTTGATACGGCGGATGGCCCACGGGGTACGCCGCCGCACGTTGAGGTCGTCCGTTGTGTCCGCGGGGACCCACGGGAGTTCCGACATGCTGCCGTATGAGACCTCCACCCCGTAGCACCACGCGGGAGTCGACAGGTTCAAGCGCGAGCTGGTCGCCGTGGCACAACTTAGGTACTCCGCTTGATAACGGACGACGAGGTGGCCTGTGAGCCCGCCCCGGTAGTGTTTGCGGGCGGTCGTCGACTGGACTGTCGTGGGGTCTTCCTTGTCGGACGCCCCGATGAACGGGGGAGATGTTTAAATGTAAGCGAAGGTCGGCACCAACAGCGAGTCCCCGGGGGCGTCGTCCATGAAGCCGACGTAAGAACGACGGTACCCCGCCTCACAGCTACGCCGCACCACGATGATCGACAAGGCTCGGTCGTCGAGGGACGGTACGAGGGCGTGCGGCTTGGCGGCAGTCTGCTTGGCGAACGGGTTGGCGGGGCGCACCGAGTCGATGCCCCAAAATGTTGCGTGGGCCAGCGTGTCCGCTGCGCCCATGCGGGCCTCCTCGTGCTCTTACGCCGGTGCCCACGTCGACGGGTCGGAGAACACATGTAGGGGGCCCACGGCGGTGGAGGATGTCATCTCATTTTCTTGTCGGCCATCGCGGAGGACGACGCGGACGCGGACACCTTGTGGTCGGCGGCCGCCGGGTCCTCGCTCTGACGAGTGTGGTGGGGGCAGCCGCGTGGTGGCAGAGGGGGGGGAGGGGGGGAGACCCCCCGAGGACCCACAGAAGCAAGAAGCAAGAAGCGACGGGCACCACGGGGGGGGGGTGGACAACACGTCGTGGGGTGGGAGGAGGAACGAGTCGGCGAGCACCGCGTCGCAACTAGCGCGGATTGGTTACGTCGCGGGGTGGTGGGGAGGAGCCGCGAAGTTGCACGTGGTGGGGGGGTGAGACCGGGGTGTTCGTGCGGGCCCACGGGGAGGGGTGGGGCCAACGTTTGTCACGGGGGGTGTGGGGGCCGCGACACACCGGTGCAGGCCGCGCGCCACGCCACACCGGTGTGGCGTGGGGCCGATCCAGTCCGAGGACCGACCTCGACTACCCCTCTGGGGCGAGGATCGCGGGGGGGGGGGTGGCGGTTGTTGCCGGCACCCGGCCAGGGGGCCGGGCCGGAACCCCCTCCCCAGGGGTCGTCGCGGGACGGGCAGGGACGCCACGTCACGCGACGAGGGAGCTGTCTGGCGGTCGGGGGTCTTACAGTTGGAAGGGGCGTGGCCCCTCAGCTGTGTACAGCACACCCCCGGGGGCCGTCCCCAAATATCCCGATCCAGGCCAGCAAGGGAATGATCTGTCCAGATCTCGGGGAGATCGGATTCGGTCGGGAGCGGGGCTTTTCCCCAGTGGTTTTCCCAACACTTCTACTTCTTGTTTGAACTTTTCGTTTTGGAGGGATTTATCTGTTTGGCGCATTTGGGGCGGCTACTTTGGCCACCGGCGTTCGGGTTGAAAGGGGTTTTTTGACAGCGGGGACGCCGTCCCCGTCGCCGTTTGATAAAACCAACTGTGCTTTGGACTACGATTCCCCCCTGGGTTTTGCCGTGATCCTCTCCTCCCGTTGGGGGAAGACTGGGCTGTGGGTCGATTCCCGAAACAGTTCCTTGGATGGACCGGGCTAATCAAGAGGCCACTTCGGCCAGACGACGAACCAACGTGATGGTGCTTTGAACCGCTACAGTGGTGGTGCTGTCGATAGAGCACCCACGTGTCACACTGCATGTGTTCTGGGGGTGCGCATGGATGTTAGGGAGGAGGCGGGACCATCGCATTCCGGAAAGCTCCCATGCATTGCGCCCGCACGTGCGCATACGCGTGCTTTGGCTGTGTCTTGGCCGC
>Ga0209831_1001310_pt1 | contig 23343 bp, 25 predicted proteins | sample Maine_Asex4_meta_FD_187451 | JGI IMG/M metagenome (GOLD analysis project Ga0209831, IMG submission 187451) | Marine algal microbial communities from Maine, USA - Maine_Asex4_metaG (SPAdes) (version 2) | ecosystem: Host-associated > Algae > Red algae > Unclassified | place: Maine, USA | collected... | reverse complement strand
AGGACGGCGAGATCGTCGGCGAGCCCGGCGACATCGTCTCGGTGCCGACCTGGATCTTCCGCGGGTTCACCAACACCGGCGCCGACGACGGCTGGCTGTTCACCTGCCTGGGGGGTGACGACACCGGCGGCGTGATCTGGCATCCGGACATCATTCGCGAGGCGGCACGGTACGGCCTGTACATCTCGGCCGCCAACACGCTGATCGATACCGATCGGGGCGACGCGAAGCCTGACGAGGACGGGCTCATCCAGCCGATGAGCGACGAGGACGTCGCGGCATTGCGCCGCTACACCCCCGAGGAGATGGGCCGACGGGTGGCCGCGGCCGCCACGCTCGACTGGCGCCCGGCCTTCATCGACCAGCGGCTCGACGGCTGCGGTGCCGAGATGGCGCCGGTCATCGGCGCCGGCATCACCCAGAACCGCGACCACGCGGCGCACATCCTCGACCCGCACGGCTTCTCGCTCGAGTGGCTCCGGCTCGCACCGGGGCAGCGCGTGTCCCGCTTCCAGCTGGACGAGAAGATGGTGCTGATCGGCTACGAGGGTTGTGCCGAGGTGGTGCTCAACGTGGCAAGCCCCGTCACCGTACGGGTCGACGAGCGCGACACCTTCTCGATTCCCGCCGGCGCCTGGCGGGAGATCGTCAACGAGGGCGACGAGGTGGCCCGGCTGGTGGTCATCGTCGCGGGCGATCAGCGCAAGCGCCCGGAGTTCGCCCCGGCGGTGATCGAGGCGGCGCAGGCCGCGGGCTCGGTGCTCGACCCGGGCGGCTACACCGTGGCCTCGCACCTGCTGCCCCGCTACACCCACGCCTGAACCTGAACCTGAACCTGAACCTGAACCTGGAACCTGGAACCGAACCGATGCGCGCCAACCGTCTCAAGAGCGTCATGACCGACGGCGGCACGGCGGTGAACGCCTGGCTGTCGATCGGCTCCGGCTACGCAGCCGAGGGGGTCGCCCACCAGGGGTTCGACAGCGTCACCGTCGACCTGCAGCACGGCATGATCGGCTTCGGCACCGCGCTGACGATGTTCCAGGCGATCTCCACCACCGACGCGGTGCCGCTGGCGCGGGTGCCGGACAACGATCCCGCCCAGATCATGCGCCTGCTCGACGCCGGCGCCTACGGCATCATCTGTCCGATGATCTCGACGCCGGACCAGGCGTGGGCGTTCGCGCGCGCCTGCCGCTACCCGCCGCGCGGCAATCGCTCGTTCGGCCCGTCGCGGGGGCTCCTGCACGGCGGCCCGGACTACTTCGCCAACGCGAACGACGAGATGCTGGTGATGCCGATGATCGAGACCCGCGAGGCGGTGGAATGCATCGACGCGATCGTCGCCATCGACGAGGTCGACATGGTCTACATCGGCCCGAACGACATGGCGCTGGCCTACGGCGAGCAGCCCGGGGCGGCCACTGACGGCCCGCGGACGGCGCAGGCGATCGCGCACGTGCTCGAACGCACCCACGCCGCCGGCAAGATGGCCGGCATCTTCTGCCCGGACGGCGCCGGCGCGCGGACGCGGGCCGAGGAGGGATTCGACCTGGTGACCCCCGGCAACGATTTCGGCAACCTGACGCGGACCCTGCGCGCAGCGGTCGGCCTGATCCGTGGCGATGGCGCGGCAGCCGGAGGGAATTCCGGTGGGTACTGACGGCGGCCGGTACTGACGGCGGCGGATACCGAGGGTGACGGGTACCGACGGCGGCACCGCGCGGCGGGACGAACCCGTGCTGCCGTGGGTGTTCCTGCCGGGCACGCTGTGCACCGGTGCATGCTTCACCGCGGTGCGGTCCGCGCTGGCCGAACGCGGCATCCGGCCGCAAGCATCGACCTTCCTGCCCGGCGCCGAGGCGGATGCGGCGGCGGACGCGCAGCGCCTGCTGGAATCGGCTCCGGAGCGGTTCGTGGCCTGCGCCTTCTCGCTCGGCGGCTTCGTCGCCTTCCAGGCCTCCCTCGCAGCACCCGAGCGGGTCGCCGCGATGATCCTGATCGGCGTCACCGGGCGCGAGGATCCGGCGCACAACGCGCCGGGGCGGCGCGAACAGCTGGAACGGGCCCGGCTCACCTCCCCCGCCGATCTCGTGCGCGACGTGCTGTGGCCGAACTACGTCGCGCAGACATCGCTCGGTGACCAGGCCCTGCAGGATCGAATACTGGCGATGGCCACGGACACCGGCCCGGAGCGCCACGCCCGGCAGACCGACATGGCGATCGACCGGCCGAACGTGCTGGACGCCCTGCCCGGCCTGCGCATGCCGGTGCTGGTGATCAGCGGTGCCGAGGATCTGGCCACCCCTCCCGAGCGGGGTGCGGAGATCGCGGCACGGCTCGCTCGCGGCCAGCATGTGACCGTTCCGCGGGCGGGGCATTTCGTGATGATGGAGCGGCCCGGGGCGACGGCGGACGAGATCGCGGCGTGGGTCGGGTCGGCGTCGGGGGATCTCTCGAGTCGGTAGGGGCTTTCGGCGGCGGGCGCTCGTTGCCTGTCACGGCAAGGGCCTGTGAAGGAATGAAGGGTGCATCCTGCCGGCCCTGCCAGGCTCCGCTCCTCGCGCCTGGGCTGGCACGCCCTGCGAAGCGACAGGATGCACCCTTTATTCCTTCACAGGCCCTAAGCTGCCGAGGAACAGGCCCTTGGAGATGCCGGTACATGCTGAGCCAGGACAGCCCCACGATCGGCAGGTTCGACAGGTCCTTCATGGTGCACATGATCAAGGACTTCTTCTTCGTGCTGCTGGCGGTCACGGCAGTGGAGTTCACCGTGAAGGCGGGGCTGGTCTACCACAACTACTACTTCAATGGCCGGCAGGAGGCCGAGGTGGTGGCCGACGACCTGGCCGACAACGTCATCTCGATCATGCGCAACGAGGGAGGCCCCGTCGCGGCGCGCACGCTCTACCCGATTCTCGACGAGAACTGGTCCGACCTGGGGTACACCATAGCGATCGAGCCCGCCCCGGTCACCGTCGCCTCCATCGAGGCAGGGTTCGGCTACACGCCGCAGGGCATACCCGCGGACGACTGGCCCGAAGGGCGCTTCCAGGTTCACCGCAACGAGATCGTCGCCGAGCAGTTCTGCATCGGGTGCCACACCCAGGCCGTGGTCGGTCAGGTGCTGGGCGCGGTGACGGTGCGCAACTACCTGTCCCGCGACTTCGCGCTGTGGCTCAAGGACGTGCGGCTGACCGCCAGCCTGGCGGCGGGCAAGATCCTGCTGCACTCCTTCCTGCTGTTCCTGATCCTGCGCGCCCGCATGGAACCGCTGCTGGAGCTGAGGACCGTGGTCAGCAACCTGGCCCGGGCCTACGGCCGGCTGGACCACCGCGCCGACATCCGGACCTCGGACGAGTTCGGCGCCCTGGCGCGGGACCTGAACCTGTTTCTGGACCGCATCACCAACATCGTCGGCGAGCTCGATGGCGTGCTGAAGAAGGTGGTGCTGGCCAACGACGACATCATCGCGGTGCAGGGCAACCTGCGCACCACGGTCGACGATGTCGTATCGGGCATCCGGCAGCTCGAACGCGACGCGATGCTCAGCGCGAAGCAGGAACCCCGCCTGTCCAACGAGTGGTTCGACGCGGTGCGCGGCTCGATCGAAGCGCTGGACGGTACCCTGCAGAAGATCGATGAACCGTGGAGCGCGTCGGAGCTGCTGGGCACGTTGCGCCAGGTGGTGTCGAGTGCGGAGGCGCAGACGGCGTCGAACGAGGTGATCTACACCAAGCTTGCGAGCATCGGGGACCAGAGCGAGACGCTGAAGGATTCGACACTGGAGATGATCCGCCTGGAGGAGCGGTTGAAGTCGATCATCGAGAGCTGCAGCACGCTGGTGCGCAGGTTGCAGAGTGCGGAGGTGGTGTCGGAACGCCAAGGGCCTGTGAAGGAATAAAGGGGGTCGTGTGTCCGTCCTCTATTCCGCAGCTGGTTCATTGCAACCGGGCTGCCGGAAATCTGGCCAGTCCATTGACAGATCGACCGTTCGATCCGGCAAGTGACATCTGACCGCTCACCCAGACCGAATCGTCAGCTACGGAGATTCCCCACACGCCGAAGAATCCGTCGATTCTCCATGCCTGCTGGAGTGGAAAACTGGAACCGTCGATGAGGAAGCTGTGGAACTTGAAGGGAACGACAATCTCCGGATCCAGGCTCGTGACCGCCCGTGGCGGCATCGGATCGGTCAGGGAACCGAAGAACTCGCCATGGTGGCCCACGTACAAGATGTCGCCTATCACCTTCAGCGCCTGGGTATCCCCGGTTCCATCGTACTGGTAGAGCCGAGCACCATCGTGGGAGTGAAACGTCAGGTGGTTCGGTCCGCCCCAGGCGATGATGACGTGATCTTCCGTGACGGCGATGTCGCGCACCTTCACGCGTTTGTCCTTGTCCACGACCGGAGTGAATCTTTCCGGTCGCACGGACGCCCCTTCACCCGCATCCACCGCCAGCATCGACACCAGAGTGCCCAGGTTCGTCAACGGTATGTCGACACCGTTTATGGAAGTGAAGTTTCCACCGAGATAAACCGCATCACCCGCCGTCGAAAGCGTGACCGATTGTACCGGTGCTTCCCTGCCGTTGCTGAAGCCGCCACGTAGATCGGGTTTCCAGGAAGTATCCATGGTGCCGTCGTGGAAAAGCCGCGCGATATGCTTCTGCGAGACACCCTCGACACGGAAGAAATCACCGCCGATATAGACATGGGTGTCGGTTGCAGCGATATCGAATACTCGCCCCCGCTTCCTCCACTTCCTGATGTCCGTTGCAGACTCCAGTGCTCCGGTCCGGGGATCGAGGACCAGCAAGCCGAAATCCCCGCCTGCATATACCTTGTCACCATCAGGCGAGAGCGTCAGTGCTCGAACCACGCCGTCCACTTCGGGCGGCACTTGAAACGTCGATACCGGCTGACCGGTGATGGCATCGAATGCTGCCAGCCAGGGACGATCCGTGACCGGACGGCCGCGAGACGGCCGGATGCCGCTGAAGTCACCTCCTACCAACAGAACGTCATCCATTCGCAGGAGCACTCGACCCCAACTGCTGGAGGCTTCCGAGACGTTGTAATCGAGCGTGGGCGCCGGCCCGACGAGCATCCACGTGTTCTCGTCCGCTTTCTGCGAGTAACGTCGGGGGGGGACCTGCATGGATACGGACAGCGTCGCGACATCCGAGAACAATGTCTCCGTACCGTTGCTGACCTCGACCGCGTACTGCCTGCCGTCGTCGTCGATCGACGCTGCCGACACGGCAAGGGAACTCTCGTTCCCACCGGCAATCGGCGACCCGTCCACGAACCACTGATGGGAAATCGAGCCGGCACCGGAAGACTCGACGGCGAACGTCGCATCATCACCCACGACGACACCGATGTCGGCAGGCTGGCTCGTGATCGCGAAAGCGACGTTCGTCTCGACGGCCGCGATGGTCACGTCGTAGTCCGCGACGCCGTCTCGAGACCACAAGCCGATGGAGTGGGCAGTGTCCGCTTCCAGCACACCTGTCCACGTTCCGGGGTTCGCACCTCGGACAGTTCCACTCAGGTTGGTGCCGTCCAGCTCATTGACAAAGAACCTGACGTCAGCGTCGCCGTCCCATTCCACGGTGAGAACATGTTCCGCCACCGCGAGGGAGTTGAAGCCCAGTCGCACCCACCGCGGACCCGCATCCTTCTCGGCGTCAAGGGTTCCCTGGCCGATCTCCACAGTCGCCGCCGGCAACGAACCTTCCTCCACGCTCAGGACCGCAGAGTCGGACATCGTCGTCGAGCCGTTGGCGTCGGAGATACCGACCGAGTAACCGGTACCATCGTCGGCAAGAGCAACGGCACCGAGACGCAGCGTGCTGTCGATGGCATTCGGGATCGCCACGCCGTCGGCGAACCATTGATAGCTCAATGCGCCCTCGCCGCTGGCCAGGACGGCAAAGCTGGCATCATCACCTTCGGTCACCGTCAGGGCCGATGGCTGACTCGATATCGCAGGTGGGCTGTCGACGGCTGTCTCGATAGCAGCGGTGTAGGTCGCGATGCCATCGGTGGACCATACTATGACGTAGTATCCCGTGCTCGCCTCCAGCATGCCGGTCCAGGTGCCGGGGCTTGGTCCCCTGACCGTTGAACTCAGGCTTGTGCCGTCCTGGTTCCTCACCCGAAACCTGACGTCGGCGTCACTGTCCCAGGTTACGGTGACTTCGTGTTCGGCGGCGGCTTGCGAATCGAAATCAAGGCGCATGTAGCGAGGACCGGCAATTCTTTCCGAGTCCACTGTTCCCTCACCGGGGGTCTGAGCTGTTGCCGGCGGCCCGATCAGTGCCAGGGCGGCCACGAGAAACGGCGCGATGAATTGCAGTGAACCGACTCGTCCTGCATTCAGCGATAGTGATCTGCCGAACGTGATAGAGGCAAGCACGACGCGTCCGTGTTCACGAAAGTCCATTTCTATGATATTCCAATTGGTTGCAACAGCATATCGTCGGTCAATCTGGGCGATTCCCCTTGAAGCAGGGGCGGCACGGGTCATTCCGCTGGAACTTGCAAGTCGATATCACCGCAGGACGGGAAACACGGCGATCACGCCGGCCGCCTTCATCCGGACGCTGCACGTGAACCTCGTTCGCACCCGCGACACGTTCGCTGCCACAGCCGCCTTGGCGCAAGCATGTCTCTGACCGGGATCTACACGCGCCACCGCACAGGCGACCAGGCCGTCCTGAATGATGGCAACGACATCGGTTGCGCTCATCTTGACAGATCGGCGGTGAAGTGAAACGAGCGATCGTCGCGTGGGAAATCGGCCAACGGGCTGCATCGGCGTGGTCCTGCGAAACGGTGATGCAGTTCACTGACGCCCGGATCACTGACGCCCGGAGCGGCGATCCGAACCGATCGTCGAACGGGTTCCTGCGGACCAGGTCGATGCGTTCGGCAAGGGGCTGCCCCGCACCGTCGTTCAGGTCAGGCGGCCCCCCGCTGGCCACCACTCCGAGCCCGACCCGTCGGATCGACATCACGCATCCCCCGCCGCCACGAACCCTGCCAGGTTGCTTCCTCGCAACCGCCACCCTCCACCCTCTCGATCGATCCGGCACACGTGCGCCGGATCGATCCTGAACCGCATTGCATCCTGCGGTGCATGCTCCAGCAACAGGGACAGCAACGCCCTGATCGATCCGCCGTGCGACACGGCAATCACCGTCTCGGCCGATCCGTCCCGCACACCCTCCAACCAATCCGCACAGCGCGCGATCTGCTGTCGGAACGACTCCCCGTTCGGGGGTGCCCCGTCCACCCAGTCCTCGCCCCAGGCAGCCAGTTGCGCCTCGTGGTCGCGGTGCACCGCCTCCCAGGTCGACCCTTCCCAGTCGCCGAAATCCAGCTCCACCAACCGTGCATCGCGCATCACCGTCGCATCGCCTGCCAGCCGCCTCGCCGTCTCCGCGGTCCGCTGCAGCGGACTGCAGACCCACAGCGGCGGCCGGGCGAGCCCGTCCAGCAGCGCCTGCAACGACGGACGCAGCGCATCGACCGTCTCTCGCCCACGGTCGGACAGCGCGATGTCGGTGCGCCCCGCCACCCCGCCGGTGTCGTTCCACGGCGTGTGGCCGTGCCGTACCAGGTGCAGCGTGTTCACGCACCGTTCGCCGGGTCGGCGAACGCGACCACCAACAACGTCACCACCGCCACCTTGACCAGCGGCTGACGATGTGCGTCGCGATCAGGCCGGTCGCCGGCACCGTCGGCATCACCCGCAGTTCCACGATCAGCGTGAACTTCACTGTGCAAGGTGACGTCCCGCATGTGGCTTGTTCAATGGCCTGTCAAAGTGCCGGAAACCTGGCCAATCCATCTACACCCCATCCATCGGCACCTGCACGCCTCAGGTCACCGGCGATCCAGAGGGAGTCCTCCGTGGCGTCGATCGCCCACACGCCGAAAGCCCCGTTGAGCGACCAGCTCTGTTCCGGCGTCAAGCGTCCGCTCGCCGAATCCATTCGGAAGGCATGGAGCTTGAACGGCTCCAGCTGCAGGGGGGTGATGCTCACGACGGCTTCCGGGGGAATCGGGTTGGTCAAGGTGCCCAGAAACTCGCCGTGGTGACCCACGATGACCAGATCCCCCAGAACGTGTATCGCCTGCACGTCCCCCGGCCCGGAATACTGCTGCAGACGGGCGCCATCAGCCTGGTGCAACGTCAGGTAGTTCGGACCTCCCCACGCGATGATGATGTGGGCGTCGAGCACCGCTATGTCGTGCACGATCAAGTCCTTGCTGTCTTCGAACTCTCCCAGCACCAGTTCCGGTCCGAATCTTTCCGCGTTGACGGAGCCGTCCACTGCGCTGATCGCCAGCATGGACACGGTCGTGCCTCGCTCCGTGGTGGCTACCGGCGTACCGTTGATCGAACGGTAGGTGCCGCCCACGTAAAGGATGTCCTCGGAGGGAGAAAGCGCCAGCGATTGCACGGGGGCCGATCTGCCGCGGCTGATACCGCCTGCGACATCCGGGCTCCAGGCTGTATCGAGCTCTCCGAGCAGGGACAATCTGGCCAGATTGTCCCTGGGTGCATTGCCGATTCGCGAAAAGTCGCCGCCGATGTACAGCTGATCGACAGTTGCCACGATCTCGAAGACTCGGCCGGAGTTGTCGCCATCGATCACCGGGACCTCGAAGTCGACTTCGCCCGTGCCTGCATTCAGGGCGACCAGTCCGAAGTCGCCTCCGACGTACACGCGTGCACCGTCGGGTGACAAGGCAAGTGATCGAACGACGCCATCGATCCGGTCAGGTGGGTCGAATGCCTGCACCGGCTGACCGGTGACCGCATCCAGCGCGGCCAGCCAAGGTCCCGGCACGGGATCAGGGTCGCGTCTCCCCGTCTTGATTCCTCGAAAATCGCCGCCGACCAGCAATACGTCTCCAACGCGCAGAAGCGCACGCCCCCATCCGCCACTGTCATTTCCCGCCTGGTAGTCGAGGGTGGGCGCCGGCCCGTCCAGCACCCAGGCGGACGTGTCGGCATCATCGGCATAGCGCGTGGCTGACACCGGTTCGATGACGGTCAGCTCTACCGTTGCCTCGACTCCGGAGGCGAGTTCCGCTCCGTCGTCGGCTGACCACACGAACAGGGAATATCGATTGCCGGCAACGAGCTCACCAGTCCATACGCCCGGATTCGACCCTTGTACCGCCTCGCGGTTGATACGTCGCCCCGACGAGTCGAGAACGTTGAATCTGACGTCAACGTCGCCGTCCCATGAGACGGTAACGGTGTGGAGTGCCGTGGCCAGAGAATCGAACTGGAGCCTGATGGATCCACGCCCGTCCACATCGTCGGACACCTGGGCCCCTTGACCGATGACGGCCGAATCAGCGTTGCCTGACCGGCTCTTGCCACCGCAGCCTCCCGCTGAAAGCACACACCCCAGCAATAGCACTGCACCTGCAGGACCGAAAAACGCGTTGGGAAACATCGTCCGGTACTCCAGCATTGTCCGGCAATCCGATGTCCGGAAATGCACGAAGCAAGGCCTTGGAAGAAGGAAATGACAGACCGCTCAGGCGAACTGGCCACCAGAGTGGCGAATCCTCGAAGACTGTCCAGAGATCAACCGACACTCAAGGTTCCGAGAAGCTTATAACAGACCGATGACTCGATTTAGCGAGCTGTGTCGCGCATCTTCAGTCTGGTTGCCAACCTTGCCGTTCGGTACAGCCGGGGGAATGCTGGTGGTCGCCGGTCGTGACCTTGCTCGGCAGACATGCATTGAACTGGATTCGCACGTATCGGCGATCATGGTGTCCGCCGATGCGAACGCAAGCCGACCACTCGTCCGGCGCCGATACAGGACCCGGTGCAGCGTGTTCACGCCCCGTTGACCGGGCCTGCGAACGCGATCACGAACAGCGTCAGCACCGTCACCTCGACCAGCTGGTTCACCGCGCCCAGACAATCCCCGGTGATGCCACCGAACGTGCGGTGGCACCAGTGTCCGCCGGCGACCGATACCGCCACCGCTACCAGCGGCGTCGCCACCAGGGCCACCACTGTCAGCGCCGCGCCACCGCTGTCGGACGGGGCGCCGAACAGCGACGCGACCAGCAGGCACGCTACCGCCACCCCGCTCGCTTCCAGCAACCGCTGCGCGGTGACCCCCTGCGCCACCACCCGGTTGGCCGCCTCGGGACGCGCGTAGGCGATCCGCGCCATCAACCACACGCTCGACCAGCGGCTGGCGACGTGTGCCGCGATCAGGCCGGTCGCCAGCACCGCCGGCATCGCCCACAGCTCGACCACCAGCGTGAACTTCCCCAGCACCAGCAGCATCAGCGCCAGCGAGCCGTAGGTCCCGACCCGGCTGTCGCGCATGATCTCCAGCTTGCGATCGATCCCGAACGCCCCGGCGCTGTCGCCCACGTCGGCCAGGCCGTCCTCGTGAAAGGCGCCGGTCACCAGCACCCCCGCCACCAGCACCAGCACCGTGCCCGGAGCGGCGGGCAGCATCGCGCCTGCGAGCCCGGCGAGCGCTGCCAGCAGCGCACCGACCCCCGCCCCCACCAGCGGAAACCACCGCGTGGCGCGCGACAGCACCTCGGGCTCGCCGCTGCCCCGGCCGGACACCGGCAGCCGGGTCAGGAACATCAGCGCGGTGGCCATCTCGGTCACCACGCCGGTGCGCGCGCTCACGATCCGGTGGCGTCGTCCATCGGGTCCGTCGGGGCCGTCGGCCCGGCCGCAGGCTCGTCCGCCGGCCCCGACACCCCCGCCGACGTGAACGTCGCCATGTCGGTCAGGATCGTCACCGCGGCGCGCAGCAGCGGCAGCGCCAGCATTGCCCCCGAGCCCTCGCCCAGCCGCAGGCCCAGGTCAAGCAGCGGCTCGGCCTCGCACGCGGCCAGCGCGGCCGCATGTCCCGGCTCGGCCGAGCGGTGCGCGAACAGCAGCGAATCGCGCACCGTCGGCCGGATCTTGAGCGCCACCAGTGCAGCGGCGGTGACGATGTAGCCGTCCACCAGCACCACCAGCCGGTGCGCCGGCGCCTCCATCATCGCGCCGACCAGGGCGGCGATCTCCAGCCCGCCCGCCTCGCGCAGCAGCTCCAGCGGATCGTCCGCATGCGCCTGCGTGCGCGCCATCGCGCGCGCCACCACCGACCGCTTGAGCTGCAGCCGCTCGTCGTCGATGCCGGTACCGCGCCCGGTCACGCTCGCCGCATCGCTGCCGGTCAGCACGCCGGTCAGCACCGCCGCCGAGGTGGTGTTGGCGATGCCCATCTCGCCCAGGCACAACGTGCGGCAACCGTCCTCGGCAGCCGTCACCACCGCCTCGCGCCCGGCCTGCAGGGCGGCGTCCAGCTCCTCGTGGCTCATCGCCGCCTCGATCGCCAGGTTGGCGCTGCCGCGCCGCACCTTGGCGTGCACCACATCCGCCATGGCGGACAGGTCCGCATCCACGCCGATATCGACCGCCCGCAGCGACACGCCCTGGGAGGCCGCCAGCACCGCCACCGCCGCACCGCCGGCCACGAACCCCTGCACCATCTGCGCGGTGACCGCGGCCGGATAGGCGCTGACGCCCTCGGCGGCCACGCCGTGATCGGCGGCGAACACGATCACCCGCGCCGGATCGACCGACGGCGTCAGCGTGCCCTGCAGCACCGCCAGCCGTACCGCCACCTCCTCCAGCCGGCCGAGCGAGCCGAGCGGCTTGACCTTGCCGTCCATCGCCGCCCGGGCTGCCCGGGCGATCTGTGCGGCGTCCATCGGGTCGGCTCGGGTCGGCAAGTCCGACCGATCGTTCGAATCGGTCATATACTAGGCACGCGGTCCCGGTAGCTCAGCTGGATAGAGCGGCCCCCTCCTAAGGGGCAGGTCGGGGGTTCGACTCCCTCCCGGGACACCATCATCATGTTCCACCGCATTCCAGTACGTCCGCCGATTTGCTGAGAGCTGCATTGTAATGGGCTTTCAGCGTCCGAGGACGTTCAGCGACGTACCACGACATCCGATAGCATCGGGGGTACAGACGGGGGCACAGGGCTCGCGTCGCGATCCGTGTACCCCCACGATGCCGCTGACTGATGTGAAGTGCCGACAGGCAAAGCCGCGCGCCACCCGCTACAAGCTCCACGATTCCGACGGGCTCTACCTCGAAGTCATGCCGGCAGGCCGCCGCTACTGGCGGATGCGCTATCGGATCGGTAACCGCCGGCCCTCGATCACGTTCGGCGAGTACCCGCACGTCGGCCTGCGCGATGCCCGCACGCAGCGCGACGAGGCGCACAGGCTGCTGGCCGGGGGTACAGACCCGCTGGTGCACAAGCGCACCACCACCGAGGCCGAGGCGCAGACGTTCGCCCACGTCGCCGAGCGATGGCTGTCACGTCAGACCGGCAAGGCGGGCACACGACAGGACAAGCACGCCCGGCTCGACCTGCACGTGCTGCCGATCATCGGGACGCGGCCGATCGGCTCGATCACCACGCCCGAGGTGCTAGCCGTGCTGCGCCGGCTGGAGTCCGCCGGCAAGCTGGAGACCGCGCGCAAGGTCGGCCAGGTGGTCGATCAGGTGTTCGCGTTCGGCGTCGGCGAGGGGCTGGTGCCGGCGAACCCCGCGGGTGGGCTGACACGGGTGCTGGCGAGTCCGGTGACCGCCCACCGGCCGGCCATCACCGAGCCGGTCGCGTTCGGCGAGCTGCTGCGCGCGATCGATAGCTACGCCGGCACCCTGCCCGTGCGGACCGCACTCCGGTTCCAAGCACTCGTGCCGCTGCGCCCGCGGGAACTGCGCCTGCTCGAATGGGCGTTCTACGATCCGGATGCCGCGCTGTTCACCATCCCTGGCGAGGTGATGAAAGGGGTAGACGGCAAGACGCCCGACAACCTGCTCCCGGTGCCCCGGCAGGCCGTGCGATTGCTCGACGAGATCCGGCCACTGACGGGCCACGGTCGGTATGTGTTCCCGAACCCGCGCACCGCATCCGGCACGCCGCACGAACGGCCGCTGAGCGAGAACGGGGTAGCGTCCGCCCTGCACCGTCTCGGGTACAAGGGCGTGCACTGCGGCCACGGCTTCCGGTCTTCGTTCAGCACCCTTGCGGGCGAGGTACTGGGCGAGGAACGCGACACGATCGAGCGGGTGCTTGCGCACTTGGTGGGCGGCGAAGTCGAGCGCGCCTACTCGCGGGGCAAGTACGTTGATCAGAAGCGCGCCTTGTTGCAGCGCTGGGCGGACTATGTGGACGGGTTGCGACATGGCGCGACGGTGTACACGATCGAGAGGGCGGCGACCGCATGAGCCTCGTGTTGCCGAACCGGTCGAATACGGATGCAGCAAAGAAGATCATCGAGAAGCTGGAAGAAGCTCTGATGGGGGAACCGGCTGCCCACATTCGACGATCTCTTGCGTACCGACAGTTTGTCGAGTTCGCTTGCAGCGTCGAATCTTCAGGTGCGCCTTGTTTCAATGCTCACCGCTCAGCACTCAAGGTGTTGCTTAAGCTGGCTGCGCTCGGCCCTGAATCAAGCGCGGCACGCATGAACGCGGATAGCTTGGCGCTGCTCGAAAAACACGCCGATCTAATCGAGGCGCACCGACTGCTCGTTGAGGCAGCGACATTGCTACCCGATCATGATTCGCTGCACTTCGTCCAAGGCAGTGGCATTTATCCGCGACCTCCGCAGACAGAAAACGATACGAATGAATCGTACAAGTCGCGTGAACTGATGGCGAACATGATGTTGCTGAAAGAAGCTGTGGCAGCGGAACAGAACCTAGCCAGTAAGCGCGGACCAAGCAGTACAGCAGCGTACGCCGCGCGTTCGATCTGGGAGGCATCAGCACTGTCACGGGAAGTGCTGACAGCGTCGCGTTTATTCACTGCGGCTTGCGAACACATCGCCGGCCTGCTGGCCACCATGGAAATCGAAACGACCGGGGCGGCTGTTCGCCAAGCGCTCGACGGTCATCCGTAGGGTTTTGCCGCGAGGGGCGCCGAAAACCCTACGAGCGCTTAAGCGCTCGTGTGAATAATTGTTTGCTCCTGACACATAGGGGCATCCCATGCAAGACCGACACGAACCGTCCGACAGCGCCCGCCTGTTGCGCTTGAAGCAGGTCGAGGCTCGAACAGGCAAGAGCCGCACGTCCATCTACCGCGGCATTTCCGAGGGCACCTTCCCGAAGCCGGTAGCTCTGAGCGCCCGCACCGTGGCGTGGGTCGCCGACGAAGTGGACCGCTGGATCGACGAGCGGATCGCGGCGCGTGGTGCGCCCGAAGCGGTTGCCGAAGCGACGGGCGAGGCCGCGGCATGACGCGCCCTGAGAGGGCCGGCCGGCCGGGACGAGCATCCCGACCAGCGGCAGGTACTGCACGCGACAGGCATCGCCCGACGAGTATCGCACCGACGACGCTCGCCCACTGCGCCACGAGTACGTTCGAGCGCCGGGCGCTGGACGAGATCGCCGCCCGGGGCTTTACCCTGAACAGGGCTTTGCCCGAATCGATCGGCGAGACGGTGCGAGCCGACTCGAAGGACAAGCGGCGCGGCAACGGCGCGGTGGCGATCACGCGTACCGCCGACGGCATCGTCTGGTGCGATCACTCGACTGGCGAAGGCGGCTTCGTACCCGAGCAGGATCGCCGCATCCGCACCCTGTCACCGGCCGAGCGCCACCAGAACGTGCAGGCGGCACGCGAGCGTCAGGCGAAGGCGAAGGCCGCGCAGGACGAGCGGCACCGCCTGGGCACGCTGGCAGCGCGCACGGCATGGCTTGCCGCGACACCCTGCACCGATCATCCGTACATGCGATTGAAGGGTGAGACGTTGCCCGGATGCCGGGTGGGCGCCGACGGCTGGCTACTGGTGCCGCGCATCGACGTGGACGGCAACCTGATCGGCCTGCAACGCATCGACGCCACCGGCAGAAAACGCTACTGGCCAGGCGCACCGACAGCCGGCACCTTCTACCTGCTGGGCAGAATCAGCGACGACGGAACCGCCATCGTCTGCGAAGGCGCGGGCACCGCCGCCACCCTGCACCGCGAGACATGGCACACACGGCACGCCGTAGCCGCCGCGATGGATGCCGGCAACCTGTTGGCCGTTTGCCGAGCGCTACGGGCGCGATACCCACGCGCTGACATCGTGCTGGCCGGTGACGACGATCGCGGCACCACGGGCAACCCTGGGCGCACGAAGGCCATCGAGGCGGCGAGCGCCGTCGACGGGCGGGTGGCCTTGCCGTCGCTGTGCCGTTGCTGCACTTGCACGGACCACAACGATGCGGGTGCGTGCGCGCGTCGGCGGGGTGTCGCATGAGCCTGGATGCGAAGTCTCCGGCCGAGCTGCACCGCGAGACTGTCGAAGCCGCCATCGTCACGGCGAAGAATGAGCCCGGCAAGGCACTCTCTCCGGCGCTGTTCGCAGCACTCGCTGCGCTCAAGAGCAACACGACCACGCTCGGCGATTACCTGGAACTTCTGTCGGCGCTTGTCGACGCGAACCCGGTGCTACGCCGACGGGAAATCGAGCGCGCCATCGCTGCGGCCAACGCCGTCGAGGCAGCACCCGCCGCGATCGGTGAGGCCGACGAGCTGACTGATGGAATCGAGCCGTGGGCGGAGCCGGTGGACGGCACTGCACTCGCGGACGAGCTGGCCCGCCGGATCGACCTGCACTGTTCGCTCCCTGCCGGCGGCGCGGTTGCCGTCACGTTGTGGTCGCTTGCCGGCTACACGATCGACAGCTTTGCCCTGTTCCCGAAGCTGCTGGTCCGCTCGCCGTTACCGCGTTGTGGAAAGTCCACGCTCGTGACCGTCATCGAGGCGATTACGTGCCGGGCGCTGCTCGCGTCGAGCATCAGCGCCGCAGGGATCTTCCGATGCACTGAGGCATGGCGCCCGACGTTGTTGCTCGATGAGGCGGACACCTTCCTGCACGGCGACGAGGCCATGCGCGGGATCATCAACAGCGGGCACACCCGACGCGGTGCGTTCACGGTGCGTGTCGAGGGTGACGCGGTGCGCGAGCCGAGGAAGTTCACGACCTGGACGCCGATGCTCGTCGCGATGATCGGCACGCCACCGGCGACGGTGCTCGATCGCTCCGTGACGCTGACGCTCCAGCGTCGAAAGCCCGATGAGCACGTCGAGCGCCTGCCGCGCGATCTGTTCGAGCGCATGGCGTCCACCCGGCGCTGCGCGATGCGCTGGGCGCAGGACCATGCCGACAAGATCGGCGATGCGGAACCCATCGTGCCCGCTGTCGGGAACGATCGCGCCGAGGACAACTGGCGCACGCTGCTCGCGGTTGCCGACACGCTCGGCGGGGCGTGGCCGAAGCGGGCGCGTGATGCCATGTGGTGCTTGGAGACCGGGGAGGCGAGTCGGGCGGGCGACGAGTCCGACTTGCACACTGAGCTGCTGCGCGACGTGACCGCGATCCTCGCCAGCCGCCCCGATATGAAGGTGCTGCCGTCGTCGCTGCTGGTGTCGCGCCTGAACGAGCTGGACGAGCGCCCCTGGCCGACGATCTCGAAGATCGGCAAGGAACTGGACGCCCGGCGACTGGCGCAGATGCTCGGCAAGTTCGGGCTTCGAAGCGGCACGCGTCGCATCGGCGGCGACACGCTCAAGGGGTACTCGTGTGAGGCCATCGAGAAGGTGATTGCCCGATACCTGCCCGCTTCCCCCGCTTTACCCGTCACACCGTCACAAGCGAGCGGGAATGCGGGTTCTAGCGATTCCCCAACCGTCACAGCACGTTCGGTTGTGACGGATGAGAGCGGGACGAGAGCGAGGCGGAATGGGGGTTGTGACGCTGTGACGGATAGAGAGGGTGTGAACGGGACGAGAAGCGCGAACGATGCGCCTGCCGAACTGTCGAGGGCGGTCCTGTGATGGCCGCGCACCCGCTGATCGCCGAGTGTGCCGTGCTCGGGATCACGCTCGAACCGGATGGCCCGAACGGGCTCGCCGTCGAGCCTGCCGACCGGATGACGCCGGCACTGCGCGACCGGCTCGTGATGGCAAAGGCGGAGATCTTGGACGCGCTCGGCGCCGCGGCAGCCGCCAGCCGAGCCCGCCGCCCGGACCATGCCGAACGGCTCCTGCGCGCGAAGCTGGAAGCGTGGGCGGCACTGCTCGACGCACGAGGCTACCGGGCGGACCGGCATCGACTGCTCGCCCGTGCTCGGCGAGAGCTGGGCGCAGCCTTGGGGTTCCGTTCGCTGAACGCCGCCCGCGTGGTGCTGGGCGATGCGGCGCTGGTACGCGCGGGTGCCGTGCTCGACGACTGGCTGGTAGCCCTTGCCGATGTCGGCGACGAGCTGGCAGTAGGGGACGCGCCATGACCGCCCGCCGCCGCCGACCACCGACACCGAGCCCGTCCCGCGACTGGAGAGCACTCGCCGCCGACCGTCCGCCGTGCCCGCCCGATCCGCTGACACCACCTGCCGACGACGAGCACGACGTGGAAGTGCGCCTGCGCCGCAACGGCAACGACACGCCCGTGGTGACGCTCACGGGCGCGATGACGACCGGCGACCCTGCCGAGCTGCGAACGCTGGCGACACGGCTGCATAGCGCGGCCGATGCGCTGGAGGCATCCCGATGACGAACGCTAGACGCAAGGGCGCATCCGGTGAGGGCGAGTTCGCCGCCGCCGTTCTGGACGTGCTGGGCGCACACCTGGCACGGCAACTGGACCAGCACCGCACGGATGGGCTCGATCTGGCGCCCGAGCCTGTCAGCGCATCCGACGTCGCCATGCTGCTGCGCCGGTACGCCATTGAGTGCAAGCGCCCCCGATCAGCGCCGCCGGCCGAGGTGGTCGGCTGGTGGCACCAGACGGTGCGACAGGCGACGGATGCCGGACTGCACCCGCTACTGGCCTACCGGGCTGATCGGATACCCTGGCGCATCGTGCTGCCGCTGGAGCTGCTGGTGCCCGATGCGACAGGCTTCAGCACCGCCCACGATGGCAGCACCGCACCGCATGCCGCCACGCTGACGCTGGCAGGCTTCGCCGCGTTCGCCGCTTGCACCTGGCCGGCAAGAAGCTGACGGCGTCGGTGGACAACGTGTTGTCAGCCGATCCGATCGCGGGTGCCAGCATCGCTGCGGCCAACGCGACGCGGCGCGTCACGCTGCCACGTCGAGCGCACGAGCCACCGGTACATGCGCCATGACCTCGGCCAGCACCGCCAACAGCGAGAGCGCGGCATCGACGGCCGAGCCGATGTCACAGTCAGCATCGGCGGCCAGCGCACCGCGTGCGAGCGACAGCACGCCTTCAGCGCGATGCACTGTCGCTGTGACCAGATCCGCCGGCAGGCCCGACAACGCACCGTCGAGCCGCAGGCCGACCAACTGCTCGGGCACGCTGGCCGCGAAGGCCAAGTCAGGATCGTCCGTCTTCTCAGCCAGCTTCCGAACGGCTGCGAGGCTGAACAGTGCGGAATCCAAAACGGTCAGGCGATCGGCGGGAGACAGCGGACGCTCGTCATCGAAGCACGAAGCGTCGAGGGTGAGAAGCTCGCTTGTCATCGAAGCCAGGAGGGTGTTGATCGGGTCGGTTCGAGTCATCGTGTTCATCTCCGTTTGTCGCTGTTCTCGGGTCACCCGAGCGGAATTTATTGTAGATACAATAAATCGAACGACGCAAGCAACGATGGGCGGGATGACTACCGTGGGTGACTATGAGCACAAGCGCAGGCGCGGGCGACCGGCGATGGCCGAGGGCAAGGCAACGCGGGTGATGCAGCTCCGGGTGACCGACGCGCAGTACGCGGCCTACAGCGCCGCGGCCGGTGAGCGCACGCTGTCCGGGTGGGCGAAGGGCGTGCTCGATCGGGCTGCGAAGCGTCGCAGCGGAGGAACCGGTCGATGAGCGATGCAGAAGGTCGAGGGGCTGGACTCGCCGAGGATTTCGACTTGAGGTGCTCGGGCGCGCGCGCGCGCGCGAGAGGCCTGTCCGGTGGTGGCGTTCGGTGAGCCGTCCGCTGGTGTCAGACGCCGTTGCTTTGAGCGTCGAGGTCGCGCGCGAGAACGGGCTGCTCGTGCCCGGTGCTCGCGTGGCGGTGCAGGCTGATGCGCCGGATGACGCTGGCGCGTCAAGCCACTTCACGATCACACGCACCGAGAGCGGGCTCCGGTTCGTCGATGAACTCGGGCTTGGCAACGATGCGGTGGTCACCGTCGAGGAGCAGCCGATGAAGATCGGTGGCGTGCGCACCTGGTTCTGGTGCCCGATGGTGTTGTGCGAGAAGCGAACCGCAACGCTGTATCTGCATGCCGGCTTCTTCGCGTGCCGTCGCTGCCACGACCTGATCTATCCGTCGCAACGCAAGAACTCGAATGAACGGTTGTTGACGAGGCTGCGACAGCTTCGCGCTCGTCTCGGTTGGTCGGACGACGTGCTCGCCCCGCACGGTGATCGTCCGGCGAACATGCGCGTGACGACATTCACGAGGCTGGCTATGCGGCACGACAGTCTGCTGCTACGCGTGATGGACCGCATCGAGTCCGGTCGCTGACCCGCCGCTTGCGGTACCGGTCAGCCGGAGAACTCGCGCTGGCATAGCGTGCGCAGAATGCTGCCGGTGCCTTGGAACTCGATGAATGCGATCCGATCGCGTGCGACATCGTGCGCCAGCTCGCCGACGATCGAGAAGCCGCCGGCATCGGGGCTGATCTCGACATCGCTGCCGTTCAACTCCCAGGAGAACGCTCCTGCCGCGCTGCTGTTCCCACGTCCGTTGCGCCAGACCGCGAACACGTAGGTCTGCTGTTCGCCGGTTCCCTGTTGCACAGCGGAGCAGATCCAGTTCGAGCGGTTGTCGGTTGACGATTCTCCGTTCAACAAATAGCCGATGTCGGCCGTCGTGCCGTCGTCACGCACGAGAGTGGTATTCGGGTCGTCGTTGTTCGAGCCACCGCTGCAAGCGAGGACCAACATCGGAAGAAGAAGTGTGCCGAGGCGGTGCATATCGAGGTTCGTCTGGTCGGACAGTATTTCATGCGCACCGTAGCGGCATCGCGGGTGTGTTGTCCGCGCCATCGCCGGCGAGGTGTTGACTGACGATCGAACTCTTGGGGACGGTGGCCTCCTGCGAAGCACTGGACGTGATGCTTCAGGAAAGCGACCGTGTTGAGGCCGGCGAGATGCTCACCGAAGCGCTGCAGATGTTTCTCGATGCCTGCTATGAAGGCGGCAACTTGGACGCAGAGCTGTGCGATCGTGGGTTTCAGGCCGCGGCCGGGCTGCTCGACCGGCGGATCATTGCCCGGATGCTCAACACCGGGGAGATGCGCTGATCTGGCGCGAGGAGTCGCCCGGTGGGATCGCGGCCAGACGCGAGCCCATCACCGGTGAAGATCGGCGCCGAGGGTGCCGCCGCATCGACGCCGGGCAACACCGCGCCGTTCGACCTGGCCGCTTCCGTGTCGTCGCTGGTTGGCGAACGGTTCGATCTGCCCGTCTCCCTGGCGTCACTGGTCGCCGATGCGCCGGCCGAGGAGCGGGCCGCGATGATTGCGACGATCGACCGCGAGACGCCCGGTCACGCCGCGCAGCTGCACGAGCTCGTGGCGGACCGGGTGGCCGGCGAGCAGGACGCCCGCTCGTGAGGGGCGCTGTCCTCCTGATCGCCGTCGTCGCGCTCGTGCTCAGCCTGTCGAGCGCGCAGGCCAGCGATCGGGTGCCAGCGGACCCGGAAGCTCGCCGGCTGGTCAGCGAGGTACAGCAGGCTACGGCGCGGGTGCAGGTGGCCGTCGAGCAGGTGCAGGCGAGCATCGAGGATGCGGCGCGGTCCATGAGGGTCGGCGCGGCTGACGAGATTGCCGACCGGTAGCCTGCCCGACCATCGCAGTGCCCGAGCGGCCCGCTGGAGCGATCTGGCGGGTCGTTCTCGTGTGTGGGGTGCGGACATCGTCCTGTGCCGGATGCCGGGCCACGTCGCCGGCGCCTGCATTCCGCGCACAAGGCCCCACCCGCCGGCAAGCTACTGACACCACCGGGTAAATCCACCACCGCCAGCCACGGGCCCGTCACGCCCGCCACGGCACCCGCGGTGCCGCACGTCGATCGCCTTTCCTGCCGCGACACCGAGTCGAGTACCCGTGCGCGGGGGTTCGACGAGATCGCAGTCGCACCGCTCGAACTGCCGCCAGAACTTTCTGGCACCTTTTGACACCTACAGGTATAAAAACTATACCTTCCTTCGGCGTGGCCGATAGCGTCCCCAAGATGCGCGGCAGTCGACAGGACGACCGATGAAGCCGAGCGTGTTTACCGAAACGGACGTCCGTCTGGCCGTGCGTTGTGCACTTGCCGAGACAGGCGACTGGCGGTACATCGTCAGCAGGCACGCGATCGAACGGATGCTTGAGCGCGACGTGACGGCGGTGCGTGTTCGCAGGGTGCTATCGCAGGGACGGATTGCCGTGGGTCCGTATCCATCCGACAGCGGGTGGAAGGCGGAATTCGAGGGCGCCGCTGACGGGGCAGTGAAGGTCGTTGTGGCATTCGATTTTGATGACGCTGGAGGCGCGGTGGTCGTCGTGACGGTCATCCGCATGGCATCGCACTAGCAAAGGGGTTGAGCATGGACAGGTATCACTACATCGAGAGCGGGCTCGACAACGTCTGGCTGGCCAACGGATTCGAGATCGTCCAGACCGGGCACGGGGAAGGTATCCGCATCAACAACGTCGACGGCCTGCACCAAGCCATCGGTGAGCATCTGCTCGGACTCGAGCGCGCATTGATCGGGCCAGAGGTTCGCTTCCTGCGCGAGTCCATGGACTGCACGCAGCGCGAGCTCGGTCAGCTGCTCGGGTTCAGCGACGGACAGATCATTCGTCAGGCCGAGGCGGGCGGATCGCGGTTGCGTGCCGGTATCGAGGGCATGCTGCGAGGGCTCTATGCCGAGCGCATGCAGACCGAACGGCGTCTGGAGTTCCGGAGGCTGCTGGAGGCCCTGCGCGACGCAGTCGACGCGGAGCCACCGACCGGCATGGTCAAGTTCGAGGAACACGCGCACCATTGGAGCGTGCCGGTCACGAGCGGCCCCTTGCACGCGTGAGACTCTCTCAACTGCTGCCCAGCGAGGACGATCGGGGGTACAGATAGGGGTACAGCGCCGGGCGACAGAGCAACCAAGGTAACGAAAACAGACGCTTACCGACGTGATGTGGGGTCCTCCCGGGACACCATCTTCACGTTCCACCGCATGCCGGCACGTTTGCCGATTCGCTGTCTGCCGACTCGCCGAGAGCCGCAGTGCAACGGCCTGTCAGCGTCCGGCGACGTACCACGACATCCGACAGTATCGGGATACGGCAAGGGGGCATGGAGTTCACGCCAACCGCACGTCCCGGACGATGTCGTAGTCGATACCGGCAGCAGTGGTGGTTCATCACTCCGCCGGCTGATCCTTGGCCGTCTTGTCGGTCTCGATCTTGTCGAACCCCTGGTGCTCGATCGCCTCGATGCCGTCCAGGCGCGGGTGCTCGTCGCGCAGCGCCACGGCCGGATCACTCTCCGCATCCATCGCCATGATGGTCTGCTTGAGCACGTGGATGGCGCACAGCACATCCCCGGTGTGCCCCGACTCCGAGATGGTGTGCATGTTGCGGGTCGGAAACCCGATCGAGGTCGCCGCGCTGTCCACGCTGGCCAGCACCGAGGCCATCGCGTCGGTACCGGTGTCCCGTCCGTTCACGTCCAGCTGCATCGGAATGTCGTGCGCCCTGGCGGCACGCTTGATGCGCGCGTTCAGGGCCTCGCTGACGATGGCGCCCGTGGACACGGTGAACCCCTTGCCCATCTCCAGCGGCTGCATGTTGCGGTCGCCGATGCCGGGGGCGGCCACGTAGTCGTGGTTGACGTCGATGCCGATCAGCACGTCCGGCTCGAAGTGGGCCGCCAGCACGCGCGAGCCGAACCGACCGATCTCCTCGTGCGAGGCGACCGCGAACAGCACCCGCACCTTCTTCGTGCCGCCGGCCTCGGCGATCAGCTTCGCCACCTCGGCGGTCACGAACGAGCCCAGCCCGTTGTCCAGGTAGGCGCCGTAGAAGGTGTCCGGACTGAACCCGCGCTTGATCGGCCGGTCCAGGATCAACGAATCCCCCGGCTTCACGCCCAGCCGCCTGACCTGGTCCGCCTTGTTCTTGCCATGGATCTGCAGGTCGAGATAGAGCGAGTTGGGGCGGATGCCCTTGTCGCCGGTGCGCTGCGCAGGGTCCGAGAAGTGGATCGCCCCCAGTGCCTCGATGGTGCCGCCCGACAGCGAACGGTAGCGCCCGGGCTGCTCGGGATCCTCG